>Ga0182739_1002158_pt1 | contig 18768 bp, 17 predicted proteins | sample eDN5th30CBELigBY_FD_128873 | JGI IMG/M metagenome (GOLD analysis project Ga0182739, IMG submission 128873) | Enriched backyard soil microbial communities from Emeryville, California, USA - eDNA 5th pass 30_C BE-Lig BY (version 2) (version 2) | ecosystem: Environmental > Terrestrial > Soil >...
GAAACCATTTTTGTCCAGGATTCAGGTTTGTTAGATAATACTGTATAATAACGGATTATGAATTTTGCCACCAAATCTGCTGGGATGGCTGACTTATTTTCATTCATTGGAAGAAAACAAAGGTCAAGACCTGTAACAGCTTCACCATCATTATTCCATGATGGATGGACATAATCGATATTGATTTTTTTGTAACCCAGATGTGCCAAAACTTCTCGACGAACATAAGGATCCATTGGCTTAACACCACCAAACTCATGGTGTTCAACTCGGTATGGATCATAAATTTCAGCAAACATTCCTGATAAACTCTTGCCGTTCGCACAGGCAAGCTCATGTAAATCTTGTGTTCTTTTGTTAGCTAAAAATGGTCCGATTCCTAAACCCGGCTTTCCGATAATGGTGAAATCCGTCATCGCCACATTGAAGTCTTCATAGTAACGATATTCTGTAGCACCAACCACTTTACCTTCGTGAACAGCAACAAAAACACGGATACCTGGATCCTCTAAAGGCTCTTTCCAAAGGTCAAACTCCAGCACTTCCTCAGGAGGAAAGATCTCCTGCATAAGCTGGTGCATTTGTGTAAAAAAAGGATCTTCAATATTTGTAATACGATGATAATCCATCTTCATTCTCCTTATTTATAATTTTTTATTTCGAAAAGGGTTTTTCCATTCCATCAATGTTCCATAATGACACGATTCTTCATCTTCCAAATAATGAGGAACAACTCCAATTGGTGTTCGACTGCAACGAAGTAAAAACGTTAGAACAGGGTCTTTGACGGTCCCATTTACGACCGCATCTACATATTGCTCTGCTGACATATTTTCTGCTTTTTTATGATAGCCCGGCATACGCCCTCCACCTAAAAGACGATCTAATCCTAAGTGGATCACAACATCATACATGGAAAACATTAAACATTTTCCAAGACCAAATTTCCGATATGATGGCTTAACACAAATATCCACAACATAAAGCGTATTTCCGTTAGGATTATGATTTCTTATATAGCCGCCATCTGTTATCTCTTCCCAAGTGTGAGTAGGATGCTCAGGATCAAAATGTACGATTAATCCGGTCATAGAACCCGCCATCTCTCCGTCAACTTCAATACATAGAGCTCCTTCTGGAAACAGATTGACATGGTTTTCCAGCTGATCTTTATTCCACCATAAATCAGAAGGGAATGGTGGTGGAAAACTTTCTTGTTGAATTTGTATTAGTTTTTGAAAATCTTCCTTTTCATAATTGCGAATGACAGCTTTTATCGGTTTGTCTTGATCGAACACATAAAATTCTTTCCGATACATAGAAACCTCCTATTAATACGTTAGTTTTTCAGGCTCCCAATCAGGATATAGATCTGTTCGTCTGTCTCTCCATGTTGTCACCGAACCACTTTGACGCACTTTATATAAAAGCTCAAGATTCAAGTCAGCAGTAACAATCATATCTTGATTAATTTCTCCTTGTACCATGATTCCCTTTGGTGGAAACGGTACGTCATTTGGTGTAATAACTGCTGCCTGCCCAAAGTTCCCTCTCATAAAATCAACTGTTTGAAGGGAACCAACTGTACCGGTTGTGACAACATACACTTGATTTTCGATCGCTCTTGAATGACTTGTATAACGAACTCGGTGAAAGCCGTGACGATCATCTGTACATGAGGGACAAAATATCACATCAGCACCCTTTGCCTTAGCCATTCTCACGATCTCAGGAAACTCAATATCATAGCAAGTTAGCATCGCAACCGTACCTTTATCCGTTACAAATACCTGCAGGCTGTCACCTGCACTCATATTCCACTCTTCCACTTCTGTTGGAGTAATATGAAGCTTTGCTTGCTCTGCAATTCTTCCGTCAGGATAAAACATATGAGCCACATTATATAGTTCTCCCTCTTTTTCTATAACATGTGTTCCTGCAATAATATGCATTCCTGTTCTCATTGCATGCTCAACAAATAATTCACGGTATCTATCAGTAAAATCAGGAAGGCGGTCTATAGGCAATGCTCTTCCGTTCTCATCCCCGATTGATAATAGTTGGGTTGTAAAAAATTCTGGAAACAATATAAAATCAGAGCCAAATTCTTCGGCTGTTTTTATATAATGTTCAACTTGACTAGCAAACTCTTCAAACGATTTAATTGTATGAAGGTGATATTGGACGGCGGAAACTCTGATGTTCATGTACATTCCTCTTTCTATTCTATTTATAAAAGGCTGTTTTCGTATAATATGTTGTTTTTTATGCAATTAAGCTTCAAAATTAGTCAGTTCAATTGCGCTCCACTATAGAAGTTAAAATAGCATTCAAGAGCAACAATCAATTGAAAAACAACCTTATTAAAGTCGAGATTAAATACGTGTAAATGTAATGGTACTACACACATTATTCGATATCTTCAAACGATACACAAGTACACACTTTCTTTTCACTAAGTATCAAAAAGTATACTATCGGATTTTACAAGGTTGGGAAAAAATATTCAATAAAAAAACCACAAAATTAAAGTGTGGTTTTGGAGTTTTGCCATATTTAAGTTCCCATTTTGGAAACATTTCTGTTTTTAGTGATAAAACTCTTTAACTTTCTTTAGATCATTTAATAATTGATAGATTTCATCTTGACTTAAGTGTACTGGTAACTGATCATACAATGTGATAAACTGTCCGCCTTCTTCGTGTTTATGTTTCTCTAAATAATCATAAAGTAGATTCAGTTGACTTTGTCTTAGCGTAGATTCCGTATAAAACTGTTTTACTTTTTGTATTGAAAACTCATTCATTTCATCATCAAAATCTCCCGAAATAATGACACCATCTACCTTCATAATTCCACCTCATTTTTAGTAGTAGGATATCCTTATTTAAACAATATTACTAATGATTATAAAAAAGAGGCTATAAACATAACCTCTTCTCCTCATGACCAGCTATCTATTTTGTTTTTGCTAATGCTACTATTTCTTCTGCAGATATTGAACCTCTGTAAATCCTTAGTTCATCCATAAGCCCTTTATATGGCTTATCCCACCAATTGACTCCTAAACTGAATACTCCATTTGTTGTTGTGAACACATGTGGAAAATCAGTACCTTTAAACGTTTCTTTTCCATTCACATAAATCGTAATTGTCCCTTGATTCACCGTAAATGCAAGATGTGTCCATTTATTTGGTTGAATTGACTGGCCAGTATTGGCATCATACCAATCTGTTCCAGCCCAAACCATCGTATGATGACTAACCCCGGAATGTCCCTTTGGTACCAGACTGATCCAATGATTAGAATCTCTTGCACCAAAAAATGCGGTACTATATTCAGTTAACTCATCCGGGTTTAACCATAACGCAACCGAATATGAATCACTGTCGATTAAACCATCTGGTAATCGAATTCCTGATTGTCCATTAAACTCCGCTGACTTTCCAAACTCTGTTTCAATATACTCAATATTGCCACCCCTATTATCTACTCTGTCTCCTGTCACAATCCCTTCTTTACCTGGTTGTTTACTGTCCGATAAATTCCCTTCAAATTTATAATGTGCGACAATACCATCTGGTTTCTTGGGAACAACTGTGATCGTAAATTGTTTTTGAGTAGATACAACACCTTTTGTTATCGTTGCCGTCATGGTCAGGGTTACCGGGTCTTTTCCCGCTTCAGGTCTTGTGATGACTCCTTTATCTGTCATTACATCCTGATTCGATGATACCCATGAAACAGTCGTTCCTCTTGTTCCTTCAATTGGAAGAATTACATTACTTATAATATTGCTTGTATCTCCCAAATCCAAGTCTGCTTTTACATCCTCAATGATTTCCTGATCTGTTCTATCTTTCACCTTACTTCCCCAAAGGGCAATACCCTCTTTCGAAAGTACACTAAATGTCATCACATAATTTTGTGATACTTCATCCCACTGACGTAGAAATACACCACTATACACTTTCCCACCTATTTTTAGCTCGGCATTGTAATGCCCTGTTTTCTTCCAAGTTCCATTTAAACTGCCGCTTATTTTGTTGTTTTTCTCAAGTGTTATAGACACCGGCTTTTTCACTTCAGCTGAAATATCTTTTTCATGGTTAATCATTTGATAGGTTCCGATAACATGGTCCCTTTTTATCTTTTCAATTGTTTCCCCTGCAAAGCGATATGGAGCGATAACAGGCCAACCATTCTGATTCATAAACATTTGGTGAACGCGAATTTCATGATGTTCACCTCTCTCAGGGAAACGTGTATGGAAGATAATAAATTGTTTTCCTGTTTTTGAATCATAGTAAGTTGAATTATGGCCTGGGGAGACATAACCTGCACCAATCCCTTCTCCCGGATCCCCGATCTTTCGTTCGAACAAATGATTTCCCATTAACTTAACGGCATACGGTTCAATTGATTTATCATCGAATAATGGTACAGTTGGATCTGCTTTTACATTGATCATTTCATTTCCTTCTGCATCATAATAAGGTCCATCCGGTTTTTTTGAACGAATGACTCTCACATTGTACCCACCAGTCGCGTCCAGCCCTCCAAAAGATAGGTACATATAATAATAGTTTGTATCAGGGTGATATTGAATGTATGCCCCTTCAATTCTACTATGATTTCCACCGAGCAGCTTCTTCCCATAACCTTGATCCGGTAATGGGAACCCTGTTTTTGGATCCATTTCTAAAATAAAAATTCCACCTGAGTATGATCCGTACAACATCCAAAGCTTTCCTTTTTCATCAAAAAATGTATCAGGGTCTACAACGTTAGGATGCTTAGTGGCATCATAGATTGTTCCGTCTTCACCCCGTTCTCCCCACATCCCTGATTTCAGGAAAATTCCTTTGTCCTTATACGGCCCTTCAATATTATCCGCAACCGCAATACCTAAAGCAGATCTTGGTGAATCTCCTTTACATGCATTGTAATACATATAAAACTTTCCATCCTCAAGCTGAATAACATCTGCTGCCCAAAGTGTATCTGTTTGTGCCCAATCAAATGTTTCCTTTAATTCCTCTACTACATTGTCAAACAATGGATTTGTCACATTTGCACCAGAAGCTACAAGTTTCCAATTCATCAAATCTTTGGATTTCGCTGCTGCTAAATGAGACCCGAACACATAGTATTCATTCTGTACCTTTATAATAGAAGGATCATGAACAGATACATCTGTAAATTTAGGTTTATCTGATGTATTCACCTTTTGATTCATCGTTTTTTTCTCCTTGGTTGTATCTGCCTCCACGGCGATCACTAAGGTTGGAATCATAATAACAAACACTAGTAAAACAAGCCATTTTTTCACCATACATCCCTCTCCTATTCCTTATCTTCAAAAAAATAGAAGATCACTACGTTAAATTCCTTTAACATTCATAAGTAGTGATCTTCTAAAGTTAGTCGTTACCATTTTGGTCCATTTGGATGTGGGCATTGTTTGTACGATAGTTTTGTTCGAAATTCCACATAACACCCGCAATGTAAACATGTTGTTTCACTTGAAAGAGAAGGGCAGCTTAAACAAATGTCCATTCTCTTTTGATACAGCGAATCATTCACTAAATTGATTTCAAGCAGAAGTTGCTCTTGAACAAGCTGAGAAATTTGTGATTTTGACCTACGCTCGACCTGGAAACAGCCTTTACAGTTTCTTTTTGTTTCTTTTTCTATCATGATACCGATACTAAAAGAACTGACATAGGCGGCATCTCGAATGACAATTCATTCTCATTTACATTAAATCCTTCAAATGCAATCGGTTCTACAGCAGTTGGATTTTCAAATGTATTTCTTCCATTCATATTTTCTGATGTTAGAATTTTTCCGCTAACCTGTGTCACATTTTTATCTAGTAAGCCTCTTAATTCAATTGATACAGATGCTGAGTCCTGATTATTAACATTACATAATGTAATATTTACTTCACCCTTCGTATTTTTTGAAGCTGAGAGATGAACAGAAGGGACTTCATCTTCTTTTCCTTTAAAAGTTGATGTTGCAGCTTCAATCGTTAGACAAGCAGCATCTTGATGAACCTTATACATATCAAAAACATGATAAGTCGGAGTTAAAATCATATCTTCTCCTTCTGTTAAGACCATCGCTTGAAGGACGTTTACTGTTTGGGCAATGTTAGCCATTTGGACACGATCACAATGATTGTTAAAAATATTTAGGGTAATACCCGCTACAAGTGCATCACGAATTGTATTTTGTTGATATAAAAACCCCGGATTTGTACCCGGCTCAACATCAAACCATGTGCCCCATTCATCTACAATCATACCCACTCGTTTTTCCGGATCATATTTATCCATGATCGTACCATGTTTTGTTACAAGCTCCTCCATATGTAGAGCCTTTTTCATCGTAGTGAACCATTCATCTTCAGTAAAGTCTGTTGCAGAGCCCTTCCCTAACCAAAAGTCACCTGGAATTGTATAGTAATGAAGGCTTAACCCATCCATAAAACGACCTGCATTACGCATTAACACTTCAGTCCAGTTATAGTCGTCTACATTTGCCCCTCCGGCAATTTTGTAAATTTTATTATCTCCATAGTTTCTTACATAGGTCTGGAATTGGCGATAAAGATCTGCATAAAATTCCGGACGCATATGTCCACCACAGCCCCAGTTTTCATTGCCTACTCCGAAATAAGTTAATTTCCATGGCTCTTCGCGGCCATTTTCACTTCTCCAGTTAGCCATTGGAGATTCTCCATCAAATGTCATATATTCAACCCATTCTGACATTTCCTGGACTGTTCCGCTTCCAACATTCCCGCAAATATATGGCTCACACTCTAGTAGCTCACAAAGAAGCATAAATTCATGTGTCCCGAAATGGTTGTTTTCTACAACTCCACCCCAGTGGGTATTAACCATTCTTTTTCTATTTTCTCGAGGACCAACACCATCTTTCCAATGATACTCATCGGCAAAGCAGCCACCCGGCCAGCGTAACACTGGAATATTTAGATTTTTTAGTGCTTGAAGGACATCATTCCGTATTCCTTTTGTGTTAGGAATAGCAGAATCTTCACCTACCCAAATTCCTTCATAAATACAACGCCCTAGATGTTCTGCAAAATGACCATATATATTTTTATTTATTTTTCCCTTTTCGATATCTGCATTGATAATAATTGAATTAGCCAATTTATTCACTCCTACACTATTAGTCTAATTATTTTTTACTAACTTCACGATCCGGTACAGGGTCTCCGAATACAGGTAAACCATCTTCTCCCCAAGTAAATACTTGTGCACGTGTATGACGATTTGGATCGTATAATGGATCACCAACAATCTCTTTATAATTTCTTGCATGATACACAATGACATCTTCATTTCCATTCTCTGAAACCGTAAAACTATTATGTCCAGGGCCATATTGACCTGTTTGTTCATTTGTTTGGAAAACAGGTTCAGTTAATTTAGTCCATGAAGCCGGATTGAGCAGGTCTGCATCCGCAGGGGCATACAATAAACCCATACAATAATGATGATCTGTCGCACTAGCTGAAAAGGAAACAATAATTTTTCCATTTCGGTTTAATACAGCAGGACCTTCATTTACGTGAAATCCGATTTTTTCCCAATCATACTCAGGTGTTGCAATCATCACTTGTTCACCTGTAATCGTCCATGGATTTTCCATCTTCGCAATATATAAATTAGAATTACCCTTAATGTCCGGATCCTTCTGTGGCCAAATTAGAAATCGCTCTCCATTATGCTCAAACGTTGTTGCATCAAGAGCAAATGTTTCCCATTTTGTTTTAATCTGGCCTTTTTCTTCCCATGTTCCTTCTAAAGGATTTACTGACTTATTTTCAAGCACATACATACGATGATCAAATAATCCTTCATTTGTTTCAGCTGTTCTAGCTGCGGCAAAATAAATGTACCAAGCTCCATCAATATAATGAATTTCAGGTGCCCAAATATTCGCACTCATCGGACCATGATCATATTTTCTCCAAGCCACAACTGGCTCAGCCTCTCCTAAACCTTGAATAGAGGTTGCTCTGCGAACTTCAATACGATCATATTCAGGGACAGATGCAGTAAAGTAATAATAGCCATCGACATGCTTATATACCCAAGGGTCTGCACTTTGTTCAATAATTGGATTTTGATACTTATTTGACATAACAAACATCTCCTTTTCTGAAAAACTATTTATCCTTTAATTCCAGTCATTGTAATTCCTTCTATAAATTGCTTTTGGGCAAAGAAGAACATAAGAATTGTTGGGATTAGCGCTAATACGGACCCGGCCATAATGAGTGTCCATTCTGATGTGTAATAACCATTAAATGATGCCAATACCAATTGTAGTGTAAACTTTTCAGGTGTATTAATGTAAATTAATGGTCCAAGGAAATCATTGTACCCAGCTAAAAACCATAAAATAGCCTGTGTGACAATTGCCGGCTTTGCCAACGGTAATATGATTCTTATAAAAATCCCAAAATAACCTAAACCATCGATTTTCGCTGCCTCCATTAATTCATCAGGAATGGTCATAAAAAACTGCCTTAGAAAGAAGATTGCCATTGCCGTACCAAACATTCCCGGTATAATTAATGGCTTCCACGTGTCCAACCACCCTAAATCTCTAAAAATAATAAAAGTTGGTACCATCGTAACTACACCAGGCAGCATAATTGTCGCTAAAAGAACGAGAAATAACTTATCCCTTCCTGGAAACTTCAATTTCGAAAACCCAAATGCTGCTAAAGAGCTTGTAAATACCCCGATTACAGTAGGCGGGATAATGACCGCAAACGTATTCATAAAGCCTCTTAACAAATTTGCTTCAGTTAAAACCGTCCAATAATTTCCCCAAACAAACTTTTCAGGGATCCATTGAGGTGGCATTGTAAATACTGCCCCTTCCGGCTTTAGGGACGTTGATAACATCCAGAAAAATGGTATAGCCATAATAAAACCACCAATAATTAAAAAAACATATGCAGCGATCTTTTGAATGAGTCGAATGTTCTTTACGTTTTTATTCCAAGCAACACTTGTCGCAGACATATTCTTCACTTCCTTATTAATAATGAACCCAACGTTTACTTAGTTTAAAATTAATTAATGTAATGATTAAGATAATAATCCCCAATACCCAGGCCATTGCTGATGCATAGCCCATTTCCATGTAACGGAATGCATTTAGGAATAAGTAGTAAACAACTGTTGTTGTGGAATAATTCGGACCACCTTCAGTCATGATCATAAATCGTTGGAAATCCTGAAGAGCTCCAATGATAGATGTAATCAGAATAAAAAATGTTGTCGGTGATATAGATGGAATCGTGACAAACCTTAACTTTTGCCAACTGTTTGCTCCATCGATATCTGCTGCTTCGTAAAGATTTTTTGATACAGACTGAAGTGCAGCTAAATATAAAATCATATTGATTCCCAATCCGCCCCAAACACCTTGAATAATCATGGCAGGCATCGCCCAATTTTCATCACTCAGCCAAGGCGGCCCTGTAATGCCGATATAACCAAGCAGGACATTTAATAATCCGAAATCCGAGTTAAAAATCCATTTCCACAGCAAAGATATGGCAACGATGGAGCACACTGTTGGTAGAAAAAAGGCTGTTCGAAACAAAGATAGCCCCTTTACTTTCTGGTTTAAAGCTATGGCAATAAACAAAGCAATTACCATACCAAAAGGAATTCCTAATGCAGCGTAAAATGTATTAAAAACTGTCTTCCAAAACAAATCATCTTCAAAAAACAATCTCTTATAGTTTTCTAAACCATTGAATTGAGCAGGTGTATATAAATCAAACTTTGTAAAACTGACGTAAACGGAAAATAACATTGGGATAAAAGCAAAGCAGAGAAAACCAATTAAAGGCGGGGCAACAAACAAGTATCCCCACATATATTCTGATTTGAATCTTCTTTTCTTCTTCACGTTTATCTCAGCTTTCTTCGTCTTTGTTGTTGTCTGCGTTATCATGTTATCACCCTTTCTATCACAGATATTTCAAACCTAGAGGGGAATGTACAAATTCATTTCCCCTCTATACGCAGTGTGTTACTCAAAAATTGCTGGATTCCCCTCTTTTAAGTGCTTATCTACCTCAGGCTTAATTTCATTTAATAGTTCTTCAGCTGATTTTTTTCCATTCCAAAGGTCAGCAAGCTTTTGATTGACTGTATCAAGCCATTTGTTATTTGTCGTCATTGACCATGGACCCGGACGCTGATTTTCTGCAGCTTGAATAAACACTTCAGGATTTTCAGGTTTTTGACCAGGCTGTAAGAATACATCTGTATTTGATAATGATTTATAAGTTGGAATAGCAAATCCTAATTCTGTTTGAATGGTTTGTCCTTCTTCACCAGCTAAATATTCTACTAATCTAAACGATTCATCTACAAATTTTGTTTTCTTATTAATGGCATATCCTACTGAACCTGACCAACCAGATGATTCACCAGTTTTTCCTGCTGGGAAAGGAGCAACATTCCAGTCGAAGTTCAATTTACGATATGTTGGTACCATCCAGCGACCATTAAAGACCATTGCCACTTTACCTGATTCAAACATTTGATCTGCTGACATCGCTTCCAAAGCACGGGAATCAGGAGCGACATTGTGCTTATTTGACATATCTGCAACAAATTGCATCGCTTCAACTGCTTCCGGACTGTTTAATACAAATTCTTTTCGATCTTCACTTAAAACATTACCACCATTTGACCAAACAAATCCTTCCCACCATAATGGCCCCATACCATATTGCTCAGGCTTGCCGTCACCATTTTCATCTATTGTTAATTTTTTCGCAATTTCTAAATATTCCTCCCAGCTCATTGATTTCTCAGGTGATGGATAAGGAATCCCCGCTTTATCGAAAAGTTCTTTATTGTAATATAAAACAGAAGGTCCAATATCCTTAGGTAGAGCGTATAAGTCACCTTCACCTAATGTTTTTCCATTGTATTTATATCGAACTAATGCTGATTCCCACATATCATCTGTGTTAATGTCACTGTTATCAATCAATTCCTGCATATTTAAAAATAAATCTGCAGATACCCATCTACCAAAGTCACCGTCACTAGCAAAAACAACATCAGGTGCTGTTCCACCAGCTAGCATTGTATTCATCTTTCCTGCATAATCATCTGGAATATGTGTAACCTTAACCTTAATATCCGGGTTATCTTCTTCGAAATTACTTACTAATTCTTTAAATACTTTTAATTCATCCGGAGAACCCCAAGTTGAAATCCCAATTGTTGTTGTGCCATCTTCATTTTTCCCTGATTGTGTTGCTGAATTGTCACCACTTTCAGAACCTGTAAATGCCGAACATCCTATTAAACTACCAAATAGCATCATAGCAATTCCTAAAGAAATCATTTTCTTAACAAACATGTTAATCCCCCTCATTTCGTATTAAGCGCTTTCAATCAAACCAAAAAAATCCATCCCAATAAACACAATTAGTTAACTCCTTCATGTAAGTTCTAATCTTTACATCTCCTTCTTATCATGATTGCTACTTCGATTAATAATATAAACATTAACATTTCATTGTTTTCGTTAATATTAATGTTATTAATGATTAGTATATTTATTAACTATATAACTGTCAACTATTTTTGGGAAATTAATTTTATCCTTAATTTAGCTATTAAACTAAGCATTAATGAATTCTGTAGAAGTTATTTAGTGATTTATTACAACCTTCTCGCATTATCACTAATGATTAACAAATTTATTATTAAATAGAAAATAAACAAAATGGGCACATTGTGATGTTTTTCTCTTATAAAACAGTAGAATATTAATATAAGCATAAAATAAAAATTGAAAGGTTAACATACTTGTATACTAATTAACAAACGTGTATATTATATGTAAACTGCACGAAATGATGGAGGACTAATTTCATGAAAATAGATACAACAGATGAATATTTACCTATATATGAAGCTTTAGCAAGCACCGTCCGTTTAAAAATTATTCAATTACTATCACTACGCCCTATGAATATTAAAGAATTAGCAGAGGCCGCTGAACTAAGCAGTGCAATTATGACCATGCATGTTAAAAAGCTTGAAAAAGCAGGTATCATTAGAACGGACATGGTTCCAGGGAAGGCCGGATTACAAAAATTGTGCGTACTTGATGTTGATCAAATTGAAATAAATTTTCCGGCAGCACTTAGTCAAATTAAAGAATTTCATCAAACTGATGTTTCTGTAGGTCATTATACAGACTTTCAAATCGAACCCACATGTGGTTTAGCAACACGGGAGAAAATAATAGGAGAGTTTGATGAGCCCCGTTATTTTCTTGATCACGAACGGGTAAACGCCAATATTCTATGGTTTGGGCAAGGCTATGTTGAATATAAAATCCCTAACTTTTTGTTATCCAGCAACCGTCCGGAAGAACTTGAAATTTCTATGGAATTATCATCAGAAGCACCTGACACAAATAACAATTGGCCCTCCGACATTTCATTTTATTTGAATAATGTATTTTTAGGTATCTGGACAAGTCCTGGGGACTTTGGAGATAATAAAGGAAAATATACTCCTTCGTGGTGGCCGAGTATCATTAACCAATACGGATTATTAAAATACCTTCGCATTACTTCAAACGGAACATATATGGATGGTAATAAAATCTCTGATGTGACAATTCATGATGTGGGAATTCGTGATAAACAATGGACATTCAAAATCGCAGTAGAAAAAGATGCAGAGCATGTCGGGGGAGTTACCCTTTTCGGTTCAGGCTTTGGAAACTATAACCAAGATATTATCTTTAGACTTTATTATGCAAAGGAACAAAAGGCATAAAATGTTTCCCACCTTTCAACAATAAGTGAAGGGTGGGATTTTAAACGGGAAAAAAATTGGTTTATTGCCAAGTCCAAACGGTAGAAAACTCTATCTGAAAGTAAAATGAAGTTTTCTGCAAGGAATTGTACTTTTAAACACCCCAAATATCCTCACCATATCTACTAAAATGACTTTTTTGATCACACCTTGGAAAATATTACCCTTAGCTAATTTTGACTATAACAAGTAAAATGATAGCTATTACATATCTTTAGCTATTCTACTATTTACATATAATAAGAAAGGGGTTTACTATGGAACAATTCTTTGCCCAAGTTGAAGTGTGGCGTCAAAATAATACACTTCTTCGTATCATTTTTACGAAAAGTAAAGTTGGGAGAAAAACCTTCTCCGGCCGAATTATCCACTTATCACAAGATCAGTCACAACTTTTATTTTATAATGTCGATTCTAAATCTGTTTTTTCTCTTGAAGTTAATGAAATCGATGATATTAACGCTTTCTCTTAACCGTTACTTGCTTTTATCCACAGTAAAAATACCATTCAACTTTATTCTCTTAATAAAATGAAAATCAACTCTTTTACCTTAACTCCACTAATTGTTTTCCTAATTTTTTTACTTGTTTTCACTAGTTTTTTACTTTTTTTGTCTAATTATAGGAATGATCGTCGAAAGCCTTATCTTTTTCATGAGTTTTGGTTAAAATAATCCTTATGTTATATACTTTACAAGGAGTTATTCGAATTATGCCCTATCAAACTACCCTAAAATTAATTTCTAATTTAACACTTTATAAAGCCTATATAGATGCGCTTAAATTAAATGTATCAGAGGACTTTATGCAAATATTACTTGAAGAAATGAAATCACGCTCTATGCCATTGCCTATTACTTTCCAGGATAAATCACTTTAAATTATTTACTTTTCCAGAAGTACAAAAAGCACAAATCTATCAATATAAGATTTGTGCTTTTTGTTATTTATCAGGAATCAAAACAAAACCCCTGTATTATATTATTCGTTTGAATAATCATAAAGCTCATAGGCTCTGAGTGTTTTCTTCATTTTTACTTGATCAGGTTGCGGATTTTCTTTTCTTTTTTTATTCATTTCCTTATGTTCGTTTACATGATCTTCTCTTGAAATCCATGCTTTGAAGTCTGCTTGAGATTCCCACTTAGAGACATATACAAATTCTACCATTTCGGTATTTTCTCTTTTCCAGCATTCAAAGGAAATCAGTCCTTTTGCTTCAGCCAATTTTTCTTTGTCTTTCTCTCTTTTCTTTACTAATCTTTCTTCATATCCTTTTTCAATTTCAAACGTTGCTGTATTTACAAACATTTCCTTCATCCTCTCATTAAATGGTCATTTGTTTTGAATATAGCTCATAGTAAAAACCGCGCTGTTTCAATAACTCATGATGGTTTCCACTTTCTATAACCTCGCCATCTTGTATAACAATAATTTGATTTGCTAGCTCAATTGTTTTTAAACGATGAGCAATTACAAAGCTGGTTTTACCTTTTATTAAGTTGCGAATTCCTCTTTGAATATCAATTTCAGTTTTTGTATCTATATTAGATGTTGCTTCATCTAATATTAACAAATCAGGATTAGCTAATATGGCTCTAGCAATGGATAGAAGCTGTTTTTGACCTTGACTTATATTTTGACCACCAGAAGTAATGGTTGTTTGGTATTGATTAGGCAAATGCTTGATAAATCCATGTGCAGAGGCTGTTTTTGCTGCTTCAATCACTTCTTCATCTGTTGCCTCAAGGCGACCGTATCGAATATTTTCCATAATCGTTCCAGAAAATAAATAAGGATCTTGAAGGACAATCCCAATTCTTTTCCGTAAATCTCGTAGTTTATAGTCCTTTATATTTCTTCCGTCCAGTAAAAGTTCTCCTGATTGGACATCATAAAACCTCATTACCAAGTTAATAATCGTTGTTTTACCCGAACCAGTTGGACCAATTAAAGCAATCATTTCCCCTGGTACTGCTGAAAAATGAATATTTTTTAAAATAGGCTTGTTTTGTTCATATTGAAAATCAACATGTTGAAATTGTACCTCACCCTTTAGTGAACTAACTTGAACTGCTTCTCTTTTGTCTACTAAGTCAGGGACCTCATCCATTGTTTCAAAAACCCGCTCTGCTCCGGCTAATGCTGCTTGTATTGAATTGAGCAATGTCGATAACTGATTAATCGGCCTTGTAAACTGCCTGGAATACGTAACAAAGGACGCGATAATCCCAATTGTTGTATGCCCCTTAAGTGCCATTAAAGCACCGACAGCAATCACGATTGCAAGCCCCAAATTACTTAAAAAGTTATTAAAAGGACCGAGTGTTCCTGAAAACATATCCGCTTTAATCGCTGATTGTCGCAAACGTTCATTTACCACATGGAATTGCTCGAAAGTATCCTCTTCCTTACCAAATAAAGCGATAACCTCTCCACCACTTATCGTTTCTTCGACAAAACCATTCAACTCACCAACATCTTTCTGTCTCTGTGAAAAGTTTTTCCGACTAATACTCACAATTTTCTTCGTGACATAGAGCATAACCGGAATGATAAAAAAAGACACGATAGCCAAAACCCAATTCAAGGAAAACATAGCAATGGTCACACCGGTAATTGTTAGTAGTGAAGATACAAACTGAACCACACTTTGACTAAGTGCTTGATTTAATTGCTCAAGGTCATTTGTAAATCGACTCATTAGCTCACCATGTTTATGCTGGTCAAAAAAACGTAATGAAAGAGTTTGTAACTTTGCAAATAAATCCTCGCGTAATCCTTTAATCGTATTTAATGAAATATCCACCATTATATAGCTTTGAAGCCAGGTAAGAATGGATGTGCCGATATTAATCCCAACAAGCATCCATATCATGCGAATTGTACCCGTTACATCTTTAGGAAGGATGTAATGGTCAATAATCACTCCAATAAAATATGGACCTAGGAGACTTAAGAATGAAGATAAAATAACAAGAATGATTGCCACGACTAAACTCATTTTTTGTTTTTTCATATACATCCAAATTCTTAGCAAAGTTCCTTTAGGGTCATTTGTTTTTTCAACAGGTCCTGGCACTCTCCCCCCCGGACCTGCTCCTCTTGTTGTTTGCTGCATTCTTGCCACACTATTAGTATTACTCAACCATTACACCTCCAGTCTGTACTTGAGTTTGATAGATTTCCTGGTAAACCGTGCACGCCTCCAGTAATTCATCATGTGTTCCTACTCCCACTATGGATCCTTCATCCATAACAAGAATTTTATCTGCATCAAGAAGGGAAGAAATCTTTGATGAAACCATAAAGATTGTTGTCAAAGGGTATGAGGATTTTAATGCATTTAGAATGATTGCTTCTGACCTAGCATCAACCGCAGATGTGGCATCATCCAAAATAAGGATAGACGGCTTTCGCACAAATGCTCTGGCAAGTGATAATCGTTGCTTTTGTCCTCCAGATAAATTAGTAGCTTCTTGAGTTAAAGGATGTTCATAACGGGCATCAAGCTTCTCAATAAACTCTTCTGCACATGCATTTTTACTAGCCAATTGCATCTCGGTTTCTGATGCATCCTTTTTGCCATAAATCAGGTTGGATTTAATGCTTCCTGAAAATAAAAATGGTTTTTGTGTAACATAGCCGATAGATCCACGAAGTTGCTTTAAACTTATGTTTTTACTATTCTGTCCATCTATTAAAATCTCTCCGTGAGCCACATCATATAATCTTGGAAACAATTTAACTAATGTTGTTTTCCCACTGCCTGTTGCTCCAATAATTCCAATTTTTTCGCCGTGACTAGCAGAAAATGAGATAGACTTTAGTACATTTTCACCTTTTTTACTATATGAAAACGATACATTCCGAAATTCTACATCTCCTTTAATTGGCATTTCATCAAATGAATTTTCAGCTCGGTCCGTATTAATTTCCAAAACTTCTTGAATTCGAACTGCTGAAGGAAGTGCCCTCATAAGCTGCATCAGAACCATACTACTTGAGGTGAGCGCCATTAAAATGATGTTTAGATAATTAATAAACGCCAAAATTACTCCCACTTGTATAGTGCTTCCCCCAATCGGAAAAACTCCAAAAAGAAGAGCAACAGCCATTCCAATATTTATCACAAAAAGTAAAACCGGCATAAGAATTGTAATAATTTGTTCAGCAATTTTTGTTTTATTTGTTAGTGAAACATTCACTTTATGAAATAAATTTATTTCATATTCCTTTCGTACAAATGCTTTTACAACCCTAATTCCCGCAATACTTTCCTGAAGCTTTGAATTGACCTGATCTAACGCTTCTTGAACACGTTTAAACCAAATACCTGCTTTTCTCGAAAGAAGAATAATGAAAAAGAGAAGAATTGGAATAAGTATAACTAAAATTGGAAACAGCTCTCTTGCTTGAAAAAAAACGATCATGACACTCCCAATAAAGAGTAGAGGGCCCCTTACAAATATACGAAGAGTCATCATAATTGCTTGTTGAACTGAATTAATATCACTTGTTACATGTGTAATTAGTTTACCAGTACCAATTCTGTCGCGGTTCTCACTAGATAAATGTTCGATCTTATTAAATAAATCTCGTCGAATATCGGTAGCAATATTGATAGCAGATTTAGTGCTAAATATTGTACAACCTATTCCACCAATCAAGCCAATAATTGCCGCAACGATCATAAAAGTTCCCATTTGGATAACGTATGTTGTGTCATTCTCAGCAATTCCGTAATCTATGATTTTTTGTAAAAGAAGAGGCTGTAATAAGTCCATTGCTACCTCTAAAGCCATTAATAAAGGTGCTAGGATAACAAATAGCTTATATGGCGTAGCATAAGGTAAGAGTTTTTTTATAGATTTCATCGTATCTTACCTTTACTTTTTTCTTTTTTATCAGACCAATTTATAAGCTCACCTCTGCAACTATTCAGAATGGAAAGAACATCCTTTGCAAGCTCCGGTTCGGTAAGTACTCTTTTCATTGCATAATGAAATTCTAGCTGAAGCTTACCCATTTCTTCCCGAACAAGTGAAGCTTCTTCAGACTGCTTCCAACGCAATCTCATTGCCCATTCCTGCCAAAAGATATCGTCTTCTTCACTTATTAATTCATTTATAAATTCTAACCCCTCCTCATTTAAAGCATATATTTTTTTATCTCCATCTAATTTAACTTCAATCAATTTCTTTTCAACTAAATCCTGTAATGAAGGGTAAATGGTTCCTGCACTGGGAGAATAGTAGCTACCACTTCTCTCCTCCAGCTGCTTCATTACCTGATAGCCATGTCTCGGTTCTTCTTTTAATAGCTGCAAAATCGCAAGCTGAATAATACCTCTACGTTTTGTAAATTTAGACTTCATTTTTTCTCTTAAATGTGGCTGTTTATCAAAAAATTTCAGGGCGGTTTTTAACCCTTTATGTGTTAAAGATAGAACTTCCTGTTCATCATTTTGAACAAAACCTTTTTCTATTGCTTCATAAAGACAACTACTAGGATCGGTTAACTCATTTCTAAGAGATAGAAATAGTTCTCCTTGTTTTATAGGTTTTCTACTTATAAAAGTAAGCAATGTCAACATTTCCTGGCTAATATTACCTAACATACTAACCCTCCATCCATTTCGACTATTACGATAAATTTTAATCGATATAGTTTCGAAATACAACAAAAAAGAATGAGACCTACTGAATTATTTAATGAGGGGGACAGATTATTTCTGCTAAATACACAAAAAAGGTTAGTTTCAAAATTGAAACTAACCTTTTACTGACGCGCCTTAGAGGATTCGAACCTCTGACCGACGGCTTAGAAGGCCGTTGCTCTATC
>Ga0182739_1002159_pt1 | contig 18754 bp, 18 predicted proteins | sample eDN5th30CBELigBY_FD_128873 | JGI IMG/M metagenome (GOLD analysis project Ga0182739, IMG submission 128873) | Enriched backyard soil microbial communities from Emeryville, California, USA - eDNA 5th pass 30_C BE-Lig BY (version 2) (version 2) | ecosystem: Environmental > Terrestrial > Soil >...
CCCGGTTGCGTATCCGCCAGCCACGCGAAGACATCCTCAGGGATCAGAGCCCGGGAGGCGTCGTAGAGTTCGCCGGACTTTCGGTTCGGTTCGTAGATCCAGCCCTGGGCCGCAAGGGCCTGGCAGATCTCGTCCTCGAACGTGTTCTCGTTGTGCTGCGCCAAAAGACTCTCCCCCAGATGTTTCAAAGACACGGCAGCTGGTCAGGGTGCGCCTGCTGGCAGCAAGCCGTGGTTCAGTGTTGTTCGAGCGGCTGCTTTAGCCGCTACTTTCACAATCTACTTTCACAACTCACCATCCCGACTGAGTTGTGAGTGCCCTACTCCCCGGCAGCCACCGGTCGGAGTCGAGCCCGTTCTACCGCCTCAAAAGTTCGACCCGAGGCGTCTTTCCATTCCACACGACCGTTGATGCTGCCACCGAGGAGGGCGCCGGCGGCGCCACTCGGACTGCCGAACTGATAGTCCTTCAGGAAAATGAATCGACCGTCACGAATCTCAGCGACACCTTGGTCGACAAGTATCTGGCGTTTCTTCTTAGTTCCGGCCGAAGCACTGGAAAGCTCCACGGCATTACCGATTGAGCCCGCCGATACAACCAACCCAGATGCGTTTGCGTAGGCTGTTGCATCGATTCCGCGGGTTCGAATGAAGAACAGGTCGTCACCTGCGCCATCCAAACCAGACTTGGTAACCGCATGCAGTTCCTGATGCACCGGGTAGCCGAGAGTAGCCATTAGCATCGCCACCGTTTCCATATACTCCTGGCATTCCGCCTCAAGTGGCACTGGAGTATGCGGGTTGACCGCCTGGTTGCCATTGACCAGTTGGTATCTCGCGGCCGACGCGGCACGACTGATTGAAAGCCATTCCAGATACGCCACATGGGTGCTGGTCCATGTATTGGTCAGCGAGACCGCTACCAGGGCACGTTCCCAGAAATCCTTTTGCACGGCGTGCTCGGCGAGCCGCTGCCCAACGTTGCCGGTTTGGCCGATGTAGCACTGGGTGGCTTCATCGGCGGCGCCAAACAGAAAGTAGAGCCCCACTTGCTTGGACTCGGGCATCTCCCGGAATTCAGGCAACAGCGGACGCGGTACCTCAAACACCCGTACGGTGCGCGTGGTGATTTCCGCTTGGCGAATCCCGGACGGATCGCCCTGCGGAAGATAGATCTGGATGGTTTGCGGACGTGGCTTCACCGGCCATCGTCCTCGGTGACCTTGATCTTTCCGGTAACGGCAGCGGAGATGAGAGCAGAACGCCGTTCACGGAGCAGCCCAATAGTAGATCGTGATCTGTCGGCCAGAACGTCTAGCTTACTGAGCGATCGACGCAGGCTGCGAAGGATAACTTCTTGTTCTTGTAACGGCGGCAAAGCGATCTTGAATTCCCCAAGTTGTCCCGGACTCATATGAGGCACGCTAACCCCCGTGAATAGCGGCTCTAGGTAACTGGCGAAGACTGACGAAGATAGCACATGGCCTATGAATTCTTGGTTGGCCTTATTGTTTGCGCGGATACGAGCTACACGCTGAAGTAAGAGAGCAGGCAAGTCTCGTTCTTCTATGGAACACACGCGGATCCCGTCGGAAACTATTGGTCGATCTAGTCCGAGAACCAAGTCGCCTTTCCTGAGCAAGTACGTAGAATACTCATCCGCTGCTAGCCTAGAGAACCTGACGGTATCTCCCCAATTAGTCTGCCCAGGATTGACATTCACGCCGCGGAGTAGCGCGATGTCTTCGAGGTCTTCGGTAAAGTCTTCGCTTTTGAAAGGAAAGCCTGTCAGGACATCAACAACATGCTTGAGTTTAACTAGTGTCCAGTGAGCAGCCACTTCACCGAGCCAAGGCAAGCTGGAAGGCTTGGTATCAGCGGCGTTAAGGCCCTTGGTAATGGCGTGGGTGATGATAGCCTGACGTTTCTCTGCGAGCAGATCGATAAGCCCTTCCTGTTTGCCGATCAGCTCATCGATTTGGGCGGTTTCCCGGTCCAAGTAATCAGCAATTCGATCTTGGATGGTCTTGGCCGGCAGGCACAGACGTGCCGATTTCATTAGGTCCTGATTAAGGAGTTTGGCCCCGTAGATGTTCTCATTGGCGTTCTGCAACAAGTAAAGGGGTAGCGCGTAGTAAGCGAAACGAGTGGAGAGACGGTCGGTCTCCTCGAATGTTGCTATCGCTTCGTTCGTATACATATCGGTACCCGCGAACGAAACTTGGCCCACGGATAATTTGAAGCTGAAAAGGAGGCTTCCCTTCCGGGATCGGGCAATGCGTGCCGAAGTAACAGCCTCATCGCTTATTCGCTTTGAAGTATCTTTCAAGATCTTGGGTCCGAGATCCGAGATATTCGCCCACAGATTGTCGCCGACATATGCCTCAGAATCGCCTGTAGGGGGTGTCCATCCCGTTGTTAGACGAGTTACGTGTCCCGTCTTGATGACCGTCCATTCAGCGGGGACCATTCCGAGCCACTCAATGCCTGAGTTCTTGTACTCGGCGTACGGCTCGAGTTTGGTCACTTCTCCACCTCGGCAAGGAGCGTCGTGATCTCGGCGATGAGGGTGTTGAGATCCACGTCGATTTCGTCCAATGACCTAGGCGGAACGTACTTGTAGAAATACCGCGTGAACGGGATCTCGTAGCCCACCTTGGTCTTGGATTCATCGATCCAGGCATCCGGTACGTGGGGGAGGACCTCTCGGGCGAAGTAGTCCTGGATGTCGTCGCTAAGGGGCACGTTCTCGGTATCGCGGAGGTTCGTATCGGCCTCCGGAAGGCCCTTCGGGCCCTTGCAGACGTTAGCGCTTTCGTCGCGCTCGGAGAGCCCTGCGAGTACGGCCTTGAGGACGGGGGCGCCAAGCTTGAGTCCGACGCTGGCGAAGGCGGGCTTGAGGAGCTTGAGGAAGGCCTCGCGGTTCTTGTGGATCTCGACCGGCTCGGCCATTTCGGAGCGGAGGGCCTTTTCCAACAGCCGCCGGTCGTCGTCGGACAGCTTTTCGACCGGCTTTTGCGCCAGTACGGCGTCGATGCGCTCGGGTGTGAGGGCGAAGTTGAGCTTCAGCGGGCGTTCGACGGTGATGGTGGAGTAGCCGAAGTCCTGATTATTGAAGATCTTGGAGGTCTCGCCGTCGTCCTCGAACGCCCCGTAGAGCTTCACGATGCGGGCGATGTCGTTGGGGCCGAGTTCCTTGCGCTTGGAACCGAGGCTCTTGCGCATCTTCTGGAAGAAGTCGGCACCGTTGATGAGCTGGATCTTGCCGACGCGCTCGGGGTGCTTCTGCTTCTTGCTGTTGGAGAGGACCCAGATGTAGGTGGCGATGCCGGTGTTGTAGAACATGTCCGTGGGCAGCGCGATGATGGCCTCCACGTAGTCGTTCTCGATCAGGTACTTGCGGATCTCGGATTCGCCGGAGCCGGCTCCGCCGGTGAACAGCGGAGAGCCGTTCAGGACGATGCCGATGCGGGAGCCGCCGTCGTGCGCCGGGCGCATCTTGCGGACCAGGTGCAGCAGGAAGAGCAGCGATCCGTCGCTGACGCGGGGCAGACCTGGGCCGAACCGGCCCTCGAAGCCGTGGAGCTCGTGCTCCTTCTGGATCTGCGGCTGGATCTTCTTCCACTCCACGCCGAAGGGCGGGTTGGAGAGCATGAAGTCGAACTGCGCGCCGATGTTCTGGTCGTTGGCGAGGGTGTCGCCAACCGAGATCTTGGAGATGTCCTGGCCCTTGATGAGCAGGTCGGATTTGCAGATGGCGTAGGACTCGTCGTTGATCTCCTGCCCGTACGCGACAAGCGACGCGCTCGGGTTAAGGGCATGGAGGTGTTCCTGGGCGACGGTGAGCATGCCGCCGGTTCCGGCGGTGGGGTCGTAGATGGACCGGACGATACCCTCCTTGGTGAGGACGTCGTCGTCGTAGTTCAGCAGGAGTTGGACCATGAGCTGGATGACTTCGCGCGGGGTGAAGTGCTCGCCGGCGGTCTCGTTGGAGGCTTCGGCGAAGCGGCGGATGAGTTCCTCGAACATCAGGCCCATCTCGATGTTGCTGATGGTCTCCGGGTGGAGGTCGATTGCCGCGAAGTCCTTGGTGACGTGGTAGAGCAGGTCGGCGCTGTCCAGCTTCTCGAGGGTCTTGTGGAATTCGAACCGCTCGAAGATGTCCCGGGTGTTCTCGGAGAAGCCCTGGACGTAGTTGAGGATGTTCGCCTTGATGTTGGCGGGGTCGTTTAGGAGCTTGGCGAAGTTGAACTGGGAGGTGTTGAAGAAGCTGTGGCCGGAGGCCTTTCTCAGGAAGGTGTCCAGCGGGATGTTGAGGTCCTTTTTGGCTTCCGCCTCTGCCAGGACGGCGTCCTTGGTTTTCTCCAACACACAGTCAAGGCGGCGAAGGATGGTGAACGGGAGGATCACCGATCCGTACTGTGCCGGCTTGTATGTGCCCCGCAGGATGTTCGCGATGCTCCACACCAGGTTGGCGTTGTTGTTTCCGGCCACTGCTCCCACTTCCCTCGCCGCAGGCAGCGGGGAATATATGGCTGTTCCGTTGCCGCTGGCGGCGTCCCCATTGCCGTGCAGCGTTCATCGATCACGCACGTACTTGCCTTGAATTGTATGGGGAGTCGAGACGCCCTCTGGCGAACGACCCGTCCACTGCGGGGAAGGATCGCAGAGCTCTGTGCCTGCCAGAGCCCGTGCACGGCCGCCGGCAGCAGATGGTGGGGGGGGCGCCTGGGTGGGTCAGGCAGGCGTTGCTGTTGGTGAGCAGAGAGTGCGAGACGCATCGATCAGAAAAGACGGGCCCGTAAGTCCGAAGTCCGGCTCGTCCGCGGAAGGAACCCTGATAACCCGTTGTAATGAGACGGCGTTCCTAATCCGAGTTGATGCCCAGTTGGGGTATGCCCCAAGCTGACGTCAGGATGCCCAACCCAAGAGCGTCAGCTTGGGGTCCTCTTTCTCGTTTATGGACAGGTGTTCCCCATCTTCTTGGACTTCAACCTGACAATTTTGGGTACGGATCGAAGGTATGGGGGGTCGGAGGCGGGCCGACCATTTTTGGGTGCCGGTCAGCTTGTAAGAGCTGCTGGAGGCCTTCGTCGTGACCGTGAGGGTCGTGCCGTTCCTGTAGTGGGCGGGTTGGACTGCCTGCAGGGCCGCACGAAACGGGTGGCGGCAGGTTGCAGACGTCTCAATACCCTGTCTCGTTCGGTTTCGTCTCGAATTCACGATGAGGGTCGGGTTCTTGAAACAGACTAGGATGGCAAGGCGAGCTCGCTGTTTGTGCTGCCGGTGCGCGACCGCGACGTCTGTCGGCGGTTCAGCGACGTTGGTCTGGACATGGTGTTGGACGTTTGCGCGAGCCGTAGCGAACCAGCGGCGTGCCGGGTGCGGCAGGCCGGCCGGGCCGAAGGGTCCTGCTCGTTTGCGTCCCGGGTTCGGGGTGAAGGATCACAGCAAGGACACAGGTGGTGCTGGGCGCGTGCCCAGCGGCGGTGTCTAGGTTTGTGCCATGGATGCAGCGGCAGACGCGGACTTGGGGGAGCAACGCGTTGAAACCTCAAGGTCTGGAGCAGCAATGTCGCAGAAGAGGGGCCAGCGGCGGAGCCGCGGGGGCGCCGCCTGGATCTTGCCCGTCTGCATGGTGCTCTACGTCGTTGGGGCGCTGACCTTTGGGATCTTCATGCTGCAGACCAGAGGCGCCCCGATGGTCCTTGTCTTTGCGGTGGTCAGCGCGCCTTTTGCACTATTGCTGGCTTGGGTGCACGGGCGTCAGCACTGAGGCGAACAGGCTCATCGACGAACCCGGCGAGAACGCTGACGTGCCGCTGTGACACCGTGTTTTCGCTGCCCGGGCGACGCACCCGACCGTCCGTGTGCTGTGGATGACAATTCCACCTCACGGGGAAGGCGGGCCGCAGCGTGACGCTCATACAATCTGACGTATGACCGATACTGCTTTTAAGCCCGGAGACGACGTGTTCACTCCGCGCGCACGCGGCACAATCATCGATGTTCGGGCTACTCCTTCTGGGAAGTGGGTCTTCGGGGTCGAGGACGTCAACGGAGAGGTGGGCTACTTCACCAACAAGGCTCTCCGTCTCGCGCAGCGCTAGATGTCGCCTCGGCATCCAGCGCCGCCCGCCAAAGGACTAGGCATCGCGCGGCTCGCCTTTGCAACACGCCCTTGTACTTCCGCCACGCAAACATCATCACCCACCCGCAAGGATTAACACGACGCGGGCCCGCGACCGCGTTAAAACGCCGATGGGCAACGAAACAAACGCGACTGTAGTACTAGTGCTGTGTTTCTCAAAGGAGGTAGACAAAGCGGCGGCCCAGTCCCGGTCGGAGACGGGGGTGGCCTTCCACTGATAGAAGGCCTGCTTGGTGAAGCCTTGTCCCCGGGCAGGTCACCGCCACGGGAACTCCGTCGGCCGTCTTGGTCAAGGACCAGCGGGAAGCTCATTTTGGGGGAAGCTCCCGGGCGAAGAACGCCGCGGCCCGTCGCAGGATCTCATTTTCCTGCTCCAGCAGCCGGATGCGTTTCTTCGCCTCCCGCAGCTCGGCCGCTTCCTTCTCCGTGACGCCAGGACTGATTCCGTCCTCGATTTCAGCCAGTTATGCAGGGTCGCTTCGCAAGATTCCGAAGTCCTTGGCGACCTGCGCCAACGGGGCCTCATGCTTGCGGGCGACGGCGACGACGTCGCGGCGGAACTCGGCAGGGTAGGGCTTGGGCACAGGAACCTCCTTCCTGCAAGGAATGAATCCTCACAAGTCAGGAGTGAATTAAACCGGGGGCAGTCCCTTATATCCCGCATTTCTGCGGCGTGCGCCATCAACTCGTGCCACACTTCAGGCAGGAGCAAACCTGCTTGGCCGTTCGATCCATTCGATTGATTCGGCGCGGATGGGGTATCCGGTGACGAGTGTGTCAATGTGCTTCCCCATTCCCGATGCCGGGAAATGGGTTTGCCAGGGAGTGAAGAATGTGGTCCGCTTGGGTCGCTCGGAGGTCCTCTGCACTGTAGTGGCCGCTGGCCACCCCGATGGCGGTCAGGCCTGCGGCGCGGGCAGCTTCGATGTCGCGGGGGGTGTCTCCGACGACATAGATCTCATCGTGGGTCAGGTCGCGGCCGTGTAACCTTGCGGCTTTGCCTGCGGCCAGACGGGTGATCTCCGTCCGATCGGGGGAATCAGATCCGTATCCGCCGAACACGAAATAGCGGTTAAGCTTGCCCGGGTCCATCTTCATGCGGGCAGCGCCCTCCATTGCACCGGAGACCACGCCGAGCATCACACCAGCGTCGGCCAACCGTCCGAGTAAAGCCTCGACCCCATCGAGCACGCGGTAGCCTGGAGATGACCAAATATCCTCGGATAAGTGCCACAGATACTTTGAATACAGGCGCGCCAACTCGTCATGGTTGGGCTCGCGCCCAAGCACGGCCTGAAATGTTGCCCGCCCCACCTGCGGATCTGTTTCGCCAGCCGAAGTGTGCTCGCCGATGTCCGCAGGAACCCCGTACAACTGGTCGAACGCCCACGCCCAGCTGCGGGCTCCGGACCCGCCGGTGTGTACGAGAGTCTCATCAATATCGAACAGCACCACCCTCGGCCGCGTCATATCCCACCTCGTGTTCTTTCTGTTCCGGTGCCGGGACCGGCTTCCCCTGCGGCGTCCCGACGGGGCTCAGCGGGCGGTTTTTTCATCGTGGCCGCCGAACTGCTTGCGCATCGCCGGCAGTGCCTTGTCGGCGAACTCATCCAAATGGCGAGACGAGAACCGCGCGTTCAAAGCGGCCGCGAGGACGGGGGTTGGAACGCCTTCTTCGATTCCCGCGATCGCCGTCCACCGGCCTTCGCCCGAATCGGACACACGACCGGCGTAGCCGTCCAGGTCCGGCGACTGGTACAACGCCTCGGCGCTTAGATCGACCAGCCAGGAGCCGATCACGCTGCCGCGCCGCCACACCTCGGCGACGTTGGTCAGGTGGATGTCATCCCGGTAGTATTCCGGGTCCTCCAACGATGCCGTCTCCGCGTCGCGGTCTTCCTGCGCAGGGGAGCCGATGTTTGCCCTACGCAAAACGTTCAACCCTTCGGCGATGGCGCCCATCATCCCGTATTCGATCCCGCTGTGGACCATCTTGACGAAGTGCCCGGCGCCGATGGGACCGCAATGCAAGTATCGTCCGGGACGGTTTACCAGGGTTGCCGGTTGGCCCGGCACCGAGTTGGGTACGAGCAGGACAAACGGGTTATCGGCTGGGCCGGCGGGTGGCACGGCGTTACCGGGATTTTTGCCGGTCTTGAACGGTGGGTGATTCTTCGAACAACTCGCTCAGTGGGATCTCCGGGTTGGCCAGTGCGGTGAGGTCGACCTGTCCGCGGGCTGCTATGAGGGATTTGATTTGGTCGTTGACGTCCCAGATGTTGACGTTCATTCCGGCGAGTACCCGACGGTCCCGCAACCAGAAGACGATGAATTCGAGGCTGTCCTTGTTGCCCCGGAATATCACCTGGTCGTAGCCGCCCGGATCGACATAGCCTACGTATTCCATCCCGAGGTCGTATTGATCGGTGTAAAAGTATGGGATCCGGTCGTAGACGGCGTCGACACCTCTCATCGAGCTGGCAGCGACCGCGGGCTGGTTGACCGCGTTGAACCAGTGTTCGACACGGATATGCTTGCCCAGCGCCGGATTATAGGCGTTAGCGACATCCCCGGCGGCGAAGACGTCCGGGTCGGAGGTGCACATATGTTCGTTAACGGTGATCCCATTGGCTACTGCAATGCCGGCGTTTTGCGCCAGTTCGGTGTTGGGGGTGATGCCCACCCCGAGCACGATTGCCTCGCCGTCGACCCGGCTGCCGTCGGCTAATTCCACCCGGACCAGGTGTTCGGGGGTGCCCGATATCGCGGTGATGGTGGTGCCCACACGCAGATCGACGCCGTGGTCCCGGTGCAGGTCCGCGAACACCTGGGCTACCTCCGGGCCGAGAACCCGCAGCAGCGGGAGCCCGGCCCTTTCCAGGACGGTGACTTCAACTCCGGCCAGTCGGGCCGCTGCGGTGACCTCCAGACCGATCCAGCCCGCCCCGACAACGATGATACGTTGGGCCGTTTCCAGCATCGCCTTGAGCCGGTCGCTGTCTTCGACCCGCCGCAGGTAGAAAACCCGGTCCGGGGGGACTCCGGGAGTCGGCAGCAGGCGTGGGCTGGAGCCGGTAGCCAGAAGCAGCTTGTCGTAGCTGAGCGTGCCACCGTCCGAGAGCGTGACGGTGTGCCGGGCGGGATCGATGGCAGTTGCGCGCGTCCCCAGACGCAGGTCGACGTCGTGCCCGGCATACCACCCGGCCGGGTGAACAAAGATCCTTTCCCGTTCGGAGGTCCCCTGGAGGTAATCCTTTGACAACGGCGGCCGCTCGTAGGGACGGGACGATTCCTCACCGACCAACACAATCCGCCCGGCGTAGCCTTGCTCACGCAGTTCCTCAGCCGCCTTAGCCCCGGCCAGGCCGCCACCAATAATCACCATTGACTGTTCTTCAGACATCTTTCCTCATTTCTGTTAGCTGACAGGGGCCGGGCAGTCGGCGCAGCAGGGGACCCCATGCCGCCTTCACCACATCCCGCCGGCTGAGGCCGGCGCACCCGGACCTCAGCCCATTAACCGAAGGGCTCGTCCGGCCGCCGTGACAAGTTCCCCGTCCTCGCAGCGCAGCACGTTTTCCAACAGCACTTTCAAGCTGCACGGCAGCCGGTCCGAATTCTCCACGGCATCCAGCCGAAAGATTTCATGGCTTTCATCGCCGACCGTAAGCGTGTTCCTGGCACCAAAACTATTCGTCATCGTGGACCTCCGCCGACCCCCGTCAGGTCGCTAGCAAGGAATGCACCGTGCTGCCATCGTCGACCGGCCCAAGTGAAGTGTCAACGAAGGGGGTCAACCGACCGGTGAGGCGTCTCCTCAGGGGCCGGCCGGGAAGCGTAGTTGGCTTCTGCCTCCGGACGATCGGTGCCGTCATGGAGCCAAGGTTGATTCAGATCCGGTTTTGCGGGCCCAGGCCAATCTCAAAGAGGCCGAAAGGCAGTTCAAGCACGCCGAGGAGCAGTTTCGGCGCGGCGAGATTCCCAATCACCGCCTCGAGGAATTGGGCAGACTCCGTGATGCGGCACAAGAGGATCTGCGCCGCACCGTGAAGGTATTCGGTCCCCCGATTCCGGATAACGAGAGATGGAGCGGAAACTTCAGGCCTGCCTGAGGTCCGGAAGGTTTTCCCACGGTACAAGTCCGGTGCCCGTTCAGCGTGACCCGTGACCACCTGCAGACGTAGAGCCTGCCTGCCTGCCCGCGACCCTTCGGGTTCCAGTGCGTGCAAGGCAGGGCAGGGCAGAGCGGCATGGGCCCCGCCGGCGCGGATTTCGCAGAAGGACGCCCACCTCGAACAGCGGATGGCCGGGGCGGCCGTCCGCGGCTGGAATCACATCCGTTTTGTCGATGGTTCGTTCCAGGCGAAAGCCCCTCGGGAGCGGCGGAGGCGATCAGCTGTAGAAGCGCGTGCTCAGAACCGTGCGGGGCATTTGCTCGGGGTTCGGATGGGCCGGTAGAAGGCCAGCGACCGCTCGAGTTCGGACACGAACAGCACCGACGAAACGATCTTGGCAGGATATTTCATGCCGCCATCCTCGACCGGTCTCGTGGGTTTGGCCAGCTTTGCAGCCTGCCCCCGCACGGCTGATTCACAGGTTCCCGCCGGGGCGAACGGGACGGGACTGCGGGTATTTTGGCAGTCAGCATTGGCCGTAAGCGTTTGCCTGCATTCCGGTCCGGCCCGCGACCGCTTTCCCCTGGCATGATGCCGTTATCGCCGGCCTGCATTCGCCGGGCGGCAGAAGGAAAAGGCGATGGGTCAGCCAAACGGTGATCATCGAGGCCGGACCGGTCGGACGGCCGCGGACCGTGCGCCGCGGGGCTCACGGAGGAAGTCACGAGCCAGACCTTCTTCAGCACCATACCCGAACCATCTGCCGGCTATCCCCACTGGGGCAGATCCAGGTCCTCTGCCTTCAAACCGATGCCGGCAGAAGGTCGGGACCCGGATTGCCGCCGAATCCGGGGTGAACGGCCCGTGGGTACGGATGGATCCGAACAGGCACTGTGTCCCGGGGCATGCTCTTCCTTTGCCATCTGGAAGACGGCAGAATCAAGGTCCAGCGCCGAAGGCGCCCAAGCCCTCATCAGATCCTTGTTCGCCCGCTTGGACATCCCCAGACCCATCGGCAGTGCGGCATGCCGGCTCCGACACGTAAAGGATGAATACCATGGCAGATCCGCTGACCGTCCTGGCCGAGGCCGGTGTCTCGATCTGGCTGGATGACCTGAGCCGGGACCGGCTGGTCTCGGGCACCCTCGCCGAACTGGTGGCCCGCAGCCGGGTGACGGGGGTGACCACGAATCCGAGCATTTTCGCCAAGGCGATTACCGACGGTGCCGCGTACGAGGACCAGGTGGCCGATCTGGCCGCCCGCGGTGTGGAGGTGAACGAGGGGCTGCGCGCCCTGACCACCTTCGACGTCCGTTGGGCCTGCGATGTGCTCCGCCCGGTCTACGATGCGACCGGCGGGATGGACGGGCGGGTCTCCATCGAGGTCGACCCGCGGCTGGCTTATGACACCGAGGCGACCATGGCCGAGGCGCGGGCGCTGTGGTGGATGGTCGACCGGGAGAACCTGTTCATCAAGATCCCCGCCGCCCGCCAGGGACTGTCCGCGATTGCCGGCTGCCTGGCCGAAGGCATCAGCATCAACGTCACCCTGATCTTCTCCCTGCATCGCTATGACGAGGTCATAGATGCCTTCCTCGACGGGATGGAGCGGGCGCGGCATGCCGGCCTGGACCTGTCCCGGATCGGCTCGGTGGCCTCCTTCTTCGTCTCCCGCGTGGACAGCGAAATCGACGCCCGGCTGGACCGGATCGGCGGCCCGGAAGCGGCCGGCCTGCGCGGCCGGGCGGCGATCGCCAACGCCCGGCTGGCCTACCGGCGCTACGAGCAGGTGTTCTCCTCGCCCCGCTGGGATTCGCTCCGTGATGCCGGGGCCCGGCCCCAGCGGCCGCTGTGGGCCTCCACCTCCACCAAGGACCAGGCTTACCCCGATACCCGCTACGTGGTGGAGTTGGTAGCTCCCGGGGTGGTGAACACGATGCCCGAGGCCACCCTGCGCGCGGTGGCCGATCATGGGCAGGTCCCGGCCGACCCGGTGCGCGCCGGCTACGAGGAGGCACGCCGGGTCCTCGATCGGCTGGCAGCGGTTGGCATCGACTACGCCGAGGTCGTGTCCAAGCTCGAGGAGGACGGCGTGGCCGCGTTCGAGGCCAGCTGGGACACGCTCGGCCGGCAGTTGGCTGCCCGCCTGCGCCCCCGGCCCGCAGTCGCGGGAGCCGGCGGTTCCGGAGAGCGCTGAGATGGACTGGCCGGGGTGGGCCCTGTTCGGGCTGCTGGCCACCAGCGTCCTGACCGTGGTGATGATCGCCGCGCAGATGGCAGGGCTGACCCGCCTCGACCTGCCGCTCGTGCTCGGCACCCTGGTCACCGCCGATCCGGACAAGGCCCGCGTCGCAGGGTTCTTCCTCCACCTCGCCGCCGGGCAGGGCTTTGCGCTGGGGTATGCGGCCACGTTCGCCTTGCTGGGGTGGAGCGCGTGGTGGCTCGGCGCGCTGCTCGGGCTGCTCCATGTCGCCGTGGCCTTAACCATAATCCTGCCGCTGCTGCCCGGGATCCACCCGCGGATGGCCTCGCACCGGGCCGGGCCCGCTAACAGGGCCGGGCTCGAGCCACCGGGCCTGCTGGCCCTCAACTACGGCATCCAGACCCCCACCGTGGCCGCCGGCGCCCACCTGGTCTACGGCACGGTCCTGGGGCTGCTCCTCCAGGCAGGCTGAGCCGCACCGGCTCCCGAATTCCGGGCAACCCGCGGTAGCGCAGGACAGGAGACAGACATGAACGGCGACGATCCCCGCACCGCCGCACCGGTTCCCGTCGGGGAGTACGGGCTGCCGGACGATACCCGCACGGCGGCGCCGGTTCCCATCGGGGACTACGGGCTGCTCGGCGATACCCGCACCGCCCTGCTGGTTTCGGGAGACGGCGCCGTCGACTGGTTCTGCGTGCCGGCTTTCGACGGCGAACCCGTCTTCGGGCGCCTCCTCGGCGGCCCGCCGGCGGGAACCTTCCGGGTCGGACCCGTCCTGCCCGCGCGGCGCCTCGGGCGCCGTTACCTGCGGCACTGCGCGACGCTGGAGACGGTGTGGGAGGCGGGGCAGGGCCGGCTGGTCCTGACCGAAGCAATGGTGGCCGAGGTGTCCGGACAGCTGCTGCCCGCCACGGTCCTGATCCGCCGGCTTTCCGCCGAGGACGCCCCAGTGCCGGCCGTCATCGAGTTCGACCCCCGCCTCGGCGAACACCATCGCCGCCCCCGGATCCGCCGAGGGCCGGGCCTGGTGTGCGAGTGGGGCCGGCTGGCCCTGTCCCTGGGCAGCGACCCGGAACTGAACCTTGAACCGGGCCGGCCCGCCGTCATCACCGTGGTGCCCGGCCGCCCGGTCACGCTCGTGCTCTCCGTGGCCGACGCCGAACCCCTCGTCCACGTCAATCCGGCGTCGGCCTGGGACCTGGTCGACGCCGATGAAGCCCGGTGGCGGGCCTGGGTCGGCGGGATCGACGAACGCCTCCCCTTCCGCGAGCCCATGGTGCGCAGCCTGCTGACCCTGCGCCTGCTGACCTACTCCCCGTCCGGAGCCCCGGTCGCGGCACCAACCACGTCGCTGCCCGAGGACCCCGGCGGAATCCGCAACTGGGACTACCGCTACGCCTGGCCGCGCGATGCCAGCATCGGCGTCGGAGCCTTCCTCGCCGTCGGCAAAACCGCCGAGGCCCGCGGGTTCCTGGCCTGGCTGCTGCACGCCAGCCGCCTGGAGCGGCCGCGGCTGCCGGCGCTGCTCAGCCTCACCGGACGCCATGCGCCCGGCGAACGGGAACTGCACGGCTGGCCCGGCTACGCCTCCAGCACACCGGTACGGGTGGGCAACGCCGCCGCCGGACAGCACCAGCTCGACGGCTACGGCTGGGTCCTCGACGCCGCCTGGGTGCTCGTAGAGGCCGGACACCGGCTCTACTCGGAAACCTGGCGGGCGATGCGCGGCTTCGCCGATCTCGTCGCCCGCCGCTGGCAGGAACCGGACGCGGGCATTTGGGAGATCCGCGACGATGCGGCCCATCACGTGCATTCGAAGCTGATGGGCTGGCTCGCCCTGGACCGGGCACTGCGCATCGGCGAAAGCCACCGTCTGGGCGACCGCCAGCGGCAACGATGGCAGGTCGCCCGCGAGGCCATCGCCGCCGAGGTGCGGGCCAGGGGATTCGACCCGGCCAAGGGCAGTTATACCCGCAGCTACGGCTCCGCCGACCTGGACGCCGCCCTGCTCATCCTGCCGCTGCTGGGCCTGGAGGATGAAGACTCGCCCCGGATGCGGGGCACGGTGGATGCCATCCGGCGCGAGCTGTCCGCCGGCGGCCCCCTGCTCTACCGCTACCCGCCCGGCTGCGACGGCCTGCCCGGTACCGAGGGCGCCTTCCTGCCCTGCTCCTTCTGGCCGGTCCAGGCCCTGGCCCGCACCGGCCGCCGCCCCGAGGCGGTCAAACTGTTCGAAGCGCTGCTGGAACGGGCCACCCCGCTGGGCCTGTACGGGGAGGAAATGGACCCGGTCACCCACGCCCACCTCGGCAACTTCCCGCAGGCCCTGACCCATGCCGCGCTGGTGCAGGCCGCGCTCGCCCTGCGGGACACGGCCGGCCGGCGGCAGTAGGTCCGTCCCGGCTGCGGGGTGCTGGCCGGCCCGCAGACAATGCTGCCGTCGGCCAGGCGGAAGGTGCTGCCGTGTCACGGGCAGGTGACGCAGCCATCGGCGATTGTCCCTTCCGGCAGGGGGCCGCCCATGTGGTTGCGGACACTGTCCAGCGCCTGGATCCGGCCCCGTCCTTGACCAGCAGGACCGAGATGTCCCCGGCCAGCACCCGTCATGGGAAAGCGGCACGAAGGCAGGCAAAGCGCTTGTAGGCGCTTCCGGGTATCTCTGTACGTTTCACGAGCCCGTCCCGGACCCGGAGTATCGCTTTCCGAAGAATGCGGGCACAATGGCCGGACCTGGCAGCATGATCGGAAGGTTAAGCAATCCGGAAACTTCGGTTATCCGCAAATACGTGTACGCCCGCGCCGTGCGCCGGCATGTTGGATCACCACCTGCGGTCGTGGTCCTACCTCGCCGGCCCTTACGTCAGAACCGGAAGCATCCAGCCGGACTGCCGGCGGTGACGGACCGGGAAGCAGGGGCTCCCCGCAGGACCGGGCGTGCCCCGCACGGCCGGTGGCCGAGGCCCACGGCAAGACTGCCGGAACTAAGAGGGAGACCGGACATGAAGGACGGACGTGAGGTGAAGGTGCGCCGGGCCTATGACGAGCCGTCGCGGACAGACGGCACCCGTGTGCTGGTGGATCGCATCTGGCCGCGGGGCCTGAGCAAGGAGAAGGCCCGCTTCGACGAGTGGTGCAAAGCGGTGGCTCCCTCGACAGCGCTGCGCAAATGGTACGCCCATGATCCGGAACGGTTCGAAGAGTTCGCCCGCCGCTACCGCGCGGAGCTCGAAGAGCCGGAACGCGCGGAGGCACTTCGCCACCTGCGCGATCTGGCTGGCCGCGGACCGCTGACGCTGCTCACGGCCACAAAGTACGCGGATATCAGCGAGGCCACAGTACTCTCCGGCCTGCTTCAAGACTGATTCCCCAAGGGAAGGCGGTCCTTCGGCCACTGCCACGGCCCAGTCAGGCAGGGAGGTTTCGATGGCGCCGCCCGATGAAGAACGGAAGCAACGGCCATGAGTTTTTCGGCTACCGCCAGGCGATCCAGAAGTTACGTGGGGCTTGTTGCCCGGGATCGTGGTGGTTGCGGGCCCACGTGGGCCTCGTGCCCCATCTCGCCCAGCAGCCGGACCACTCGCTGCCCGATGAACCCGGTCCCGCCAAGAACCGCCACCTTCATCACCCGTCACGCTCCAGCCAGCACACTGCGTGCCTCGCGAACCATCTGGTGGGTGAATCCCCACTCGTTGTCGTACCAGGACATGACCTTGACCAGGCTGCCGTCCACCACCATCGTCAGGCCGAGGTCCACGACCGAGGCCCGCTCAACGCCGATGCGCCGCCCCATGTCCTCCAAAAGCGGCGTGATGCAGTTGGTCGTGCAGCTCGCGCAGAAAATAAGCTGCGGCGGGCCCTGGTGGTTGACGCCGTGAACCACGGTGAGCACGTCATCGGATCTGGCCGGCGCGGAGAGGACCACGAACTGGGCCCCTGCCTGCACGTGCCTGTCCAGATCCTCCTCGTGCCGGAACCTGCCGGAGCACTCGAGGACGAGGTTGACGCCGAGCCCCCCACGGGAGCCTCGCGGGGTCGGGCTCGCGCAGCGCCTAGTGCTGCGTTCCTCTTCGGGGGCGTAGATTGAAAGGAAAACGCTTCGTTTTCCGGGAGTGGTCCGCCTGCCCAAGATCCTGCGTGCGCGTCCGGTCGCGGATGCGGCCGGGGAGAGAACGGTCCGGAGGCTGGCCGGGGCCCGCCACGCCCCGGGCGAGTGGATCCAGCGGGCCGGATCGCGGGTGCCGGCGATTGCAGTCGAACTGGGTTGCCATGAGCAGACGGTGCGCCGCTGGCTGGAGCGGTTCAACGCCTCCGGCCTGGACGGCTTCGCGGACTTGGGCGGGCAGGGCCGCCGGCGGCGGATCACCGAGGCCGAACGCTCCCGCATCATCGCCCTGGTGAAACGACCCCCGCCCGGCCGTCCGATCCGCGGGACCGACGGGGAGCCGGCGGCCGAGGACGGGGCCGGCCCGCCCGAGTGGACCCTGGATGCCCTCACCGAGGCGGCCCGGGCCGGGGGCATCGACGTCCACCGCAGCCAGATCCGCCGCATCCTGCTCACCGAGGGGGTCCGCTGGCGCCGCACCCGGTCCCGGATCGTGAGCAAGGATCCCGACTTCGTCCCCAAGGACACGGATCGTCGGGGCTCCACACGAATCCGCCCGAAGGTGTGACGGTCCTGTGCGTGGACGGGCTCGGCCCGGTCATCTAGGCGCACCTTCGCCCGCCCCGGGCTGGTCCCCGTCCGGGCATCGGATCAAAAGCGAAACCGACTACGGGCGGGGACCGGAAAAGACCTGGGTGTACGGGGCCCTGCGCCCGGCCGACGGCCGGGAAACCACCATGGCCGCGGCCTCACGCAACAGCGCCAACTACCAAGGCTTCCTGCAAAGGGTGGAGGAGGCCAATCCGGACGGGGAGATCGTGGCCGTCACCGACAACCTCTCCTCCCACAACAGCCTGGCCACCCGCACCTAGCTTCAAGACCATCCCCGGATCAGCCACGCTTTCATCCCCGTCGGCGCCCCCTGGCTGAACCTGCAGGAAGGCTGGTGGCGGATCTTCCGCAAAACACCCCTGGCCGGACACTCCTTCACCGGCCCTGCCGAGATCGAAACCGCCACCATCCTGGCCACCGCCTGGCTCAACACCCGCGCCACACCCTGGATCCGGGGACGGACCCCACCACCGACCCGGACCCTACGCCGCCGCTTTGTCTACCTCCTTTGAGGAACACAGCACTAGGCCGCGACGGTTGGTCAGCCGAGGAACTGGACGGTGATCTCGGGGTTTCCACGCAGGGCGGGCACGTCGAATCCTTCGGCGGTGAGGGCCTCGGCGACGGCCCCGGAGGCGATGGCCTCCAGGATGCGCTCCGGAACCTCGCCAATCCGGCCGAGCAGCTCCACTCCGAGCACGGTGCGCTCCGCGTCCAGGTCGATGATCACGTCGAGCCCGGCGACGTGCCCGTCCAGCGGCCACGAGTCGGCGACCGTCCCGATCCTGGGGGCGAGCCGGATGTAGGCGGCGCACACGTCGGCGTCGAACGTCATCTTCACTTGAGCTCCTGGGTTCGACGGACGAAGCGGGCGCGGGCCTCACTCCAACCGGCCGGTGAAATTTAGGGGCGCGCCGGACTGGAGGTCCCTTCTTTACGTCAGCGGCGGCACGGATCACCCCGCTGGTTCGATGATGGATCCCTCCGCGGGCAGCCCGGACTCGACCAGCCGAGTGGCTCCGCGGTGGTGCTCCAGGAATCGGGCAAAGCCCATCGGAATGCCGGCCGCTGCCATCGGATCGGCTTGGTCCATGACCTGCACGTGGAGGTGGGGTTCGGTGGAGTTGCCCGAGTTGCCGCACGCGGCGAGGGGCTGCCCGGGTTGCACGGCGTCTCCCTGCCCCACTCGGACGGAACCGCGCTGCAGATGCGCCAGCGCTACGTAGCCGCGCTGGCCCTCAAGCTCCAGCACCACATGATTGCCGGCGAGCCCGACAGCGCCCCTGCGAAGCCGATCCGCCTGACCGAGCATGTAGGGGACGAGGGCGAGCTGTGAGCGCCTGGCCCTGTGGTCAGGCTCGTCGTCGTGGACGTGCACCACTGTCCCTCCGGCCGGCGCAAGGACCGGAGCCCCAAAGCCCACGAACCTCTCGGGCGGCTCTGTGGCCAGCAGGGTACGCCAGTCTCTTCGTTGTGCGCTGCGTCCCAGTGAGTCGACGGGCACCAGATCAATGGCGTAGGTGGTGGCCATGAGGTTCGTGCCGTGGCTCGGCACCCGGCGGGCCGGGC
>Ga0182739_1002160_pt1 | contig 18751 bp, 20 predicted proteins | sample eDN5th30CBELigBY_FD_128873 | JGI IMG/M metagenome (GOLD analysis project Ga0182739, IMG submission 128873) | Enriched backyard soil microbial communities from Emeryville, California, USA - eDNA 5th pass 30_C BE-Lig BY (version 2) (version 2) | ecosystem: Environmental > Terrestrial > Soil >...
GCCGAAATTTGATGCAGAGCAAGCATTGAAAACGATTGATAAACAAAAACCAACTTTATTCCCCGGCGCCCCAACAATGTATATTGGCTTGTTGAATCACCCGGATTTATCAAAATATGATCTATCATCAATTAAAGCATGTTTAAGCGGTTCTGCTGCATTGCCACTGGAAGTTCAGGAAAAGTTTGAAGCATTGACAGGTGGTCGTCTAGTAGAAGGATACGGCTTAACCGAAACTTCTCCCGTAACACATGCCAACCCGATTTGGGATCATCGGATCAACGGTTCAATCGGTTTACCTTGGCCAAACACAGAAGCGGTTATTTTACGTTCAGGTGAAGCAGAAGTATTGCCTGTAGGTGAAATCGGCGAAATAGCGGTAAAAGGACCGCAAGTTATGAAGGGCTACTGGAATCGTCCTGAAGAAACAGCGATGACATTTACAGATGGCTGGTTTTTAACAGGGGATTTAGGTTATATGGATGAAAAGGGTTATTTCTATGTTGTTGACCGCAAAAAAGATATGATTATTGCAGGCGGATTTAATATTTACCCGCGTGAAGTAGAAGAAGTGCTGTATGAGCATGAGGCGATCCAGGAATGTGTCGTTGCCGGTATACCTGATCCGTATCGCGGAGAAACCGTTAAGGCGTATATTGTTCTTAAAGAGGGTAAATCAGTTACAGACAAAGAACTGAACGAGTATTGCCGTAAAAACCTGGCTGCTTATAAAGTGCCTCGTTTCTATGAATTCCGTCAAGAGCTGCCGAAAACAGCAGTCGGAAAGATTTTACGCCGTACATTGATTGAAGAAGAAAAACAGAAAATGGCACAACAAGAAGCAAAATAATTAATTGTTTAGCAAACTATTGACAGAATGCAGAACAAACTATAATATGAAAACATGAATGAATGGTCATTCATGTTTTCATATTTTTTTTGGTGGTGATCTGCTTGAAACGAAACAAACCCAAATATATGCAAATAGTAGACGCGGCAGTCATTGCTATAGCAGAAAACGGCTATCATCAAGCCCAGGTATCCAAAATAGCCAAACAAGCCGGGGTTGCTGATGGTACAATCTATTTATATTTTAAAAACAAAGAAGATATTTTAATTTCTGTATTCCAGGAAAAAATGGGTATTTTCGTAGAGAATTTACAGGCTATAATAAAAAGTGGGGAAACTGCTTCCGATAAGTTATGTAAAATGATCGAAAATCATTTCCGTGTTCTATCAAGTGATCGCCACTTGGCAACAGTAACTCAGCTGGAGTTACGCCAATCGAATAAAGAAATTAGACTGAAAATTAATTCTATTCTAAAAGAATATTTAATTTTACTAGATCAAATTTTAATCGAAGGTATGCTAAATGGTGAATTCAACCAGACGATGGATGTTCGTATTGCGAGACAAATGGTGTTTGGCACAATTGACGAAATTACGACAACTTGGGTAATGAATGAAAATCGATATGATTTATTAGAGCAAGCTCCGAAAGTAAAGCAATTACTGCTAAACGCACTAAAAGCATAAAGGGGATGTAGAGGATGGAGTTTCTAAGTTGGAAAGTAGAAGAAGGGGTAGCAATTGCAACAATTTCAAGACCACCAGCAAATGCACTTTCACAAGGCTTGATCCAAGACGTGAATGCACTTTTAGACGCTGTAGAAAATGATGAAAATGTACGTGTTATCGTCTTACATGGCGAAGGACGGTTCTTCTCTGCAGGTGCGGATATTAAAGAGTTTACGAGCGTACAGTCAGGAGAAGCATTTACAGGATTGGCGAAAAATGGACAAGATGTATTCGAGCGTATTGAAACATTCAGTAAACCGGTTATCGCCGCGATCCACGGTGCAGCATTAGGGGGCGGATTGGAACTTGCGATGGGATGCCATATGCGCTTTGTAACCGCATCGGCAAAATTAGGCTTACCTGAACTATCACTAGGCTTAATACCTGGATTCGCAGGAACACAGCGATTACCACGTTATGTTGGTGTAGCAAAAGCAGCGGAAATGATGTTTACAAGTGACCCGATTACGGGGGCTGAAGCTGTTGAGTGGGGATTAGCAAACCGTGCTTATTCCGATGAAGAGCTGTTGCCTGAAACATTGAAAATCGCTAAAAAAATTGCGAAAAAATCACCAATCGCGCTTAAAGCAGCGATCCAAATGCTGAATTACTCGAAACCATCATCTTATTACGATGGTGTAAATGCTGAAGCAAACAGCTTCGGTGAAGTATTTGTTTCGGAAGATGCTAAAGAAGGTATCCAAGCATTTATTGAAAAACGTGAGCCAGTGTTTACTGGCAAATAAAAAAATGTATTCTTCCCTGTTTTTCGGGATTAAAATTAAAAAGCTTTTAGGAGGTCTAGATTATGAATATTTTTGTATTAGTAAAACGTACTTTTGACACAGAAGAAAAAATCGTCGTATCAGGCGGTAAAATTCAGGAAGATGGTGCAGAATTCATCATCAATCCATACGATGAGTACGCAATTGAAGAAGCAATTCAAAAGCGTGACGCATTAGGCGGTAAAGTAACAGTTGTGACAATCGGTGGCGAAGATGCGGAAAAGCAGTTACGTACAGCTTTAGCAATGGGTGCCGATGAAGCGGTATTGATTAATACAGAAGATGATTTAGATGAGCTTGACCAATATTCTTCAGCTTATATTTTAGCGGAATATTTAAAAGACAAAGAAGCAGATTTAATTTTAGCAGGAAATGTAGCGATCGATGGTGGTTCAGGACAAGTTGGCCCGCGCTTAGCAGACCTGCTGGGCATTAACTACGTAACAACTATTACTTCATTGGAAATCGAAGGTACGAACGTTAAGATTGTGCGTGATATCGAAGGGGACGCTGAAGTATTAGAAACATCATTACCATTATTAGTAACAGCTCAACAAGGTTTAAACGAGCCGCGTTACCCATCTTTACCGGGGATTATGAAAGCGAAGAAGAAACCGCTTGCAGAACTGGAATTGGATGATTTGGATATCGATGAAGACGATGTTGAAGTAAAAGTAGAAACAGTTGAAATTTACTTACCGCCACAAAAAGCGGCTGGTCGTGTTTTAGAAGGTGATCTTTCTGCACAGGTAAAAGAATTAGTAAACTTACTTCATAACGAAGCAAAAGTAGTCTAATAGAAGTCAACTAGCGTACGAAAATTTTTACGAAGATGGTAATGGAGGGATATTCTATGTCAAAGAAAGTTTTAGTGTTAGGTGAAGTTCGCGAAGGGAGCTTACGTAACGTTTCATTCGAAGCAATTGCAGCAGGTTTACAAATCGCTGACGGCGGTGAAGTAGTAGGTTTATTAGTTGGGGATGCAGTAGCTGATTTAACACAGGAATTAATCGCATACGGAGCGAGCCGTGTTATCACAGTAGAACATCCACATTTGAAAAACTATACATCTGACGGATACAGCCAAGCAATTTTAGCAGTAATAGAACAAGAAAATCCAGAAGCAATCGTTTTCGGTCATACTTCTTTAGGTAAAGACTTATCGCCAAAAATTGCTTCACGCTTACAATCTGGTTTAATTTCAGATGTTACGGAAATTCAGGGAGCAGGCGATGATACAGTATTTGTTCGCCCAATCTACTCTGGTAAAGCATTTGAAAAAGTAAAAATCAAAGAGGGTATTATTTTTGCGACAATTCGTCCAAACAATATTCCGCCATTAGTAAAAGACGATTCTCGTTCTGGTGAAGTATCATCAGTATCAGTTGATATTACAAATTTACGTACAATCATCAAAGAAGTTGTACGCAAATCAACTGAAGGTGTAGATCTTTCAGAAGCGAAAGTAGTAGTTGCAGGTGGTCGTGGTGTTAAATCAGAAGAAGGTTTTGAGCCATTAAAAGAGCTTGCTAATTTACTAGGTGGAGCAGTTGGCGCATCTCGTGGTGCATGTGATGCTGAATATTGCGATTACTCATTACAAATCGGCCAAACTGGTAAAGTTGTAACACCTGATTTATATATCGCTGCAGGGATTTCTGGTGCGATCCAGCATTTAGCTGGTATGTCGAACTCAAAAGTGATTGTTGCGATCAACAAAGATCCAGAAGCGAATATCTTTAAAGTAGCGGACTACGGTATCGTTGGCGACTTATTCGAAGTAGTGCCAATGTTAATCGAAGAGTTTAAAGCACTTAAAGTAAATGCTTAACAAGTGATTAGGGGCTTCCTTCTTTTGAAGGGAGCCTTTTAATTTTTATTATGGTGAGGTAAGTATGGTGTGAAGAGAAATGGATATCGTATAATGCATTAAATTGTTTAAATAAAGGGTATAGTTCTTCTAATATCCTCTAAAATCCATCGGAAACAACGGCTAAATTTGAGGGTCATGATATTCCCAAGCATTTTACTACTGTTTAATTGGGAAAACATGCTATACTACAACCATATGTTATTTAAGGAGGCTATTTAATATGGCAATTGTACACGCGACAGATCAAACATTTCCACAAGAAATTTCAAACGGCACAGTTTTAGTAGACTTTTGGGCTACTTGGTGCGGACCATGTAAAATGATCGCTCCAGTTCTTGAAGAATTAGATTCAGAAATCGGTAACGATGTTAAAATCGTAAAAGTTGATGTTGATAACAACCAAGGTACTGCTGCTGATTACCAAATCATGTCAATCCCATCATTATTATTATTCGTAGATGGTGAATTAAAAGCAAAAACTGCTGGCTTCATGCCAAAAGAAGCTTTAGTTGATTTCATTAACGACAACAAATAATTAAACCATTGACCATTCAAACGCCAAGGCGTTACTGATATGTCAACAAGCCGTATGCCGTATAAGGTGTACGGCTTTTTTCTTATACCCCAATCAGTTAAAATAAAAGAAAGGACATATTAAACAGGTGAGAAAATGAATGCAATCATAAAAGCAAAACTAGAAATACTGCCAAATGAATCAGGTTGCTATATTATGAAAGACCGTCAAGGCACGATTATCTACGTTGGTAAGGCGAAAGTATTGAAAAATCGAGTACGTTCTTACTTTACGGGAAGTCATGACGGGAAAACTGCAAGACTAGTCAGTGAGATTGAAGACTTCGAATATATTGTGACTTCAAGCGATTTGGAAGCCCTTATTCTGGAGCTGAATTTAATTAAGCTGCATGACCCGAAGTATAATGTAAAACTAACGGATGATAAAACGTATCCTTATATAAAAATAACGAATGAACGATACCCTCGTATTATTACGACAAGAAAAGTGAAGAAGGATAAAGCGAAATATTTCGGTCCGTATCCGAATGCCTATGCGGCGAACGAAACGCGTAAATTACTGGACCGTCTATACCCGCTTCGTAAATGTACGCATCTGCCTAACCAGGTGTGCCTGTACTATCACTTAGGTCAATGTTTGGCACCGTGTGTAAAGGATATTGAAAAACAGGTGTATGACGAAATGATTGATGAGATTTCGAAGTTCTTAAATGGGGGCGTCGAAGAAATACAACAAGACCTTCAGCAAAAAATGCTGGATGCAGCCGAAAATCTGGAGTTTGAGCGGGCAAAGGAATTCCGGGATTTGATTGCCCATATTGATCAGATTATGGAAAAGCAAAAAATCGTCACGGATGATTTAAGCAACCGGGATGTATTTGGCTATGCAGTGGAAAAAGGCTGGATGTGTGTTCAGGTGTTTTTCGTGCGTCAAGGTAAACTCATTGAGCGGGATGTTTCGGTTTTCCCGATCTATAATGAGCCGGAAGAGGAATTTTTAACATTTGTCGGGCGTTTTTACGAACAGCCGCATCATCTATTGCCAAAAGAGATTTTTGTACCGAAATCGATTAACGAAACAATTTTACAAAAGCTTTTGAATGTGAAGGTACTGACACCAAAGCGCGGTTCCAAAAAAGAGCTTGTTGATCTGGCGATGAAAAATGCGGAAATCGCCATTCATGAGAAATTCCAGTTGATTGAACGTCAAGAAGAGCGGACAGTAGGGGCTTGTGAAGCGCTTGCTGAAGCAATGCAAATTCCGTTGCCGCTTAGAATAGAGGCGTTTGATAACAGTCATATGCATGGTGCAGACCCGGTATCGGCGATGGTTGTTTTCATCGACGGGAAGCCTGCGAAAAAGGAATACCGGAAATATAAAACAAGGGAAGCGGCCAAGCATGATGACTATGGTGCGATGCAGGAAGTCATTCGACGTCGCTACACACGTGTACTGCGAGAAAACCTGCCATTGCCTGACCTGATTCTTATCGATGGGGGAAAAGGACAGATGGAAGTCGCACGTGAAGTAATTGAAGACGAACTTGGCTTAGTCATCCCGATTGCAGGACTTGCTAAAGACGAAAAGCATAATACGTCCCAGCTTTTATTTGGTACGCCTCCGGGAGTTGTACCGTTGAAGCGTACAAGTGACGGCTTCTATTTATTGCAGCGTATTCAAGATGAAGTTCACCGATTTGCGATTACATTTTTACGTCAGCAGCATCAAACGAATGCCATTACTTCTGTTCTTGATGGGATTGAAGGAGTGGGTCCGAAGCGGAAGCAGCAGCTTATGAAGCATTTTGGATCAGTGAAAAAAATTCGCGAAGCTAGCGAGCTGCAGCTGCAGGAATCAGGAGTACCGGCAAAATTGGCGGAAGTCATCTATCGTCATTTTCATGAAGCACCATTGAATAAAGAATAGGGTTGTGCTAATATAAAAGACAATTCAATATTTACTAAGATAGAGGCGCAGTATTCAACAGTACATTGCTCGAGGAAGAACAATTCCATTGACAGCAATCGAAAGGGGGTCCTGCCGAAGTGAAGTGCGTATTGTTCGCGCAGTTTGCTGGTTTTGCATTTAAGAGATGTAAAACTGTCAGAGCTTTATGTTCTGGAGGGCTATCCTGAAAAACTTATAACTATTATTTGTATTGACGGCGGCTTTCCATGAACATGGAAAGCCGTCTTTTTTGTTTTCGAATTTAAGGAGGGAAAAGAATGGAGACAGTTGTAGTAAAGTTTGGCGGTCCGGCATTGACTACACCGGAAAAAATCGTACACCTAGCTAAAAAAGTGATAAAAGAGCAAGGGCGTGGCATAAACTTAGTCGTTGTCGTTTCTTCAATGCCCGCTATACGACGAGAATTGAGACAATATGCTGCTGAAATTACCGATGAGCCGTCGAAACGGGAAATGGATGCACTTGTCTCATCAGCAACACAAATAACAAGTGCGATGCTTGCAATGGCGATTCAGGAGCATGGAGGCAAAGCTGTCTCTTTAGCTGGATGGCAAACAGGTATCCATACAAATCAAAAGCATGGTAACGCACGGATCGATAATGTCGATAGTAAACGAATTCAGGAACATTTGGCATTAGGCGAAATCGTCGTCGTAGCAGGTTTTCAAGGAGTTACGGGGACAGACAATATTTCAACATTCGGCAAAGGAGGTTCTGAAACTTCAGCGGTTGCACTGGCGGTTGCCCTCGAAGCAGAGCGTGTCGAGATTTTTTCATCGGTTGAAGGGATTTTCACAGCAGACCCAGAAATTGTAAAGGGATCTAGGAAACTACCGGAAGTTTCTTATGATGAGATGTTGGAATTTGCAAATTTAGGGGCTAAAATATTGCACCCACGTGCGGTTGAACTTGCCAAAAAATACAATATACCGCTCATTGTACGTTCTTTCGTACAGGACGTGGAAGGCACTTTTATTAAAGGGGATGTAGACATGGAGAAAAACTTACTTGTACGCGGGATAGCCTACGAATCGGATATTATTCGTTTGACGATCGGCTATGATTCGTATGAAACCGCGTCATTGGCAGAAGTGTTTAGTGTTTTAGCAGAAAATGATATCAATGTGGATATTATTGTTCAAGCAGTCATTGATGGCGTGAAGCCGACCATTTCCTTTACAATTACCAAGGATGAGTTTGCGGAAGCATTACGGGTTTTGGAAACTAGTAAATTATCACTTGGATTTAGTTTTGCAGATTTTGAAGTAGGTTTAGCGAAAGTATCGATTATCGGTTCTGCGATGGCATCCAATCCGGGGGTGGCAGCTCGCATGTTTGCACGTTTGGGACGCGAACATATTCCTGTAAAAATGGTCAGCACTTCGGAAATTAAAGTGTCTGTCGTTGTACCACAGGAAGAAATGGTTCGTGCTGCGAATGTGCTGCATGAGGAATTCGATTTGGCAATGAAAGAAGTAACCGCTTCTTAAAGTAATAGCTGGAAATGAGCTGAAGTAGCTTATTTCCAGCTTTTTTATTGTGTAAATTTGCATCTTCACCAATAGATAATTATGATAAGTTGAAGACTAAATTTTCTCTTTTAAATCCCATTTTAACGTAAATTTTACGATGTGTTTGTCATTGTCTTTTTCTTCATAGCATTCCGTCAAATAGCCAAGCTGTTTTTGCTTCTGCTCTGCCAAAAAGCCGGCTTCAAGACGGAAACAACGTTGTACAATATTAAGTGGCAATTCCTCAGATGTCGAAAGTATGTAGTGAAGTTCGTCCTTCGTTTCCTTTTCCAGAATTAACTGGCCCCAGCCAGCTTCCATGAAAAATGAAGGCAGTTCATCCATTGAAAATAATGGGAACTTTCTTGCAATTTCTTTACCTGCCCAATATAAAACATCTTCTTCATGCTTTCCTAAAATAGAAGGAAGAAGATGGTCACGAATGATTTCGTAGCCAAAAGTTGGAATCGTTTTCATTTTGTACCCTTCCATATAAAAAACCTCTTTCATAAATTTTCGTATAATTTTCATTCTTTCGTGAAGAAAAGAGTTATAAGCAGAAAAAACGGTTCTCAAAACAGCGTAAAACCGTCTTTAAAATGATTATAAAATATCCTGCGTTGCCTTGACGCTAGTATCTGTTGAGAGTACAATGGACATGTCATAATATTGTACCATGATGAAATGCGCAGTCAACATCCCAACTTTTACAAATTTGAGGCGTTGCGCATGTGTATTTCAAGTACTAAGGGGGGTAACAGTTTTGTCGAAAGATCGTGAATTTTTATGGCGCCGCTTACACTCGTTACTAGGTGTAGTTCCTGTCGGGTTGTTCTTGGTGTTCCACTTATTTCTGAACTTCACTGCAATTGGCGGTGAGGAAACTTACAATAACGCTACAGGTGTTATGGAATTACTTCCACACTCGTTATTGTTAGCGATGGAATGGATTATTATCTATATTCCATTAATGTTCCACGGATTCTATGGAGTGTATATTGCTTTTACAGCGACATACAACACGGGACGTTTCAGCACATTCCGTAACTGGATGTTTGCATTGCAACGTTTCACAGGGATCTTCCTTGTAATCTTCATTGCGTGGCATATTTTCCAAACACGTATCCAAAAAGCATTAGGTGCTGAAGTTGAATTTAATATGATGGTTGAAATCGTTGATAATCCATTAATGTTAGTATTCTACATTTTAGGTATCGTTTCAGCAGCATTCCACTTAGCGAACGGTTTATGGTCGTTCTTAGTAAGCTGGGGTATTACACAATCTAACAAATCTCAACGAATCGCAACTTATGTTACATTGTTAATCTTCGTAGTATTAGCAATCGTTGGTGTTGCAGCTATCTTAGCATTCGTTTAATCACTTAACTTAGTCACTACTACATAGTTAAGTACTTAGACGGAATGGAATATGAGTAAAAGTTTTAGCAATTAATGAGGAGTGAGAAATAATCATGGCAAAAAGTAAAGTTATCGTCGTTGGTGGCGGTCTTGCTGGCTTAATGGCTACGATTAAAGCAGCTGAAGTTGGTACTGAAGTTGAATTATTCTCGTTAGTTCCGGTTAAACGTTCACACTCTGTATGTGCACAAGGCGGAATTAACGGAGCAGTTAATACAAAAGGTGAAGGGGATTCTCCATGGATCCACTTTGATGATACAGTTTATGGTGGTGACTTCTTAGCGAACCAACCACCAGTTAAAGGTATGTGTGATGCAGCACCTGGTATTATCCACTTAATGGACCGTATGGGTGTAATGTTCAACCGTACTCCAGAAGGTTTACTGGACTTCCGTCGTTTCGGTGGTACGTTAATGCACCGTACAGCATTCTCTGGTGCGACTACTGGTCAACAATTATTATACGCACTAGACGAGCAAGTTCGTTCACACGAAGTAGCTGGTTTAGTTACGAAATATGAGCACTGGGAATTCCTTGGTGCAGTGCTTGATGACGAAGGCGTTTGCCGCGGTATCGTAGCACAAGATTTACGTAGTGAAGAAATTCGCTCATTCCGTTCTGATGCTGTAATTATGGCAACAGGTGGTCCTGGTATTATCTTCGGTAAAACAACTAACTCAGTAATCAACACTGGTTCTGCAGCATCGATTGTTTACCAACAAGGTGCAACATATTCAAATGGTGAAATGATTCAAATTCACCCAACAGCGATTCCTGGAGACGACAAAAACCGTCTAATGTCTGAATCTGCTCGTGGTGAAGGTGGACGTGTATGGACGTATAAAGACGGTAAGCCTTGGTACTTCCTAGAAGAGAAATATCCAGCTTACGGTAACTTAGTACCACGTGATATCGCAACACGTGAGATTTTTGACGTGTGCGTAAATCAAAAATTGGGTATTAACGGGGAAAACATGGTATACTTAGACTTATCCCATAAAGATCCTCATGAATTAGATATTAAACTAGGTGGTATCATCGAAATCTACGAAAAATTCGTAGGTGATGACCCACGTAAATTACCGATGAAAATCTTCCCGGCGGTACACTATTCAATGGGTGGATTATGGGTTGACTATGACCAAATGACTGAAATCCCTGGTTTATTCGCTGCAGGTGAATGTGACTACTCACAACACGGTGCAAACCGTTTAGGTGCGAACTCATTATTATCAGCGATTTACGGTGGTATGGTTGCAGGTCCAAATGCTGTTAAGTACATTAAAGGACTTAAAAAGCATGCAGAAGATTTACCTGAAGAAATCTATACGCGTCGCGTACAGGAAGAAACAGAAAAATGGGAAGCTATCCTAAAAATGGATGGTACAGAAAACGCTTACTTACTACACAAAGAGCTTGGTGAGTGGATGACTGACAACATGACTGTTGTACGTGTAAACGCAAAATTAGAAGAAACTTATGCGAAATTAACTGAACTTCAAGAGCGTTGGGAAAACATCAACATTAACGACACACAAAAATGGTCGAATCAAGGTGCTCACTTCACTCGTCAGTTAAAGAACATGCTATATTTAGCTAAAGTTATGACTAAGGGTGCATTATTACGTAACGAATCTCGTGGGGCTCACTACAAGCCTGAATTCCCAGAACGTGATGATGAAAACTTCTTAAAAACAACTATGGCGAAGTTCGATCCGGCAACGGGCGAACCAATTATTACTTATGCCGATGTAGACGTTTCGTTAATTCCACCACGTAAACGCGACTACTCAGCGTAGAAGGGGGAACTAAACAGTGGAAACAGTAAATACTGATAGAACAGTTAAGTTAGAAATCGTTCGTCAAGACAATGAGAATGGTGCTACACGCGTTGAGAAGTTTGAAGTTCCTTACCGTCCAGGTATGAACGTTATTTCTGCTCTAATGCATATTCAAAAAAATCCTGTTACTGCTGATGGTCAAAAAACGACTCCAGTAGCATGGGATATGAACTGTCTGGAAGAAGTTTGTGGTGCATGTTCAATGGTAATCAACGGACGTCCACAACAATCTTGTTCAGCATTAGTAGACAAGTTAACTCAACCAATTCGTTTAGAGCCAATGAAAACTTTCCCGGTTATCCGTGACTTACAAGTAGACCGTGAGCGCATGTTTAACGCACTTAAGAAAGTTAAAGCATGGGTACCTATCGATGGTACTTATGATTTAGGCGAAGGTCCTCGTATGCCAGAGCGCAAACGTCAATGGGCTTATGAATTATCAAAATGTATGACTTGTGGTGTATGTATGGAAGCATGTCCAAACGTTTCTGAATCTGCATCATTCATCGGTCCATTTGCATTATCTCAAGTACGTTTATTCAACACACACCCAACAGGTGCAATGAATAAAGACGAGCGTTTAAATGCAATCATGGGCGATGGTGGTCTTGCAAACTGCGGTAACTCACAAAACTGTGTAGCTGCATGTCCAAAAGGTATTCCTTTGACAACATCTATCGCTGCACTTAACCGTGAAACAACAGTTCAAATGTTCAAAAACTTCTTCGGTTCTGACCACATGGTTGACTAATCGAATGAATATAATTGACCCTCACCTTGGTGGGGGTCTTTTTGTTTTGGATCGCTTTTTGATTTCTGACAAATTATGCTATAATGAATGAGTATTCATTATCAGGGGATGATGATGGAATCAAACAAAGGGGGAATTTATTATGCGAGCTACATATATTCAGGATGCAACAGAATGGATGGCAGGATTTTCGTTTTCGACAAAGGTAAAGGTGCGTTTTTCGGAAACGGATATGTACGGGCATGTGAACAATACAAAAGTATTTGCCTATTTCGAGTATGCACGTATCGAATATTTTAAAGCATTAGGATTTGATTTTACAGCGGGATCAGATACGGGAAATATGCTCGTTGTCGCGGATATCCAATGTGATTATTTAAAAGAAGTGTTTTTCGACGAAGAATTGACAATATTTGTTAAAACCGCATCAATCGGCACATCATCGATGGATTTGCATTATTTGGTGAAAAATGAAAAAGATGAAGTGTGCTATACAGGGCGCGGAACGCTTGTACAATTGAGCAGTGACACGGGGAAAGGTGTCCCGTTACTGGAAGAACAAAAAAAATTATTGCTTGGGAAATAGTTAAATGCCCTCACCTGCTTTGTATTTTCGACATAATGTACAAAGAAGAGGATAGGAGGGTGTTGCAAAATGAATCGTCCGCAGCATCGTTCGCTGTTAACAAAAAGAGAACGCGAGATTTTTGAGCTATTAATAAAGGACTATTCAACACGGGAAATATCAACTAAGCTAGGCATTAGTGAAAAAACCGTTCGTAATCATATTTCCAATACGATTCAAAAGCTGGGTGTATCAAGTCGTACGCAAGCGATTCTTGAGTTATTAAGACTTCAGGAATTGTCGATATACTGATTCGATGCTTGCTATTTTATGAAAAAAACTTCAAAATAGAACTATGAAACGCATCGAGGAGTGAATGGAGTAGATGAAAGATCACAGCACACATAGCTCTGAATCTGTAGCAATCCTGGAAAAAGAACTAAGATATATTTCACACTTAATCAAGCAAAAAGGTCGAGAAATTTTAAGCAATTATACGATTACACCTCCGCAATTTATTGCATTGCAATGGTTGCATGAATCGGGTGATATGACGATCGGTGACTTGTCGACGAAAATGTATTTAGCATTTTCGACAACGACAGATTTAGTGGACCGGATGGAGAAAAATGAATTGGTACAGCGTGTACGTGACGAAAATGATCGACGTGTTGTACGGATTCATCTTTTACCTGAAGGCGAAAGAATTATCCAGGAAGTAATTTTAAAGCGTCAAAATTATTTGCGGGATATTACACAGGAATTTAACGCAGAAGAGTTTGAGCAATTATCAAGAACATTACAAAAACTACATTTATTAATGAAATAGGATAGAGGCGGTACAAGTGAATGCCCCAATAGGTGTTATCGATTCCGGAGTTGGCGGATTAACAGTGGCAAAAGCAATTATGGAGCTTTTGCCGAATGAAACAATATATTATATAGGTGATACGGCGCGATGTCCTTACGGGCCACGCACAAAGCAAGAAGTCCGCAATTTTACATGGGAGATGGCAAAAGCGCTCGAAAAGATGAATGTTAAGATGCTTGTCATTGCATGTAATACTGCGACTGCCGTTGCATTGGAAAGTCTGCAAAAGCATATGCCATTTCCGGTTTTAGGAGTTATTAATGCAGGGGCACGAGCGGCCATAAAAAAGACAAAGCGCAATGAAGTTGTCGTATTAGCGACAGAAGGCACGATCAAAAGCGGCGCATATGAAGAAGCAGTGAAATCATTGTCGACAAAAGCGAAAATAATTCCACTTGCCTGTCCGACATTTGTGCCACTCGTTGAAAGTGGCGAATACGAAGGCCAATTTTCGTATGACCTTGTTGCGAAAGGATTAAAGGCGCTTGAAGATGAGCGATTTGATACAGTTATTTTAGGCTGTACACATTATCCTATTTTACAAAAGCAAATCGAAGCAGCAGTAGGCTCACAAGTTCACGTCCTGTCATCTGCCGAAGAAACGGCTAAAGATGTTGAAGCGATTTTAAGCTACACAGGACAATTACGAACAGAGGAAAAACCGCCACACCATATTCTGCATGCATCTGGTTCTGTGCCGATTTTCCGTTCCATAGCGGAACGTTGGCTGGAAAAAGGTGAATTGGATATCCGTAAAATTACATTCGAAAAATAGTTGATAGCTCAAATTAGGCATTTTGTCTAATTTGAGCTTTTTCCTTCTATGTCTTGCTTTTCTGCTTTAGACCCACCTTAAATTGTGATAAGATAAGTGCGCGAACAAATTGAGGAGGTCACGAATGACTAGACATGACTTAAGAGCTGTGAATGAATTACGTCCAGTTCAAATTGATAATAATTATTTAATGCATCCGGAAGGCTCGGTATTAATAACAGTTGGAAATACAAAGGTGATTTGTACTGCAACGATTGAAGAAAAAGTACCTGGTTTTTTACGTGGACAAGGTAAAGGTTGGATTACGGCTGAATATTCCATGCTACCACGCGCTACAGAGCAACGCACACGCCGTGAAAGCTCTGCAGGGAAGGTAAGTGGCCGCACAATGGAAATTCAACGCTTAATCGGCCGAGCATTACGTGCTGTCGTTGATTTAGAAGCATTAGGTGAAAAAACAGTATGGATTGACTGTGACGTAATCCAGGCAGATGGCGGAACGCGTACAGCATCGATTACAGGAGCTTTTGTAGCGATGACACAGGCAATTGCAAAACTAGGTGCTGACAAGCCATTCGTAAAATTCCCGGTTACAGATTATTTAGCTGCGACGAGTGTCGGAAAACTAGAAAACATTGGCGCAGTTTTGGACTTAAACTATGTGGAAGATTCAGCTGCACAAGTCGATATGAACGTTATTATGACAGGTGCCGGCGAATTTGTGGAATTGCAAGGGACAGGCGAAGAAGCGACATTCAGCCGTTCAGAACTAAATGAATTACTCGATTTAGGAGAAGCCGGAATTGCACAGCTAATCGAAATGCAAAAAACAGCATTAGGCGACATCGCAAACTTGATCGGAAAGGTGGAAGCATAATGAAACAAGTAGTAATTGCCACGAAGAACAAAGGTAAAGCGAAAGACTTTGAAGCATTATTCGGACCATTTGGCTATGAAGTTGTCACAATGTTTGAGGTTGCTCCAGATGTGGAAATTGAAGAGACAGGTACGACTTTTGAAGAAAATGCCATTTTAAAGGCGGAAACATTGGCGAACATGCTTGGCCAAATCGTGATTGCAGATGACAGCGGATTAGCGATCGATGCTTTAAACGGTGAACCGGGTGTGTATTCAGCGCGTTATGCCGGCGACCATGATGATGAAGCGAATATGGTGAAAGTGCTGGAAAACATGAAGGACGTACCGGAAGAACAGCGTACAGCCCGTTTCTGCTGTGCTTTAGCAATTGCTGGACCGAACATGGAGACAAAAACAGTATTCGGTACTTGTGAAGGTATAATTGCACATGAGAAGAAGGGGACAAATGGATTCGGTTATGACCCGATTTTCTATGTACCTGCTTTGGAAAAACATATGGCGGAACTTTCTGCCGAAGAAAAAGGCGCCATTTCACACCGAGGCAATGCCATTCGCAAACTGGCATTACAGCTAGCAGAATTTCTGAAATAGCAATTTCGGCAATTGCTGGAAATTGTAAAAATTTGTTTAATAACGATTGAATTTTCGTTTCAATGCTGTCAAACTAAGTATAGAAATGTAAAGGATGTGGATACGTATGAAGCTGTTGATAATGAGTGATACACATGGTGACGAGGAAATCATTGAACGTGTAAAGGGCTACCATCCAGATGCGCATAAAGTGATCCATTGTGGTGATAGTGAATTACCGTATGCACATCCTGCTCTGCAAGGAGTAGAGCGTGTGAAAGGGAACTGTGATCATGACCATAACTATTTGGAAGAGATGCTTTTTCAGGTAAATGGAGATCGTGTGTATGTGACACACGGGCATTTATACGATGTGAAAAACTCTCCGATGAAACTGATTTACCGCGCAAAGGAAGTCGGCGCACAAATCGTATGTTTTGGTCATTCACATATCCTTGGTGCAGAATATATTGATGACATATTATTTATCAATCCGGGCAGCTTGTTGAAGCCACGCCGGATCGAAGAAAAGTCATTTGTGACTCTGACGATAACTTCCACACATTTTACATTACAATGTTATGACGATAATAATAATTTGATTGATGAATTGTTTTATGAGCGTTAATTAACAATGTGAAGCCTTGAAGTAATGAGGGCTTCACTTTTTTAATACAGAATTTAGCAAATGGAAAATTATTTTAGTTAAATAATAATTTTGTTTAATTTGTTTGTTGACTTTAAATATAATATACCATATAATAAAAAATGTCTTTATTACCAATTGGTTTAAAGAAATTGTCTCAGTAGCTCAGCAGGATAGAGCAACGGCCTTTAAGTAAATAGGAGCCTTTATACGGAAAATGAACGTATAAAGTGGACGACACCGTATCGGTAAACCCTTAACAGATTATGCTGATGGCAATACCGAGGAAACGAGAACATTTGAATGGCTTTATGCAGGTAAAATGTTTGCTGCAAGAAATTGCGGGAGGTTCCGTAGAGACTAAACGTGTCGCACCTGAAATGGTGAAGTTATAGTCCAGACCAACAAATTATACGTCTGTATAAGTAGTGAAAACTATAGTGGTAAGCTAAGCCGTCGGTCGGGGGTTCGAATCCCTCCTGGGACGTATAAATACCGTCAAACTTGAATTAACAGGTTTGATGGTTTTTTTTTTGCAAAAAATCAATTAGTAATTTAAAATAAGAACAAATGTTCCTGTTGGAGGTGGTTGCATGTACTTTCATCATACAAAGACAAAAGGAGATTTAGCGGTATTAAAAAGCCAATTAGATTTGTTTGAAAAAGGATATTTGGTGTTGCTGCCACAAACAGAGCATGCACCTTTTGATATCGTTGCATATAAAGATCAACAATTTTGGCGAATACAAGTTAAGTACCGTAATATGAATGAAAACGGAACGATGTATGTAAAGTTTCAACAATGTTACTCGACTAAAAATGGTGTTCAAATCCAGGATGTCGATAAATCACAAATTGATCTTTACTGTATTTATTGTCCGGAGACAGACCTCTGCTATTATTTCAATCCAAAGCAATTCAATAGATCTGTCACAATTAGATTAAAGGAAACAAAAAATAAACAAAAAAAAGGTGTTTATTTTGCTGAGAGCTTTTTAGAAATACCTGAGATTTTGAAGTGAATACTCCCATGAAACAGGTCGACCAGTAATTCTGGCTGACCTTTTCATTTGAACGGATTATAATTAATATTACCGGCGATAGAATCCAACTTCGCATAAAGTCATTTCAATGCGATATTTTCAATATACAGGTCAACATCTTTCATCAATTGTTTAAATAAGATTCTATTTTTCTTTTTTATATTTATTCTTTTTCGTGCAGATTTTAAAGAGAATTCTTCATGAACAATACAGCTTCTGAGGTTCGCCAATAACTTAGTATTATTCTTGAAAGTTAAGTGATCTCCCAGTTTTCTTTCTAAATCAAGAATTATGTTCATGTCGGACTTATTTTTGTATTTATGCTTAAAATAAACTTTATAAATGTCTTTTAGCAGTTGTTCGGTTAATGAATACAATTCGACTGTGAGTGTTGCATATTTCCGGTCCCTGCGGCGTCCATAAAACTCCTCCAACTCATAATCGCTCAATAAGTCCACCCATTTAAAAGCACCTGATTGATTCGATGTATTTTTTACAATTTGCTGAAATTCTTTTTCGATCAAGCAAAGATCCGCAAATGCATGGTCTTTTAATTTTTTGATTTCTTTCTTCTTACTCATCTCAAACACTTCCTTCCAACGATTTAATTTAACAGTAAAGAGGGACGCACATTCACTTACAAACCCCCTAAGCATTAAGTTATCTATTTTCTTACCCGAATTTTTATATTAATCAACTATTTATTTGAGTCATTCAATAGAGCAAAGGATTTCAGTAGTTGTGTAATCTATTCAGAAACAGCCGTAGAATGTTTTATTTAATAGGTAACATGGGAAAACACAAGGCATAGGAGGGATAATGATGGATTATAATTTATTTGGCAACTCAGGTATGAATGTTTCTAAATATGCATTAGGTACAGTAATGTTCAGTACAAACGGTCTTGAAGACGCGGGGGCGATGGATCAGGCAACCGCAAATTATATGGTGGATTATGCACTGGATCAAGGCATCAATCATTTTGATACAGCCAATATGTATGCGAAAGGTGATGCGGAAGTTATTTTTGGCAATGCGATACGTGATAAACGCCAGGATATGATCATCAGCAGTAAAAAAGGATTTCAGCTGATAGATAAACCAACCGATACGGGAGCTTTAATCAATGTTGATTCATCGA
>Ga0182739_1002163_pt1 | contig 18729 bp, 18 predicted proteins | sample eDN5th30CBELigBY_FD_128873 | JGI IMG/M metagenome (GOLD analysis project Ga0182739, IMG submission 128873) | Enriched backyard soil microbial communities from Emeryville, California, USA - eDNA 5th pass 30_C BE-Lig BY (version 2) (version 2) | ecosystem: Environmental > Terrestrial > Soil >...
AGGGATGACGGCAGGGATATGAGGGCGGGGAGGGGGTGTTAAAAAACATATGATAAATAAAATCAATGAAACAAAACATATGTTTTTTATAGGGGCTTCCCCCTGTGCTGCGCTGCGTCCGGCCCCCGGTCGCGGCAGCCCGACACCCCCCCGGCACCCCATAAGTGCGGCCATACTGCAGCGATCCTCGGCAAATCCGCGTTCATTTATTTACATCGTGCGGCGCCTTTTTGTTTGACTCGAATTAATCGGGCGCATATCATTCGTGTAGAAATGATTTTGTCCGAACCACCCGCAACCATGACTGACGCCGCGAAAACCGAAACCTCACAGCAGTACGACCTGCGCATTTTGCGAGCCCTGCGCCGCATCACGCGTTCGATCGCCCTGCATTCGCGCCAGTTGTCCGCGGTCAGCCACATCACCGCGCCGCAATTGATGTGCCTGCGCACGGTGATCGCCAACGGGCCCATGACGGCCACGGCTATCAGCCGCGAGATGCACGTCAGTCCCAGCACCGTGGTCGGCATCCTGGATCGCCTTGAAGACAAGGCCTTGATCCGCCGCGAGCGCGGTCGTGAAGACCGCCGCATCGTGTTCGTCACCGCCACCGAGGCGGGACGTGAATTGGCGCAAGGCGCGCCGTCGCCGCTGCAAAAGCACCTGGCCGACGCGCTCAACGCCTTGCCGGAATTGGAACAGGCCACCATCACCCTGTCCTTGGAGCGCATCGTGGCGCTCATGGAACAGGATGGTCAGGCCGCAGTCGACACGCATGGCGACGTGTCGTCGCCCATCCTTGAAGTGCCCACGGGCGGGGCACCACCAGAATCGGGAATCGTTGCATGAAGAAAAACGAACTGGACACCCCCACACTCTCAAGTGCCGTGGCGCCGGCGGTCAGCGCGCAGACCCACACCATGCGTCTGCCCGACCGCAAAGACGGCGCCGCCATCCACCGCCTCATTTCCGAGTGCCCGCCACTCGACCTGAATTCCCTCTACGCGTACCTGCTCCTGTGCGAGCACTTTCGCGACACCTGCGTCCTGGCTGAAAGCGCCGGGGGACGCATCAATGGTTTTATTTCCGCTTATGTGGACCCGTCCCGTCCAGACGTGCTGTTCGTCTGGCAGGTTGCGGTGCACGCCCGCGCTCGCGGCCATCGCCTTGGCCGCGCCATGCTCCGGGAGCTCTTGCAGCGCAAGAACCTGGCGCATGTCCGCTATCTTGAAACCACGGTGGGGCCTGACAACCAGGCTTCGCGCCGCACCTTTGCCGGCCTGGCCGCCGAGGTGGGCGCCCACGTCTCCGAGCAGCCGTTCTTCGACCGGCAACTCTTCGGCGGCGCGGATCACGACGACGAGATGCTGTTGAGGATAGGTCCGTTCACTTTGCCGTCCCCCTAGGGACGCAGCAAGCCGGTCGGGCTTATCGATTTACCGGGATGGTTCACACCGTCCGGATGCGCCTGCCGCACCCGGAGGGGAGCTGGCCGTCTGTCAATTTATGAGATGAAAAGGGAGGATTAATCATGGACTTGAAGATCTTTGACCGTATGGAGTCTGAAGTGCGGGGCTACATTCGGTCGTTTCCCGTGATATTCAATCAGGCCCGGGGCTCGACGCTCATCGATGAGGATGGCGCCGAATACATCGACTTCTTCAGCGGCGCAGGCACGCTGAACTACGGCCACAACAATCCTGTTCTCAAGGAAAAGCTGCTGGAGTATGTGCAGGCGGACGGCGTCGTCCATGGCCTGGACATGGCCACCAGCGCGAAGAAGCGTTTCCTTGAGACGGTGGATCGCGTGCTGCTCAAGCCGCGCAACTGGCAGTACACGCTGCAATTCACCGGCCCGACTGGCACCAACGCCGTCGAAGCCGCGCTGAAGATCGCGCGCCAGGTCAAGGGCCGTCCCAATGTGATCTCGTTCACGCACGGTTTTCACGGCGTCACCGGCGGCTCGCTGGCCGCCACGGCCAACATGAAGTTTCGCGACGCCGCCGGCTACGCGCTGGGCAACACGACGTTCATGCCCTACGACGGATACTTCGGTCCGGACGTGGACACCATGTCGTACCTGGAACGCATGCTGGAAGATCCGAGCAGCGGCCTGGACAAGCCGGCCGCCGTCATCGTGGAAACGGTGCAGGGCGAAGGCGGCGTCAACGTGGCCACGCTGCGCTGGTTGAAAGAGCTGGAAAAGCTGTGCAAGCGGCACGACATGCTGCTGATCGTGGACGACATCCAGGTCGGCTGCGGCCGCACCGGCACGTTCTTCAGCTTCGAGGCCGCCGGCATCCGTCCCGACATCATCACGCTGTCGAAGTCGCTCTCCGGCTTCGGCCTGCCGATGTCCCTGGTGCTGATGAAGCCCGAGCTGGACATCTGGAAGCCGGGCGCCCACAGCGGCACGTTCCGCGGCAACAACCTTGCCTTCGTCACCGCGACCCAGGCGCTGGAAACCTACTGGACCAACACCGCGTTCACCGCCGACATCCAGCGCAAGGAGCGCCTGGTGGGCGACTGGCTCGAGAACCTGGTGCACAGCTATCCCAACGCCGGCCTGTCGGCGCGCGGCCGCGGCCTGATCCAGGGCCTGGTGTCCAACACCACCCCGGCGCTGTCCAACCGCATTGCCCAATGCGCGTTCAAGAAGGGCGTCGTGATCGAAACCTCGGGCGCGCATGACGAAGTGCTCAAGCTGCTGCCCGCGCTGACGATCGAGGAAGACCTGCTGGCCAAGGGCCTGGATCTGATCGAGGCCAGCGTGGCCGAAGCGCTGGCCGATGAGGGGCAGTCTGCCCGCATCCTGAAATTTGGAGGAAAACGTCAATGATCGTACGCAATGTCAAAGATGTGATCGGCACCGCCGACGAAGTCCGCACCGACACCTGGGTCAGCCGCCGCGTGCTGCTCAAGAAGGATGGCATGGGCTTTTCTTTCCATGAGACCACCATTTTTCCGGGCGGCCGCACGCACATCCACTACAAGAACCACCTTGAAGCGGTGTGGTGCATCGAGGGCGACGGTTCGATCGAGACCATTGCCGACGGCAAAAAGTATGAACTGGGCCCCGGCGTGGTCTACGCGCTGAACGAACACGACGAGCACTGGCTGTGCGGCGGCAAGGAGCCGCTGCGCGTCATCTGCGTCTTCAATCCGCCGCTGACCGGCCAGGAAGTGCACGACGAGCATGGTGTCTACGCGCTACCCGATGCCGTCGCGGCCTGAAAATAGGAGGTTCGCATGATCTCACCCGCGAAGGATCCGTACGCCTCCCGTACGGATCGTGGTTCCGCCATCATTTCCCGCCAGGATCCCGTCGTCTATGAAGACGGCAAGTACGCCAGCGCGCTGTCCGACGAGCAGGTCGGCCAGTATGACCGCGACGGCTTCCTGCTGCTGGAAAACCTGTTCTCGGAAGCCGAAGTGCGCGCCCTGTCGGCCGAGGTCGAGCGCATGACGCGCGATCCGTCGATCGTGCGCCGCGAAGAGGCCATCACCGAGCCGGGCAGCAACGCCGTGCGTTCCATCTTCATGGTGCACGTGCTCAACCCCATGCTGGCCCGCCTGGTGCGCGATCCGCGCCTGGTCAACGTGGCGCGCCAGATCCTCGGTTCCGAGGTCTACATCCACCAGTCGCGCGCCAACATGAAGCCGGGCTTCAAGGGCAAGGAGTTCTACTGGCATTCGGACTTCGAGACCTGGCACGTCGAGGACGGCATGCCTTCGATGCGCGCGCTCAGCTGCTCGGTGCTGCTGACCGACAACAACGAGTGCAATGGCCCCCTGATGCTGGTGCCGGGCTCGCACCGCCAGTTCATCTCGTGCGTCGGCGAGACGCCGAACGAGCACTACAAGCAATCGCTGAAGAAGCAGGAATACGGCGTGCCGGATCCTGTCAGCCTGCAACTGCTGGTGGAGCAGGGCGGCATCCGCACGATGACCGCCAAGGCCGGCTCCGTGGTGTTCTTCGACTGCAACACGATGCACGGTTCGAACAGCAACATTTCGCCGTGGCCGCGCGCCAATGTCTTCATGGTCTACAACAGCATGGAGAACACCCTGAACCCGCCCAAGTACGGGCTGACTCCGCGTCCCGAGCACATCGCGACGCGCAAGGGGTTCAAGGCGGTCACGCCGCTGGATGCGTTGAAGCTGGTTGGCGGTTGAGCATCCGCCGTCCACACCTGGCCCGGGCCCGTCCCGGGCCTTTTTTTGTCTCTTGCCGGCGGCCCGGCGCGCCGCATTTCTTGTATTCTCTGCGGCATTCGCAACCCGTTGAGCCATCGCCGCCATGTCTGCCCGTATCCTCAGCCTGCACATCTATCCCGTCAAATCCTGCGCGGGCATCGACCTGACCGAATCTCCCATCGACCGCGCGGGCCTGGCGCATGACCGGCGCTGGATGGTCGTGGATGACGGCGGCCAGTTCATGACGCAGCGGCAATGGCCGGCCATGGCGCTGATCCGCACGGCGCTCTCGCCGGACGCGCTGCGCCTGTCGGCCCCGGGCATGGCGGATCTGGAGGTCGCCCTGGACGGATCAGGACTGGAAGGCGAGGCGCAAACGGTGGGCGTCTGGAGCGACACCATTTCCGCCCGGCGCGAAGGCGCGGCCGCAGAACGGTGGCTGTCCGAATTCCTCAAGACGCCGTGCCGCCTGCTCAAGGTGGATGCCGCCGCGCGCCGCAACGCCAAGCCCGACTGGGTATCGCGCTGGGCCGACGCGCATCCCGATCTGGCAGACGCCTTCGTGGGGGAACACCACTTCGGTTTTGCCGACGGTTTTCCGCTCCTGATCGCCAACCAGGCCTCGCTGGACGACCTGAACGCCCGCCTGCAGGCCAAAGGGGCGGCCCCGGTGCCGATGGACCGGTTCCGTCCCAACATCGTGGTCCAGGGCGAATGGGAGGCCTTTGACGAAGACCACACGGCCATGATCACGGCGGGGGGCGTACGGATGGCGTTCGTCAAGCCGTGCACCCGTTGCTCGATTCCCGACATCGACCAGCGCACGGCCCAGCAGTATGAAGAGCCGGGCCGCACGCTGGCGGGCTACCGCAACCTGGATATTGGCGTCGTATTCGGCCAGAACGCCATCGTGGATGCGCCGGCCGGCGCGCGGCTGAAAGTGGGCGACGCGGTCGACATCGAACTGGATTTCTGACGCGCCGCGCGCCGCGGCGTCACGGCGAGGACAACTTCAGGCCAACCAGGCCCAGCACGATGAAGGCAACGCTGGCAATGCGCAGCCAGCTTGCCGACTCGCCGAAGAGCACGATGCCCGCCACGAAGGCGCCGATCGTGCCGATGCCCACCCACACCGCATAGGCGGTGCCCAGCGGCAGGCTTTTCATGGCCAGGGCCAGCAGCCAGAAGCTGATGAGCATGCCGGCCACGGTCACGACGGACGGCCACAGGCGGGTAAATCCGTTGGTGTATTTCAGGCCGACCGCCCAGACGATTTCAAAGAGGCCAGCCAATACCAGGATGATCCAGGTCATGCACGACTCCCAAGATTGCGATGCCGGCGAGATGCCGACATAAATGGGGTCGTCCCCGGAAAAGGCGCCGGCGGTTTGACCGGGCGCAGCAACGGGCCGTCCCGTTGCGGCAAAAATTATAGAATACCGGCTTTCGACGGCAGATCCGGATGCCGGGCATCAACCTAGCAACACTTCGCGTTCCGGGCCGCGAAACCAGGATATTTTTATGCAACGCATCATGCTGCGGGCAAAGCTGCACCGCGTCACGGTCACGGAAGCCGACCTTCACTACGAAGGATCTTGCGGCATCGACGAAGACCTCCTCGACGCTGCCGGCATGCGCGAGTTCGAACGCATCGAGCTCTACAACGTGACGAATGGCGAACGCTTCGACACTTACATCATCAAGGCTGCGCGCGGCAGCGGCGCCATCTCGCTGAACGGCGCGGCGGCGCGCCGGGCCCAGGTGGGCGATCTGCTGATCATCTGCACGTACGGCCCCATGTCCGAAGAAGATTCGGCCACGCACAAGCCCCAGGTGGTGCTGGTCGACGACGCCAACCGCGTCAAGGAAATCCGCAAGTTCCCGGCGTGACGCCGGGCCGGGCGAAGCGCCATGCCGGCTCGGCCGGATAGCGCTTCGTCGCCTCTGAACCGTTTCATCATGAGCTTCCAGGTCATCATCCAACCCAGCAAGCATCAATTCCCGGTCGAGCCCGGCCAGACCGTGCTCGACGCCGCGCTGGCGGCGGGCATCGTCCTGCCCTATAGCTGTCGCAATGGCGCATGCTCCACCTGCAAGGGCAAAGTGGTGTCCGGGGAGTTCGACGCCGGCCAGTACCCCGCGCAGATCCTGTCGCCGGAAGAACTGGCCGACGGCTTCACCCTGTTCTGCCAGGCCCGGCCCCAGTCCGACCTGGTGGTCGAGTCCACCGAGGTCCGGCTGGCGAGCGACATCCAGATCCGCAAGCTGCCGTCGCGCGTCCAGACCATGGAGCGCGTCGCGCCGGACGTCACGGTGCTCAAGCTGCAACTGCCGGCATCCGAGCAGTTCCGCTACTACGCGGGGCAGTACGTCGAAATCATCCTGAAGGACGGCCGCCGCCGCAGCTACTCGATGGCGGGCGCTCCGCACACCGGCAGCCCGCTTGAACTGCACATTCGCCACATGCCCGGGGGCCTGTTTACCGACCACGTGTTCGGCGCCGGCGACACGCAGATGAAGGAACGCGAGATCCTGCGCCTGGAAGGGCCGTTCGGATCGTTCTTCCTGCGCGAAGACAGCGACAAACCCATCGTCCTCTTGGCCAGCGGCACGGGCTTCGCGCCGGTCAAGGCCATCGTGGAACACATGATCCACAAGAACATCAGCCGTCCCGTCGCGCTGTACTGGGGCGGGCGCCGTCCGCAAGACCTCTACATGGACGCGCTGGCGCAGTCCTGGGCGGCCCAGCTTCCGGACTTCCGCTACGTGCCCGTGGTGTCCAACGCGCTGCAGGAAGACAACTGGACCGGCCGCACCGGCTTCGTCCACGAAGCCGTCATGCGGGACATCGTCGACCTGTCCGGCCACCAGGTCTATGCCTGCGGCACGCCCTTGATGGTCGATGCGGCGCGCCGCGAGTTCAGCGCGCAGAACGGCCTGCCGCCGGAAGAGTTCTACGCGGACGCCTTCACGTCCGAGGCCGATCTGGCGAAGGCCGGGTCGTAAGTCGTATGTTTTTTTATTACTTAGGCGGCTGCAAAACGGCAAGGTAAACTGCTTTGGCAGCGGCTTGCCGGGCTGCGCGGACATCGGGTCCGCCCCCAGAACCGGCATGCAAGGAGCGATGCGGGCATGAAAGTAGCGGTATTGGGTAGCGGCATTATCGGCATCTCCAGCGCCTGGTGGCTAAGCCAGGCCGGTCATGACGTCGTGGTCATAGACCGCTGCACCGGTCCCGCGCAGGAAACCAGCCTCGCCAATGGCGCGCAGATTTCCGTCTCCTATGCCGAGCCCTGGGCCAATCCCCAGGCGCCGCTCAAGCTGCTCAAGTGGATGTTCCGCGACGACGCGCCGCTGCTGTTCCGTCCGCAACTGGACTGGCGGCAATGGATGTGGGGCCTGGCATTTCTGCGCGAATGCATGCCCGGCCGGCTTGCCCCCAACATCCGCGCCATGGTGCGCATGGCGGAGTACAGCCGCGCTACCTTGCGCGGCATGCGCGCCGAGCTCGGCATCCAGTACGATCACCTTGAACGCGGCATCCTGAATTTCTATCGCGATCCCCACGAATTCGAAAACTCGCAGCGCGCCGCCGGCCTGATGCGCGACTTCGGCGTCGAGCGCCGCGTCGTCACGGCCGACGAAGTCGTGGCCATCGAGCCCGCGCTGGCGCCGCATCGCGCCACGATCGTCGGGGGCGATTACACGCCCGAGGACGAAAGCGGGGACGTGCACCTATTTACCGTGGCGTTGGCCCAGCACTGCGAGCGCGCCGGGGTGGAGTTCCGCTACAGCACGCGCGCGACCCGGCTGCTCACGCAGGGCGGGGCCGTCACGGGCGTGGAACTCATTCAGCCCGACGGCCGCTACACCAGCCTGTCGGCCGACGCCTACGTCGTGGCCATGGGCAGCTTCAGCCCGGCGATGCTGCGTCCGCTGGGCATTCCGTGCAACGTGTATCCGGCCAAGGGTTATTCGGCCACGTTCCCGGTCCTGAATCCGGATGCGACCCCGACCGTCAGCCTCACCGACAGCAGCCATAAGGTCGTTTTCTCGCGCCTGGGCGACCGGCTGCGCATGGCGGGCACGGCGGAACTGTCCGGCTATTCCCGCAGTCTCAATTCTGGTCGTTGCGAAGCCATGACTCGCCTCGCCAGATCGCTCTTTCCCGACGCGCTCGATTTCGAGCGCGTCAGCTATTGGGCGGGCTTGCGCCCGTCCACTCCCTCGAACGTGCCCATCATCGGCCGCAGCCGCATTCCGAATTTGTATATCAATACAGGACACGGTACGCTTGGCTGGACGATGGGTGTTGGCTCGGGCCGGGCATTGGCCGATCTGCTCAGTGGACGGCGGCCAGAACCGGAATTCCCTTTTCTTGGTCTGTGAACCTATGAAGAAACTGCAATTGGCGGGCGTTGCCCGCGCGATGTTCGCCAGCCGGCGAGCATGGGTGTTCGGCGCCGCGATGGCGATGGCAGGCGTGGCAAACGCCGCACCCGTCGAAATCCAGGTCTGGCACACCCTGACCGACGCAAACAAGGCCGAGTTCGAAAAGCTCGCCAAGCAATACAACAAGGAACAGGACGACGTCCGGGTGACGCTGCGCGGCTTCGCGACGCCGGGCGCCCTGGAACAAGAGGCCGTGTCCGCGGTGAAGGCCAAGAAGGGCCCGAACCTGCTGCAACTGTCGGACAACCACTCGCCGGAAGTCGTGGCGCAGCACAAGGCGGTCCTCCCGCTGTATGAACTGCTGGCCAAATACCCGATCAAGGACCTGAACTGGTTCATCCCGGCCACCAGCAGCTTCACGCGCGACAGCAAGGGCCGCATCCTGGCCTTCCCCTGGATGGCCGAAGTCCCGGTGATGTTCTACAACACCGCGGCCTACAAGAAGGCCGGCCTCGATCCCAACAAGCCGGCCCGCACCTGGACCGCCTTGCAGGCCGATCTCCTGAAGCTGCGCGACGTGGCCGACATCGATTGCCCCTACGCGTCCAGCGACCAGGTCTCGGTCCACCTCGAAAATCTGGCGCCCATCAACAACCAGCAGTTCACCAGCAACAACAACGGCCTGGACGCGGCCTCCAAGAAGTCCGTCGCGCCCGCCATGCAGTTCGATACGCTGTACATGCGCCACATCTCGATGATGGTGAGCTGGAAGCGGTCGCTGCTGTTCATGGCGCACTCGGGCGACAACGCCAGCGACAAGCTGTTCGCCAAGGGCGAATGCGCGGTGCTGACGTCCAACTCGGGTGCGTTCGGCCAGTTCCTGGCCACCAAGTCGCTGTCCTTCGGCGTGGCTCCTTTGCCCTACTACGAGCAGGCCACCAAGGAAGGCGGCAAGCCCTTCGTGAGCGGTTCGGCCCTGTGGGCGCTGCAAGGCCATCCCCAGGCGCAGGAAAAAGCCACGGCGCAGTTCCTGGCGTGGCTGTCCAAGCCGGTCGTCGCCGCTGAATGGCATCAGCGCACGGGCTACCTGCCGCTGACGGAAGCCGCGTTCCGCGCGTCCGACGTGTCGTTCTACAGCCGCATTCCGGGCGCGCAGACGCTGATCGCCTCGATGAGCGCCAAGCCCGTGGCCAACAGCCGCGGCTTCCGCATGGCCAACTACGAGCGCATCGAGCCCGTGCTGAACAAGGAGCTCACCGATGCCTTCGAAGGCAAGGTGCCGCCCGTCGCCGCGCTGAACAACGCCGCCTCGCAGGCGCGCAGCATCGCCGCGCAGCGCTGAACGCCGCACGCGGCGCCGCTTTCGCGCGCCGCGTGGCGCAGAGAAATCGCCCGGTCTTCGGACCGGGTTTTTTTTCGCCTGCCGATCCGTCGATTCGTCGATGCGGTGATGCGTCGTCGGCCGGGTGGATGAATCCATCCATGCGTACATGCCAGTCTGGCGGCGCCTCGGGCGCTCGGCCAACATGCCGCTCATGCGTGTCGCTTCCGATGCGCCTTTTGCTCGCGGTGAGGCATGGTACGAATCTTCTTCCTGGCGGCCGGGCTGTCTTGTCTCGGCGCATGCTCGTGGTCGGGCTCCGGCCCGGGCGCACCCTCCTGGCAGGCGGCCCGTCCGTCGGCGCAAGGCTTCCGCTTTGATTGGCAGCTATCCGGCGATCCCGCCGTCGCGCCCCTGCAGGTCTTCGACGATGGGCGCGAGACCTGGCTGCAGTTCCTGCCCGGTCAGCCGCTGCCGGCCATCTTTGGCGTCGGCGCCGACGGCGAACACGCCTTGCCGTACGTGCGGCGCGACCCCTACGTCGTGGTCGCTGGCGCGTGGAAAGGGCTGGCGTTTCGCGGCGGGCGGCTGACCGCCAGGGCGCTGCGCGCGACGTCCTTGGCTGCTGTTTCGGCGCAGGGCTCGCAGACCGGCGCCGCATTGCCGGCGCCTGCCGCAGCCGACCCGACGCACCCGCAGACGGATCTGGCGGCGGCTGCCGCGCTTGCGGCAGAGTCGCCGGCCGCCAGGCACAAGGACGCCTTAGTCAAGGACGCCGCCGTCAACGAGGCCGCGGTCAACGAAGCCACAGTCAAAGAGGCCGCATCCAGGCACGCGCCCGATGCCGCGCAGGCACCCCTGTTCCGCGCGGCGCCGCCCGACGCCACGTTGCGGGCGGTGCTCGCGCGCTGGGCCGATGCGGCAGGCTGGACGTTCCAGCCTCAGCACTGGGCCGTGGACGTCGACATTCCACTGGCCGCCACCGCTGAATTCCCCGGCGACTTCAAGACTGCGGTGCGCGGACTGCTGGGCGCCACGGAACTGGCCGACCGGCCCCTGCAGCCCTGTTTCTACGGCAATCGCGTGCTGCGCGTCGTGCCGTTGGCACAGTCCTGCTCGCGCGCGGCAACGCCGCAAGGAGCCGCGGCATGAGCCCCAGACTGCTAGCGTTCGCCACGTTGTCCGGCATACTGGCCGGCTGCTCGGTCACCGGGCAGGTCTCGGACATGCATCGCAGCGCCAAAGGCCGGCATGCCGACGTCGCCGCACGCCATCAGGCGTATGCCGACGGCTTGTCCGATCGCCAGGCGCGCCTTGCCGCGCAGGAAGTATCGACGCCCTGGCTCGCGGGCAAGCCGCAACCGCTCGCCCGCGAGGTCGTGCTGCCCCCGGCGCTGCGCGAAAACGTGCAGACCACGCTGATGCTGGCCGACGACGCCGACCTGTCCACGCTCGCCCAGCGCCTGACCGCCGCCACGGGCATTGCGGTGCGGGTGCGTCCGGACGCGTTGCTGCCGCAGGATCAGTTCCTGCCGCGGCTTGCCATCAGCGGGTCGATCGCCCTGACCGCGCCGGCGCGCATCGAGGTGCGCGCCGATCCCCAGCCGCTTGCTGATCTGCTCGACGCGCTGGCCGCGCGCTTTTCGGTGTACTGGCGCTACGAACACAATGCGCTCGAGTTCTACCGGACCGAAACGCGCGTCTTCGACCTGCGGGCCCTGACGCTGGCCAGCAAGGTCGACGTGCGCCTGGGCCGGTCGGGCAGCGCGGAAGGCGAGGGCTTCGAAAGCACCTCCAACACCACGCTGTCGGCGGGCGAGCACAACGCGCTGGCCATCCTGCGCGCGAACATCCTGCCGTTCCTCACCCGGTCCGGCGTGATCGCCGAGCCCGTCGAAGGCGCGGCCGCGCTGGTCGTCACCGATACGCCGGACGCGCTGGACCGCGTCGCGCGCTACCTCGAACGCGAAAACAAGGCGCTGACCCGGCGCGTTCGCCTCGTCTTCGAAGAAATCACGCTCATCGCCAATAGCGAAGCCTCGGCCGGCATCGACTGGAACGCCCTGTATGCGGCCGCGGGCGCCACGGCGCGGCTGGCCGTGCCCGGCACGCCCGCCACCGGCGCCGGGCTGTTGCAGGCGGCGGCCGGCACGGGTCCGTTCCAGGGCTCGCAGGCCATCGTATCGGCGCTCAGCGCCATGGGGGCGGTCGTGCGGCACAGCAAGATTCCGGTCCTCACCCTGAACCGCCGTCCGGTCACCCATGCGGTCAGGACCACGTTTTCCTACATCGATCGGGTGCAGAGCACGGCAGTCCCGGGCATGACGTCCACGGGCGCGAACGGTTCGCTGCCCGCCGTATCCATCAGCCAGAAAGAGGAAACCGTCGGCTCGTTCCTGACGCTGGTGCCGGACATCCAGGAAGACGGACAGATCCTCTTGTCCATCGCCTATGACAACGCGGTCGCGCAACCCCTGAAGACCATCACCTTCGGAGAAAACGCCAACCAGGTCCAGGTGCAGCAGATCACCATCGACGGCAGCGGCACCGTGCAGCAGATCGAGCTGCGCCCGGGGCAGCCCATGATCGTCGCGGGCTTTGATCGCAAGCAGGACCAGCACGATCGCCAACGGCTGGCGCCCGGCATGCCGCTGCTTGCCGGCGGCATGGACAGCGCCGCCTCCGAGCGCCTGACGACCCTGGTCCTCGTAACGGCCCAGGTCGAGGAAGGGTACTGAACGTGAACCGCGCTCCCCACTTCCTGCTGATCGAATGCCCAGGCTCGGAGCGGATGCTGGCGTTCGGCCTGCGCTGGTTCGCGCTGATCGGCTCCAACGTCCCCCGGCTGGCGCGTTCACGCGGGCGTCGCCTGCGGGCAACGCATTACGTGGTGGGCGGGTCCCCCGCGATGGTGGCCGGTTATGGGCGCGCGCGTCCGGGCCTGCGCCGGGGCCGCCGCGCGCAGGGCGGGGACACGGCGCCTTTGCAGTCGGCCGCGCAGCTGTTTGCCTTGCTGTACCCGCAGGGCGGCCATAGCCTGGTCCGCCTGCCGGATGGGCGGCATTGGCTGGTGGCCGCGCAGGGCGGCGCGGTCCTGTCGCAGACGGACCGGGTGTTCGGTTCGTTCGACGACGCGCAGCAGGAACGGCTCGCGTTGATCGCGCAACGTCCTTCCTTGCAGGAGCGCCCCGCCGACCAGGTCTGGACCGCGCTGGCGCAGGCTGTGGAACCGGGCGCGGCGTTGACGGCCTTGCCCTCGCGCTGGGCCGAACTGCCCGTCGCGTTGCGTCTCTTTCTTGCCTGCCTCGGGTTGGCCGCCGGGGCGCCCTTGGTGTGGAACGCCACCGTCAAGCCGCTCTGGCGCAAAGAGGCCGTCCGGCCCGAGCCGGTTCAGGTCCCGGACCCGGTGGCCGATGCGTACCACGCCATGCTGCGCGGTACGACCCTGCATCCGGCCGCGGGCCTCATGCGCCTGCTGGCCGGGGTGGCCGCGCTGCCCGTGCAGGTGCAGGGCTGGGCCTTGCGCCGCGCCCAGTGCGAAGCCGGACCCCTGCATTGGAACTGCACCGCCGTGTACGCCAGGGCCCATCCGCTCGCCACCAATGACGGTCTTTACGCCTTGCGCCCCGCCGGTTGGCAGGTGTCGTTCAAACCGCTCGAGGAAGCCACGCTGGCGTGGCAAGTGGCGTCGGCCCCGATCCGGCTGGCCGACATGACGCTGCCTACCGCTTTGCAGGTCGACACGCGGGTGGCCGGCGGGCTGCAAGGGCTGCGGCCGGCGTTCGCTTCCGTGACGTTGTCGCCGTCCACGCCGCTCGTGCCCCGGATGCCGGGCGTGCCGGCGGCGGGGCGCGCCTCCGCCGCACAAGCCGGCGCAGCGGCGCCGGAGATGCCCGCGATCCGGCGGCGCAGCCTCGTTCTGCACGGGCCTTTGCGCTCCATGGCGCTGATGCCTGGCCCCGTCTCCGCGGTCCGCTGGTCGCGCCTCGTGGTGGACGTGCAGCCGCAGGCGCGGCCGAGTCTGGCGGCCAGCGCGCTCGTCGCCGAATTGCAGGGAGAGCTCTATGAAATGGACTAAACATCGCTTCGATCGCCGCCGCGTTGTCGGACGGACACTCTTCGGTCTCGTCATCGGGCTGACGTTGAACGCCGCGGCAGCCTCGCCGGCACCATCGCAGGCCGGGTCGGCCGCGGCAACGGACCTGCAGCCCTGGCCGGAAGCCGAAACCGTGCGCACGTTGTTGCGCGCGGATGCCGCCGCCGCGCTGGCGGCTTGTCGCGTGCCGGGCATCTGCGCCGCGGGCGACGGAGCCGACATGGCGTCCGAGCAGCCCGCGCCTGCGCGCTTGCGCGACGACATCCGGGTGGCCGCGATATTCGGCACGGCGCGCAGCCTAAACGTCGACATCGTCGTCAACGGGTCGCTGCTGCGTTACCGGGCGGGGCGCGCCGATCCCGTGGCGGGAAGCGCCACGTTGGAGCCGTATCGGCTGCTGGCCATCGATGGCGCCTGCGTGCGCCTGCATCGAGACGGCCGCGACCAGACCGCATGCCTGGAAGCGCGAGGCCCGCGGCCATGACGACCCAAACCCTGCTTCCCGCCGGGGCGGGCGAGCGCGTCCCCGAACTGCACACGCCCGAAGACGTCGCGAGCCTGGACCCGGCATTCGTCCGCGCGCTGGGCCGCCAGTTCGACCTGGCCTCGCTTGCCGGCCGGCTGTGCCCGGTCCTGCTCGAAGGCGGCGAGGCCGCGATCTTCGCCGTAAAGGAATACACCGTGGGCGACCAGATCGACGAGGTCGAACGCATGGTCAGGGCGGCGGGATACCGCCTGGCGCAGCCCGCGCGCTACATGCTTCCCGCGCCGCTCCTGCTGATGATCGCGCGCGGCCAGTTCGTGCCGTCGGGACCGGGGCGCCTGGCCCGCGCCAATCAGGCCGAGCGCGCCTCGGCGCTGGCGGCCTTGTTTCTCGACATCGTCCGCTGGGGCGTCATGCAGGGCGCCAGCGATGTCCACATCAACGTCGACCAACGGCGCGACACGGGAGAAATCCGCTACACCATTCACGGCGAATATGTCGGCACCGATCGGTTCGCCGGCCTGTCCAGCGCCACCTTGCTCGAAGTCCTGGCTGTGGCATGGATGGACGTGCGCGGCGGAAACGGCGCCGTGTTCGATCCGGCGGTCGAGCAACAGGGACGCATCTCGCTGGACGTCGACTCGGCGCCCATCGTGTTGCGCTGGGCCTCGCTGGCCGCTGATGCGGGACCCTCGGTCTGCCTGCGCATCCTGCGCCTGGACGCCACCGTCAATGGCGACCTGCAGGCGCTGGGCTACCTGCCGGGGCAAGCCGAAACCCTCTTGCGAGCGCGCGAGCGCGAGGGCGGGGCGATCGTGCTGGCGGGCGTGGTCGGCTCCGGCAAGTCCACCACCATCGCCGCATTGATGCGCGGCATCGCGCCGACGCGCAAGGTCATCACGCTTGAAGACCCGGTGGAATACCACATCGGCAATGCGCTGCAGAACACACTGTCGGGGGCGCTCGCGGATTCGGCCTGGCCCACGCTGGACGCCAAGCTCAAGACTATCAAGCGGTCCGCCATGAATGACCTGCTGATCGGCGAAATCCGCGACACCCAGACCGGCCGCGCCTTTATGGACCTCGCCAGTTCGGGCGTCAGCCTGTATGCGACGACGCACGCCGCTTCGGCCGCGATGATCCCCGAGCGGCTGGCTTCCGATGCGATCGGCGTCTCGCGCGAATTCCTCGCGTCGCCCGGGATCCTGAAGCTGCTCGTGTACCAGACGCTGCTGCCAAGGCTTTGCGAGGGCTGCGCCTTGCCGGTCGACAGCCTGTGGTCTCGCGGCGCCGCGCAGCAGGCGGGCGGATGGGACTGGCGCGGCTGGGTGCACGGCCTGCAAGCGGCTTTCGGCCTGGACGCCAATGCGCTCAAGGTCCGCAACGCGGCCGGCTGTTCCTATTGCCGGCGCCCTCACATGCCGGAACTGAACGGCACGTCGGGCCGCTGCGTCGCCGCCGAGATGATCGAACCCGAGCGGGCCCAGGGCTTTCTGGACCTGGTGCGACGGCGCGACAACCTGGGGCTGAAGCAGCAATTTCAGCCGGCAACGGGCACGGCCTGGCGCGACGCCGCCGCGCACGGCGTGCGGGCGCTCGATTGCGCCGTGTACCGGGTCAGTCTCGGCGAAATCGATCCGCGCACGCTGTTGCGCAGATTCGAACTGCCCGTCGCGCCACGCATCGGTGCCTCTTTGAGCCACGCGGACATACATGCGGCGACGCCCGGGGGAGGCCGCCATGCCTGACCTCGCGCCGCGCGCCTCCCCCTGGTTGCCGCGTTTCGGCGGCCAGCATCGGCTGCGCTGGGACGCGCTGCGTTTTCGCGCGCAGCGTGCCGACTACTACGACTACCTCGCCGACGTCGTCGAAGGCACGCAGGGGCGCAAGAGCCTGCGCGACATTTTCGAGGACGATGCGCGCCGCTACGGGCCTGACACGGTGCGCGGCCGTCTCTGCCAGCACTGGGCGGTCGCCTATCTCGACGCTGGCGGCGATCTGGGTGTGGCGTGGTCGGAAGCGCTGCCGCACAACGAATGCCAGTTGCTGAGCTGCGTACAGGATGAGGGCGGCGACCTGGCCGCGGCATTGCGGGATCTGGCCCGCGCCGTCAGGCTGGCGTCCGAGGCCTGGGGGGCATTGGTGTCGGCAGCCGCCACTGGCGTGGTCGCGGCCATCGTGGCCTTCGCCTTGCTGTGCGCCATCCCGTTCTTCAGCGTTCCCCGGCTGCAGCAGGTTTTCCAGGTCGTGCCGGCCGAAGACTACGCGCCGCTGACCCGCGCGCTCTTCGCGCTGGCCAGCGGGCTGAAGCAATGGCTCGCGCTATGGGTCGTACTGATCTTCGGCGCCGTCTTGCTGGTCCTGTGGTCGCTGGCCAATCTCACGGGCGATTTCCGTGCCGTGCTCGACCGCTGGCTGCTCTGGCGGCTGTACCGCGATTTTCAGGCGATCCGCTTCCTGTCGTTGCTTGCGGTGCTCATCAGGCAGCACGGCGCGGCCGACACACGGTTGCGCCGCGCGCTGGCGGTGCAGGGGCGGGACGCGCCGCCCTGGCTGCACGCCCATCTGCAGGCCATGCTGAGCCGCATCGACGTGGGCGCCAGCGGCGCCGAAATATTCGGCACCGGGCTGCTGGATCCCGAAACCTGGTGGTACATGGCCGACATGATTGACGCATTGGGCGTGGAGCCCGGCCTGGCTCGCGTGCGCCTGCGCGTCGAGTCGAGGCTCCTGGCGCGGGTGCGGCGACAGGCGCTCGTGTTGCGCTGGTCATTGCTGATCTCGTCGCTCGCCACGGTGCTGGGCATCACGCTCTGGCATTACGCGGTGATAGACCAGCTACGCCAGGCATTGACGAATTTCTATGCCAGCCAGTAGGGCATCGCGGGTTGGCGACAACGGCGCGGCTCGCGCTGCGCGCTTTATTCAAAGAGGGTAGTCATGAAAGAAATCGGGAAGTCTCGATTCGGCGCCGCGCGCCAGCAAGGGTTTTCGTTGATGGAAGTGTCCATCGTCACCGCCATCGTCCTGCTCATCGCCATTGTCGGCATCCCCGCCATCGGCGGTTACGTCATCGAGAACAAGGTGCCCAAAGTCGGCGAAGAACTGCAACGATTCATCGCCAGCATGAAGATCAATGCGCAGGGCGGCGGCGTGACGCCCTATGTCGGCCTCGATACCGGCGCCCTGGCCAACGCGCTGCGCGATTCCACGGTGCTTGCCGTGCAGGGAACGGGTGCGGCGGCCAGCGTGGCGCACGGCCTGGGAGGCAGCGGAACCGGCGGCAGCGGCACCGTCGAGGTCGAGCCCGCGGCCGTCGATGGCGCGGGCATGGGCTCCGCGTTCACGCTCACCCTCACCAGCGTCAGCCATGCGGCATGCCCGGCACTGGCTTCCGTGCTGCAGCGGGTGTCGGAAATCATCTCCATCACCGGGAGCAGCGGCGCCAAGGTCGTCAAAGACTCGATCGCCCAGCCCGCCACGCCTTATCGCGCCGCGCAGGCCCAGGCGCAGTGCAGCCAGGGCGACGTGAACACATTCGTGTTTACCGCAAGATGAGCGCGCCCCTGCGCAGATCAGGCGTCCCGGGGCGCCACGGGTGCCGGGCCGGCAGCCGCGCGCGCCAGCCAGGCTTTTCCCTGGTCGGGATGGTCGTGGCCCTGGCCATCACCACCGCAGTTGCCATTTGGGCCTCCAACGAAGTCGTCCACGGCATCGAGGCGTCCGCGGCGCGATCCACGGGCGTATGGATGACCCAGATTCGACTGGCGGTGGCCGGCGTGCTGTCGCGGCATGCCGACGCACTGTCCAAGGGCGAGGCGCCCACGGACGGCCAGGGCCGGCCGTTGTTCGGGGACGCCTTGCGGCCCACCCTGGCCGAACTGCGCGGCCAGGGTCACCTGCCTGCCGATTTCCCCGACCAGTCGGCCCTGGGTTTCGGCGCCGATATCCGGATCTGGCGCGGTCCGACCTGTCCGGGCGAGCCGTGTCGCCTGGACGGCGTCGTCTATGCCGACAAGCCGTTGCTGAAAAAGGGGACGCAAGTTCCGGACCCTCTTGCCATGGCCGCCGTCATCGAGGCGGCGGGGGGCTACGGCGGGGCGGTGTGGCCGCAAGCGCCCGCGCAGCTCCGGGGCGCCGCGTACAGTTTTCCCAATCCCCCGGCCGCCGGGGCGCCCACCTACGCACCCGGCACCCTGGCCTTGTGGGCGGGGGCGGGCAGCGGACAGCCCGATCTGA
>Ga0182739_1002164_pt1 | contig 18721 bp, 19 predicted proteins | sample eDN5th30CBELigBY_FD_128873 | JGI IMG/M metagenome (GOLD analysis project Ga0182739, IMG submission 128873) | Enriched backyard soil microbial communities from Emeryville, California, USA - eDNA 5th pass 30_C BE-Lig BY (version 2) (version 2) | ecosystem: Environmental > Terrestrial > Soil >...
CCGAACCGGAGGGGCCAACGATACCGACGATCTCTCCCGCCGCCACGGTCAGATCGGCCTCGCGCAGGATGGGCGCGCCGCGCTCGTGGGCACGGTAGGTCACGCGTTCGAGCGTAATCTCGCCGGACAGGGCTGGCATCGGCGCGAACTCGCCCGGCGGCGCCTCAGGCGTCTCGTGCATCAGCGCGTCGACGCGCTTGAACGCAGCACTCACGCCCTGGAGCTGATGCCAGGCGCCCGCCAGCTGCCGCATCGGCTGCAACGCCCGCGCCGCCAGCATGTTGGCGGCGATGAGCGCGCCGATCGTCAGGCGCTGGTCGGCAATCTCCGCGACACCGACCATCACGATGACGAGAGATGTCACGAGCTGGAGCGTGCCAGAGGCGCTCGCGGCGATACTGGCGAGGTAATTGGCCCGCAGGCTGCTGCGGGCCGACTGCTCGACCCGCGTCTGCCAGCGCTTCTCGACTTCGGCTTCCAGCCCAAGCGCCTTGATCGTCGCGGCGTTGGCTACTGTCTCCGTCAGCGTCGAACTCTTGGCGGCCAGCGCCTGGAAATTCTCGTCCGCCAGGCGCCGCTGCGCGCGATGAGCCGCAAGCGACACGCCGACCAGCACCGGAATGGCGAAAGCGGTGATCAGGCCCAGAGTCGTGCTGATCACGAAGGTGGCGATCAGGAAGAGGGCGACGAACAGCAGATCGATCGCGAGCACCGGCAGCTGCCCCGTCAGGAAGCCGCGCAGCACGTCGAGCTGGCGCAGCCGCTCGGCGATGACGCCGGATGGGGTGCGCTCGAAATGCCGATAGGGCAAGGCCATCAGGTGATGCAGCACCTCGGCGCTCATCAGCGCGTCGAGCCGCGCGCCCGTCCTGGCCGACAGCCAGCCACGCGCCACGCGCAGCCCGAAATCGGCGGCGTAGGCGAGGAGCATGCCCGCACAGAGCATCAGCATCACCGAGGACAGGCCCGCCGGCGGCTGGCGACCGATCACCAGGTTCACCACCAGCATCATGAAGAGCGGCGTGAGGAGGGCCAGCAGGTTGATGGCGAACGACGCAGCGGCGAGCTTGAACACGACCGGCCGCACACGCGCCCAGAGCGGCGCATACCATTGATCCGCCCGGCGCGGGCCCAGCGGCTGGCGCAGCAACAGCGCGCGCGAACCGAGCGTGCCGACCTCTCGGGCCGCCACTTGCCAGACGCGACCCACGACGACATCGAGGATAGTCCAGGTGTCGGCGCGGCCCGAGACCACGACATGGACGCGACCGTCGGCCGCGAGGAGCGCGAAGGGCAGAGGCAGTTCGTCGAGCGGACGCGATGCGAACTCGATCGCCTCGCTCTCGAGGCCGAGCCGCACCGCCGCGCTCAGAAACGACGCCTCGTCGAGGCCTGCCACCGGTACCGCAGTCAGGCGACGGATATCGGCTTCACTGACGGGCCGGCCCACCTGCTGAGCGATGTAAAGCAGGGCCCTCATCAAGGAATCGACGCGGGAGCGGCCGCCATCGTCCCACACGGACTGCTGCTGGAAGCCTCCGTTCTCGAGGGGAGCCATACCCAAGGGTACCAGAAATACCCCTGAATTCAATTGTCTAGGGGCATCTCCTAAAGCAAAGGGCGCGCAACTCGCGCTGCGCGCCCTTCGTTCGTGAAGACCGAAAGGATCTAGCGGGCGCTGAAAGCGCGCTTCAGCTCGGCCACCAGGTCGGTGCGTTCCCAGGAAAAGCCGCCGTCCTTCTCGGGCTTGCGACCGAAATGGCCATAGGCGGCCGTGCGCTGGTAGATCGGCTTGTTGAGCTGCAGCGACCGGCGGATGTTGGTCGGGCGCAGCGGGAAGAGTTCCGAGAGGACCTTCTCGAGCTTGCGCTCGTCGACCTTGCCGGTGCCCTCGGTGTTCACATAGAGCGACATCGGATCGGCGACTCCGATCGCGTAGGCGACCTGGATCAGGCAGCGGTCGGCGAGGCCGGCGGCAACCACGTTCTTGGCCAGGTAGCGCGCGGCGTAGGCAGCCGAGCGATCGACCTTGGTCGGATCCTTGCCGGAGAAAGCGCCGCCGCCATGGGGCGCATAGCCGCCGTAGGTGTCGACGATGATCTTGCGGCCGGTGAGACCGCAATCGCCGTCGGGACCGCCAACGACGAAGTTGCCGGTCGGATTGACGAAGAAGTCAGACGCCTTCTTGGGCATCCAGCCCTTGGGCAGCGACTTCTCGACGTGGCCCGCGATCATCTCGCGGACCATGGCGGAGTTGTACTTCTTGCCCTTGGCGGTCGTCTCGCGATGTTGCGTGGACACCACGACCTTGGTGGCGCCGACGGCCTTGCCGTCGACGTAACGTACCGTCACCTGGCTCTTGGCGTCGGGCTGCAGGTCGCCGAGTTCACCCGACCGGCGGGCCTTGCTCAGTACTTCGAGGATCTTGTGAGAGAAGAAGATCGGAGCGGGCATGAACGAGCCCTTCTCGTATTCCTCGCTGTCGCGGCAGGCGAAGCCGAACATCAGGCCCTGGTCGCCCGCGCCTTCCTGCTCGCCGAGATTGCCGCCTTTCTTCTTGGCATCGACGCCCATCGCGATGTCGGGCGACTGGCCGTGCAGCAGCACCTCGACGTCGGCGCCGTGGAAGGAGAAGCCGTCCTGATCGTAGCCGATGTCGCGCACGACGTTGCGCGCGATCTCGCCGATCGCCTCGCGATTGACGATGGTGTTCTTGCCGTACTTCTTCATGTACGGCTCGGAGGCGCGGCCTTCGCCGGCGATCACGATCTTGTTGGTGGTGACCAGCGTCTCGCAGCCAAGGCGGGTATTGGCGTGGCTGTCGTCGGCATGGCCGAGCTTCACGTCATTGGCGATGAAGGCGTCCAGGATCGCGTCGGAAATCTGGTCCGCGACCTTGTCCGGATGGCCTTCCGAAACCGACTCACTGGTGAAGATATAGTCCTTGAGCGCCAACGATCCCTCCCAAAGTGCACTGGACTCCGGGCAGGGCGGGTGGTGCCGCCAACGTCCGGCTTAGCCTTTGTTTGCGCGGTGGCAAGTCGTCCAAATCCGTCCGCGGCGATCCCGACCATCGGGATCGCGCTCCGTTAAAACCTCAAAATTCGGCCGAGCGCAAGAGGATCGCAGGGCGAACGCCTCCGCCTCCCATCCCGACGCTAGCGACCCTTGCGCGCACCGACCGTTTCGGCGTGGCTCGCCACGCCCACGGCTTTCACCATCTCGAAGATGCGCTTCCGCACTTTGCTCTCGCGAATCTTGTAATAGGCGCGCACGAGCTCAAGGGTCTCGCGCTTGATCAGCGGATCCTTCTCCTGTTCGAAGGGCGTGCCGGCTTCGCCGAAGCCCTTGCGCCCGCGCCCCGACATCGGGCGGCCTGCCAGCGCATTCGAAGGCATTTCGTCGAAGAAGTAGGACACGGGCACGTCCAGCACCTTGGCGAATTCGAACAGTCGGCTCGAGCCGATGCGGTTCGATCCACGTTCGTACTTCTGGATCTGCTGGAAGGTGAGGCCGACCGCCGTCCCGAGCTTTTCCTGGCTCATGCCGAGGAGAGTGCGCCGCTGGCGCATGCGCGCTCCGACATGGACATCAACGGGATGCGATCTCGCCATGGAATCCCCTGCTCCTTCCCAGATCAAATATCCAATGAACGCCGATAGGGCCGAATAGTGGCCGAATGGCGTGCAGCACCTGCTGCCATGACCTCTTGTGCAAAAATGCATATCTACACGCGCAGGCTGCATATTACCTAGCGCCGTCCTCACTGGAATGCAAGCCGCTCGTCGGAGCTTAAGGCTTTGAATTGTTTGTTTTTTCAGTTGATGTGTAGCGAGACAATGCCACGAGGAGGGCAACCGCGAGCATCAGGAGGACCATCAGTGCACCGTCGCCCCAGCGGCCATAAGGAGTGGGGCCGCGCGCGGGAGGGATCGCATGATCGATGACGCCTTCCTGCTGCATGTCGAGCGCCGCCAGAACCCGTCCATGGGCATCGATGACCGCTGACACGCCCGTATTGGCGGCTCTGAGCATCGGCAGCCCCTCCTCCACGGTGCGCAGCCGGGCGCTGGCGAGGTGCTGGTAGGGACCACTCGAGAGACCGAACCAGGCGTCGTTGGTCACGTTCAGGAGCCACCGCGGCCGGGCGCCGGGCCCGGTGACCGCGGCCGGAAAGATCACCTCGTAGCAGATGATCGGCGAGAAGGATGGCAGGCGCGGCACATCCAGCGTAGCGCGCGATTCACCGACCTCGAACGAGCCGCGACCGATGAAGCCGGCCACCGGGGCGAGCTGTTTGTGGAACGGAATGTACTCGCCGAGGGGAACGAGGTGGACCTTGTCGTAAGTCGCGACGATCTTGCCGGTGCCGTCAATGACCAGCAGTGAATTCCAGACGCCGTCCTCGCGATTGCGGGTCCCGCGCGCCGCCCCGGTCAGGAGATAGCCGTCCGGGGGGACGGCCGTTGCCATGTATTCGAGCGCCGCCGAGCCCGGTTCGACGATGAAGGGCGGCGCCGTCTCGGGCCAGATCACGGCCGCCAGCCCGTCGAAGCCGGGGCGGCGGCTCATCTCCACGAGTTTGGCCATGTGCTGCGCGCGCAGCTCAGGCCGCCATTTTTCCGCCTGGAGCGTGTTGGGCTGGACGATCCTCACCAGCGGTCCACTCGGCGCCTCGATGGGCGTCATCGCCGCCTGGCCTGCGAAGCCCGCAGCGCCGACGACGATGAGAGCAAGGAGCGACGCCCGCCAGCCGGCCGCCGGCGCGGCCAGGATCATGAAGGTCAGCAGGCCGAGTCCGTAGACGCCGAACAATGCCGCACCCTGCAGAAGCGGTGTGGCGAAGGCCCAGACATGGCCGAGCGGATTCCATGAATAGCCGGTGAAGAGGTGCCCTCGCAGCCATTCCGCGATCGTCCAGGCGATGGCGAGCAGGAGCAGGCGGCAATATCGGCCGCCCGAAGACGGCCAGCGCCGGGCGACCCATTTCGCCGCCCCCGCGGCCATCCCCGGGAAGAAGCCGAGGAGCGCCGCCAATCCGACGACGATCGGTGGGCCAAGCAGCGCGAAATCCGCGGGCGGCACGAAGAAGGCCTCGACGATCCAGTAGGATCCAACGGCGAAATGGCCCGTCCCCCAGGCCCATCCGCGCAACAGGGCGCTCTTCGGCCCGGGCGCGGCGTCCCACAACCAGACGAAAGCCACGATGCCGAGTACGGCCAGCGGCAGCCAGTGCAGCGGCGGCATGGCGAGTGCGGCGAGCGCGCCGGCCAGAAAGGCGACGCCCGCGGCGCGCCAGCTCGTGGGGGTCATCGCATCCGATCGGTTATTTGGCGGCGGGCACCGTCGTCGGCGCCCGGACCCGCAGGCGGCGGATCCGTCTCGGATCGACGTCGAGAATTTCGAACTCGATACCCGACGGATGGCGGACCACCTCGCCTCGCTCGGGAATGCGCCCGAGCAGCGAGAAGATCAGCCCGCCGACTGTGTCGATCTCCCGCCGTTCGTCTTCGGACAGGACCTTGCCGATCTCCTCCTCGAGAAGTTCGATGGGGGTGCGGCCATTGACGTCGATCGTGCCATCGACGCGACGGGCGACGGTCGGGGTCTGCGCGACGTCGTGTTCGTCCTCGATCTCGCCGACGATCTCCTCGACCAGATCCTCGATGGTGAGAAGCCCGTCGGTGCCGCCGAACTCGTCCACCACGAGCGCCATGTGGGTGCGCGAACGGCGCATGTCGAGCAGCATGTCGAGCACCGGCAGGGTCGGCGCCACGAACACGACGCGCCGTAGAATGTCGCGAAGATTGAACTTCTTGGACGTGCCCCAGTAGGCCAGCACGTCCTTGATGTGGATCATGCCGATCACGTCGTCGAGCGACTCGCGGTAGATCGGATAGCGCGAATGGGCCTCGGCCTGGATCAGCCGCACCACCTCGTCGAGCGGCGTGTCGGCGGCGATGCCCACGATGTCGACCCGGGGCACCATGACGTCGGCGACGGTCTTGTCGCGCAGCTTCAGGATGTTGGCCAGCAGGACCCGCTGGTCCTCGCTGATCGGGGTATCGCTCTCGGGCGTCTCCTCGATCAGCTCCTCGATGGCTTCACGAACCGCTTCGTTCTTCTCGCGGCGGCGGAGGCGCCGGAGGATGGCGCGCAGCAAACCGCCGCTCGACGGGACATCGGGAACCGGCGATGTCACCGGGGTGGCGAGAAGCTCAGTCGACGAAGCCGGGCTGAAGCCCGGCCTGGTACTGTGCGCTGTGGAGTCAGGCATGGCTGGTAAGATAGGCTATCGGCCCCGCGTTGCAATCCATGGAAGTTCCCTATGCGTTCCTGCAAGCTACCTTCCGGAGCGGAAATGCCGGTGCTGGGCCTCGGCACCTGGCGCATGGGCGAGACCGGGCGCCGGCGCGCCGAGGAACTCGATGCTCTGAAGTATGGCCTCGATCTCGGCTATCCGATGATCGACACGGCGGAAATGTACGGTGAAGGCGGCGCCGAGGAGATCGTGGGCGATGCGCTGGCGGGTCGCAGTATCCGGCCGTTCATCGTGAGCAAGGTCTACCCGCACAACGCCTCGCGCGCCGGCACCATCGCCGCCTGCGAGCGCAGCCTCAAGCGTATGCGGCTCGATCGGATCGATCTGTACCTGCTGCACTGGCGCGGCGGCGCGCCGATCGAGGAGACGTTCGAGGCGTTTTACAAGTTGAGGAACGCCGGAAAGATCGGCGATTTCGGCGTCAGCAACTTCGACCTCGACGACATGGAAGATGCCGCCGGTCTCGACAAAGGGCTGACCGGTACCAACCAAGTTCTCTACTGCCTGTCACGCCGCGGTCCGGAGTTCGACCTGCTGCCCTGGATGCGCAAGCGCTCGATCCCGCTGATGGCCTATTCGCCGCTCGACCAGGGCGAATTGCTGCGCAAGGCGCCTCTCCGGAAGATCGCCGACGAGGTCGGCTGCACGCCGGCCCAGCTGGCGCTGGCCTGGCTGTTCGCGCAGCCCGGCGTCGTCACAATTCCGAAGTCATCCACCCGAGAGCGCGTGAAGGAAAATTTCGCGGCCCTCGACGTGAAGCTGCCCCCGAAGATCCTCGCCGACCTCGACCGCGCCTTCCCGCCGCCCAGGACGAAGCAGCCGCTCGAGATGCTCTGACAGGCTCGTGAATCGGATTCTTCAGAAGGGCCGACGAGCAACTCTGATCCGTCAATGGTCATCACGACTCGGAATCAGGGGGTGCGACCTTGGCTTCGTTTGTTTCTGTTATTTTGGTTATTTCGTTTATCGACGCCGACTTCGGACGTTTTCGACGGTCTGCCGATCCAGGGCATAGGGATCGGCGATCCCGAGCTTCGCCAGGATGCGACGCTCGAGCGCCTCCATGCGCTCCGCATCGGCCTCGCCCGTTTCGTGATCGTAGCCCAGCAGATGCAGCGTTCCATGCACGACCAGATGGGTGAAATGGTCGGCTGGCGATTTGCGCTGCTCGCGCGCCTCGCGCCAGACGGTCTGGCGCGCCAGAACCATGTCGCCCAGGAAGTCGCGTTCCCCGGACGGATAGGAGAGGACGTTGGTGGGCTTGTCCTTCTTGCGGTCCCGCGCATTGAGAGCGCGTACGCCCTTGTCGGCTTCCAAGGCGACGTTGAGCAAACGGCGACCGCGGCGGCGCGCGCCGGCGAAGGCCGCCCGCGCCGCGCGCTTCGCAAGCCGCTCGGCATCCGGCAATGCCTCGGTCCAGCGCTCGTCCAGCACGACGACCGTGCAGCGGAGCGAAGGCTTAGGCTTTGGTTTTCTTGTCGCGGGCATCGTAGGCGTTGACGATGCGGGTCACGAGGTCGTGGCGCACGACATCCTGGGCGGTGAGGCGTACGAAGCGCACGCCTTCGACATCGACCAGCGTCTCGACCGCATCATTGAGGCCCGACTTCTGGTTGTTGGGCAGATCGGTCTGGCTGGGATCGCCGGTGATGACCATGCGCGAGCCTTCGCCGAGACGCGTCAGGAACATGCGCATCTGCATGGGCGTCGTGTTCTGCGCCTCGTCGAGGATGACGTAGCAGTGCGCGAGCGTCCGACCACGCATGAAGGCAAGCGGGGCAATCTCGATCTCGCCGGATTCCATGCGATGGGCGATCTGCTCCGGCGGGATCATGTCGTGCAGCGCGTCGTAAAGCGGCCGCAGGTAAGGATCGATCTTTTCCTTCATGTCGCCGGGCAGGAAGCCCAGCCGCTCGCCGGCCTCGACGGCCGGGCGCGACAGCACGATGCGCTCGACCTTGCCGGCCAGCAGCAGCATGACGCCCATGGCGACCGCGAGATAGGTCTTGCCGCTGCCGGCGGGGCCCAGTGCGAACACCATGTCGCGCTCGCGCAGCGCCGTCAGATAGCCGCGCTGACCGGGCGTGCGCGCCTGGATGGTGCGTTTGCGCGTGCGGATGCTCTCGGCATCGCCGCCTTCGGCGCCGCTGCGCGCGAAGCGCACGGCCGCATCGATGTCGGCACCCTCGATCGTGAGGCCACGCTTCAGCCGCTCGTAGAGGCCGGAGATCGCCTTCTGGGCAATGGCCGCGTCGTCGGGCGTGCCGGAGATGGCAAGCTGGTTGCCGCGCGCGCTCAACTGAACGTTGGCGAGCTGCTCGATGCGCACCAGATTGCGGTCATGATTGCCATACAGAACGGCAAGCAAGGCGTTGTCATCGAAGGTCATGCGCCGAACGTCGGCGGCGCGCGTACCGGCGACCGGGTCGCTCACGCGGCGACCTCAACCGGACCAACGACGATTTCGCCGGAAAGACTGTTGGCGTAGCCCTCGATCAGGCGGACGTCGACGATGTGGCTGAACAGCCGCGGATTTCCCTGGACGTAGACCGACTGCAGCCACGGCGTCTTGCCCATGATCTGGCCGGGTTTGCGTCCTGACTCGGCGAACAGCACCGGTACGATGGTACCGGCCTTCGACTCGTTGAAGTCGCGCGCCTGTTTCGCGACGAGGGCCTGGAGAGCCGCAAGACGCGCCACCTTGACGTTCTCCGGCACCTGATCGACCAGCGCCGCCCCAGGTGTGCCCGGCCGGCGGCTGTAACGGAAGGCATAGGCCGAGGCGAAGCCCACCTGTTCGATCAGCCGCATCGTGTCATCGAAATCGGCATCGCTTTCCCCTGGAAAGCCAACGATGAAGTCGGACGACAACGCGAGGTCGGAACGGGCGTTGCGCAGGCGCTCGACGATGCGCAGGTAGAGATCGCGGTCGTGGCGGCGATTCATCGCTTCGAGGATACGGTTCGATCCCGACTGCACCGGCAGGTGCAGGTACGGCATGAGCAGCGGAACATCGCCATGCGCGGCGATGAGGTCGTCGTCCATGTCGCGCGGATGGGAGGTCATGTACCGCAGGCGGGCAAGACCGTCGATCTCGCCGATTGCCCGCACCAGACGCGCGAGCGACCAGGTCGAGCCGTCGGGGCCCTCGCCATGATAGGCATTGACGTTCTGACCGAGCAGCGTGAGTTCGAGCGCACCCGCTTCGATCAGCTGGCGGGCTTCGGCAAGCACGGCGGCGACCGGCCGCGAATACTCCATACCGCGCGTGTAGGGCACGACGCAGAAGGTGCAGAACTTGTCGCAGCCTTCCTGGATGGAGAGAAACGCGGAGCCCGCCCGAATCCCCTGCGGCGACGGCAGGTGGTCGAACTTGCTCTCGGCGGGAAATTCCGTGTCGAGAACGCCGGCACCCGGCTGCCGCTTCCCGGGATCGACGCCGGCAGCCTTGCGCGCGACCTGCGCCAGCAATTCGGGAAGCCGATGATAGGCTTGCGAGCCCACGACGATATCGACCGCCGGCTGGCGCCGGATGATCTCCTCGCCCTCGGCCTGCGCCACGCAGCCGGCCACGGCGATGGTGAGGTCGCGGCCCTCTGCCCGGCGCTCGGTCTTGACGGCGCGCAGACGGCCCAGCTCGGAATAGACCTTTTCGGAGGCGTGCTCGCGGATGTGGCAGGTGTTCAGCACGACCAGATCGGCCTGCTCGGGCCCTTCGGCCAGGGCATAGCCCAGCGGCCGCAGGACATCGGCCATGCGGTCGGAGTCATAGACATTCATCTGGCAGCCATAGGTGCGGATGAACACGCGCTTGGGCTGCCCGTCGGTGCGGACGTCCTTCATCGGTCTCCGGTGCTGGAACGGCGGGTTTCTATCACCGGTGTCCCCCAGGGTCGAGGGGTGTCAGGACGGGGAGCCGGTCGGCGCCGGCTCGGTCAGGGAAGGCATCAGCTCGGGCCGGCCCGAATTCGCTGACTGGACGCCGGCGGAGACCTGCCGATAGCAGTATTCCGCGAGCTTCTTACGGTCACCCAGCAGCTCGATGTCGATCGGCGGGAAGAAGGTCACGACCGCCTGCGTCTCGCCGAGGCAGACCATCTGCCAGAGATGCGGCACCAGATCGAGATCACCGAACCAGGCGAACAGCGGCCGCCAGTAGCGGCCGAGCGGAATGCCGTCGAGACGGGTGTAGGAGATCGCCACCGGCTGCACCACGATCGGCCGGTCGTCGCGCCGCAGCTGCGCAACGCCGAACAGGGCGCTGCGGAACGGCAGCACGCGCGTCCCGTCGCTGCTGGTGCCCTCCGGGAACAGCATCAGGTTGTCGCCCGTGTTCAGCCGCTTCATCATCTCGTCGCGGCTGTCGCTGGTCTTGTTCGAGCGCCGCTCGACGAAGATGGTGCGCTGCGCCTTGGCGAGCGTGCTGAAGAAGGGCCAGGTCGCCACCTCGGCCTTGGCCACGAAGCAGCCCGGAATGAGACCGCCCAGGACCTCGATGTCGAGATAGGAGACGTGGTTGCACACGAAGAGCGTCGGCGTGACCGTCGAGCGCTCGCCGTTCACCTTCACCTTGATGCCGAGGATCAGGCAGACCGTCCGGTGATACATCACCGGCAGCCAGCGAATGACGGGCGTGATTCGAAAGGCGAGCGCCAGCAGATGGAACGGCAGCATCACCAGCGTGAGCAGCAGATAGCTCAGGAGCCGAAATGCGCCGCGCAAGGGAGAGCCGATCCAGGTCGCGGCCAGCGGAGCCCCGGCCGCGCTACTCACGCATTCCGCGTTCGTAGTGGCGGATGTACTTCTCCGTCACCAACTCGGTCTTCACGATGATGAAGACATCGGTACTGTTGAAGTCGTGGTCGATCACCGCACCGTCGCCGACGAAGCCACCGAGCCGCAGGTAGCCCTTGATCAGCGGCGGGACACGCGCCATCGCCTTGCGCGGGTCGTAGCTGCCGGGTTCGAGCATATCCATCTTCACGTAGCGGTGCGGCTGCGCCCGTACGCGGATCTCCGGCGGTGCGAGATGGTGGTGGTAGAGGTAGGACAGCGCCTGCGCATGCTGCGCCGGATCGGTGCCCGGAATGCTCGCGCAGCCGAACATCACCTGGATATTGTAGTGATAGGCGTAGAGCGCGATGCCGCGCCACAGCATCTGCATGGTCGCGGTGTTGCGCGCATCGCGGGCGATGCAGGAACGGCCGAGTTCCAGGACCTCGCCCGGATAGTCGATCATCTTCTGGATGTCGTACTCGGCCGACGAATAGAACCGGCCCACCTTCGCCGCGGCAGACCTGCGGATCAGGCGATAGGTGCCCACGATGCCTTGCGGCCCTTCGCCGCGACGGCGGTCGAGCACCAGCAGATGGTCGCAAACCTCGTCGAAGGGATCGAAATCGCGGCCGATCGACTTCATCTCAGCGGAGGGCTGAGCCGACATTTCCTCGTAGAAGACGCGGTAACGCAAAGCCTGCGCCGCCTCGATCTCGGCGGCCGTCTGGGCGAGACGAACCTCGAAGTCGCCGGCGACGACCTGCACGATGTCCCGATTCGAGACAGGCGGTCCAAGAAGCTCAGCTTCGCTGTCAACGCGGTCAATGCGCATGTGTCATCCGCAAGGGGGCCGCCCCGATCATGGGCCCATTATCGGGCTGCCGATGGGCTCGTCCACTTATTTTTGGCGGTCGGATTTTCCATCCAGGGGAACGCCGTACAGTTCGAGGCGATGACCGACGAGCCGATATCCGGCCTTCTCGGCGATCCTGCGCTGAAGCTCCTCGATCTCGTCGTTGTGGAACTCCACGACCTTGCCGCTCTGGATGTCGATCAGGTGATCGTGGTGCTCGTCCGGCGTCTCCTCGTAGCGCGCCCGGCCATCGCCGAAATCGTGCTTGGCGAGGATCCCCGCCTCTTCGAACAGCCTCACCGTCCGATACACCGTGGCGATGGAGATGTTTGGATCGATCGCCGTCGCGCGACGATGCACGGCTTCCACGTCGGGATGATCCGACGCATCCGACAGGACGCGCGCGATGACGCGTCGCTGGTCGGTCATTTTGAGGCCGCGCTCTGCGCATAGGAGTTCGAGCTTTGATTTCCTGTCAGGCATGCCGTGCTACCCTACACCGGCCGGCGTTCTCGGTATAGTTGGACATGTCCCTACCCGCTGACCATGACATCGACATTACCGGCGAGGTCTGCCCCATGACCTTCGTACGGACGAAGCTCAGGCTGGAACGCATGAATCCGGGGGAAACCCTCGCGGTTCGCCTGCGTGGCGAGGAGCCGTTGCGAAATGTCCCTCGCGCCGCAAGGGATGAAGGCCACACCGTCCTGGGCATCGAGACCGACGGGGATATCCACATCGTCACCATCCGCCGACTCTGATCAGGTGAGATTGAGACGCATGACGAGCGCATCGGCGGGCGGACGGTTCCGGCGGGGATAATAGGCGGCGCGACGCCCCACCGACTGGAAGCCCATCGATCCGTAGAGGGCGAGGGCAGCGGGATTATCGGCACCGACTTCGAGAAAAAGCGTACGGGCGCGCTCCGCCTGGATCCTCTCGACGATGGCACCCAGCAATTGGCGGGCAGCGCCACGACGGCGATGGGCGGGATCCACGGCGATGGTGAGCAACTCGGCCTCCCCCGCAACGATCCGGCAGATCGCCATGCCGATGTCGGCACCGGCTTCCATCAGCAGCAAGCCCGCCACCCCCGGCGATGCGAGCAGGCCCGCAATGTCGGCCCGGGACCAGCCACGCTCGCCCATCGGCTCGAACGCCTCGCGATGGAGATTCGACGTCCGGTCGAGGTCGAGGGCGCGCATCGGAACGAGAACGAAGCCCTTGCCCATCACTCCACCGTGCGGCGCGCGCCGTTCGGCAGGGTGATGTTCACGCCGCGCAGATAAAGCGGGCGCGGCAGGCCCTCGGTCCGGTTTCGCGCGGCCCATGCCTCGATGCCGGTTTCGCCGGCCAGCCGTCCAAGCACCACCGGATCCGGCGGTCCCTCCCGCTCGCTCGCGTCGATGCCAGCGGATTGCAGCGTCCTGACGAGCGGCTCGACGTCCTTCCCAACGATAAGGCACCTCTGGCCGGCAAGGCGGGCAGCAAGATTCTCGGCCGTTGTGGCGAAGGGCGCAGGATCGTCGCCGATCGCGCAGAACCAGTCACCGAGCTTGGTGTCGATGGCGGCAACCACCAGCCGGTCGCTCGCGGGCGCCTGCGCCTGCAACACCGCCGTCGTGGCGATCCCGGCCAGGGGCAGCCCCAACCCGACCGCCAGTCCGCGTGCCGCCGACAGACCGACCCGCACACCCGTGAAGCTGCCCGGCCCGATGGTGACCGCAACGAGATCGAGGTCCGCCTTCGACACACGCACCTTGGCCAATGCCGCTGCGATCGCCGGCAGCAGCCGCGCCGCCTGGTCCCGCCCCTCCTCGAACAGGCTCGCCAGGGAAATGCCGTCCCGCACGATTGCGACGCCCTGCCCGCTCACCGCGCAGTCGAAGGCAAGTATGGTGCTCATGCCACTCCTTCACGCAGGACACTGGCGTCTATGGGAACGGCTGGGCATTGTGCTGTCATGAAGCTGGACCTTGTAGCGATCGCGCCGCCCGATTTCGACGTCGACGTCACGCTGGCGTATGCGACGACGGCAAATCTAACGGGACAGCCGATCTATCGAAACGCCGAATGCTGGCTGCATCGCGAGGCGGCCGAGAGGCTGGCGGCTGCGATCGAACTCGCCCGGCCGCTTGGCCTCAGGCTGCGCATCTTCGACGCGCTGCGGCCGGTAGAAGCGCAGTGGGCCTTGTGGAACGTGAACCCTGACCCTGAATTCCTCGCCGATCCCCGCCGCGGCTCGCCGCATTCGCGGGGTGCCGCGGTCGATCTCAGCCTGCTCGACGCGCAAGGCAAGGAACTCGACATGGGAACGGCGTTCGATGCCTTCACGCCGCTGTCGCATCACGGGCGGACGGATATCTCCGTCGAGGCCCAGCGCAACCGCCTGCTGCTGATGGGCCTGATGACGACGGCGGGCTGGGATTTCTATCGCAACGAATGGTGGCACTATCAGCTGTTCGACGCGCGACGTTATCCGCTCGTCGCCAACGCCGATCTGCCGCGGCCGATGATGTAGTCGTGCCGGGCTTCCTCAGAAGCCCGACAGCTTGGCCTTGTCGAAGTCGCGCAGATCGTTCTCTCGCATGATCTGCCGCACGAACTGGACATACTCCTGGCCGCGTTCCGAATACCGAAGCAGCGCGCCGATCAGACGGAAGCCGTCGGGATCCTCCCCGCGCTCGCGCATCGCAGCCCGCTGGTTGCGGAACCCGGCATAGGCGGGATGGGTATTGAGATTGGCGATGTAGGCCTCTGTCGCCTCGCCCACGTCGGTGAACGGTTGGGGCATGCCAGCGCCGGGCTTCCAAGGCACCGAGACACTGTGGCGGCCGACTGACTGGATCTGGCCGTACAGGGCGTTACCGGTGCGAGCCGCGAACGAGGTGCCCCAGCCCGATTCGACGCCGCCCTGCGCGATCGCCATGGAGGGCGGGACGATATCGACGCGACGCACCAACTCATCGATCTTCTCGACCGGCGCGTCATAGCGTTCGGCGAGGTCCTCCAGCCAGACGCGTTCGATTGCCGTCAGCATCTGCGGCGTAGAGACGAGCTTGTCTCGCAGATAGAGCAGTTGTTCGCGATCCGCGAGCACCCGCTGGTTGACCTCGAGTATCACCGGCAGCAACGCCGTGATGAAGAGCATCTTGCGTTCGCTTCCATCCTTGCTGCCGAGATCGGCAGGCACCCGGTCGACCTTGACCGGCGGCACCGCCTCGCCCTGGCGGATATCGGTCAAGGTATAGGAAACGTCGCGGAAGAAACCGGCGAGTTCATCGGCCGTGCGCGGGCTGATGGCGCGGACCTGAACCTGACGGCGCACCGCGTTGCCCGGCGCCGCAAAGCGACCATGGCCGCCCGCACCCTCGTGCGTCGAACGATAGGCGACGTCGTCGGGCTCGCTCACCTCATGCCGCACGAACATGATTGCGGCGGGTTCCAAGTCGACCATCTGCAGCGGGGCCGGCTCGGCCTCCTGCGCATAGGCGCTCCCGACACCCAGGGAAACATAGGGGACATCCGGCGACGGCAACGGCTTGTAGAAGCCGACGCCCGTCGCAAGGACCGCCGCCCACGCGGCGGGAAAAGCATAGTTGCGCCCACGCTCAATCGCGGGCCGTAACGTCAATCGCATACCACACTCTTCATGATCGTTTGTCGCAAAGACGGCCCATCGCGCGGCCCCATAGGGGCCGCGTGCACCATCCCAACGCGTACGCTTGTGCGAAAACGGCCCTACTGGGCCGCCTGGACTTCCACGACTTCCGGCACGTAGTGCTTCAGAAGATTCTCAATTCCCATTTTCAACGTGGCCGTCGAGCTCGGGCAACCCGAGCAGGAGCCCTGCATGTGCAGGTAGACGATGCCATCGCGAAAATCGTGAAACACGATATCGCCGCCATCCTGGGCCACCGCGGGCCGGACGCGGGTGTCGAGAAGTTCCTTGATCTGGGCGACGACTTCATCGTCGTCGGCCGCAACCGCCGCAGCGGCGTCGCTGTCGGCGATCACCGGATCACCCGACGTGAAATGCTCCATGATGCCGCCGAGGATCGACGGCTTCATGATCTGCCAATCCCGATCGGCCGTCTTGGTGACGGTCACGAAGTCGGAGCCGAAGAACACGCGCTCGACGCCCTCCACCGCGAACAGCCTCTTGGCAAGCGGTGACGGCGTGGCGGCCTCGACGTTGGCGAAATCCGCCGTCCCCTTCTCCATGACCACCCGGCCAGGGAGAAACTTCAGGGTCGACGGATTGGGCGTCTGCTCGGTCTGGATAAACAAACCTACCTCCGGTTCGAATGCTTCGGGCCGAAACCCTCGGCATCGCTCAGGCTAGGGATCAGGACGTCTCCATCCCCACTCGATGGCTTCGGACGTAGGAACCGGTTGCAAGCCGATCAAGATGATTCTTGAGTGGCACTGTATAAATGTTATGGAATATCGGAAGATTATTTAATCTTCTCAAGATATTACATTGCGAAATGTCCACCGCAACCCTTTTGCTTCAATTGTACGCAAAGAAGATTTTAAGCGCAGATCGCCGCAGAAGCCCCATCATGTTTTTGCGCGAATCATGAAATCGCGTCGACCTCCGCCTCGGTGAGGACACCGGGAACGATCGTCAAAGGGATCCGAAGCTGTCCTCCCGCCTTGCCGGTGAAGGCGGTTACCAAGGGACCTGGCCCGTCGCTGCCCGAGGCGCTGCCGAGGACGAGGACCGAGATCGAACGGTCTTCGGCGAGGAGCTTCGCGAGTTCGTCCCGGCTCTTGCCTTCGCGGATATAGATCGACGGCGGCTGGCCCGTCATGGAGACCGCCTCATCGGCATACCGGGCCACCGCAGTCTCGGCCTGCTGGCGCGCTTCCTCGCGCATCAGCTCGACCACCGATCCCCACTGCTGACCTTCGGGCGGATCCATGACGTACAACATGGCAACCCGGCCGCCGGTGCGCTTGGCGCGGCGGCAGGCATAGCGAAGGGCGTTGCGCATCTCCGGGCTCTCGTCGACCACGACAAGGAAAACACGCTCGCCGGACTTGAGCTGCTCGTTCATGCCTCTTCCCCCTGTTCTAGAGACGCCGCATGACCGCGCCGCCGAGATATCCGACCAGCAGCGCCATCAGGATGGCCCCCAACCCATACAGGGCGCCCTCGTGCGCCGACCAGCCCGCGAGCTGCGCACTGAACCCGACCTTGCCGACCGGCAGCGGCCGCGAGATGGCTGCAACGATCTTCCCCTCGCGCAGCAGATAGACCCGGATGTCGTAGACGCCTTCCGGCAGCCGTGACGGAAACGGCAGGTCGACCCGGAACAGGCGGCCCGCCTGGACGGTGACCTGGCCGATGGCCGCAGGGTAAAGCCCCTCCCGTCGTTTCACCTCGACCAGGCCGGCGCGGAAGCGCGCGAGTTCCGCGGCATCGCGCGGCGTCGCCGGCTTCAGACTGGCCAGCCGGTCCTCGAGCGACAGGATCTCACCGCCCGCACCACGCGCCAGCAGGCGCTGCAGCGGCTGGCTGGCGGCGATGGCGTAATAGGCCGGCACATCGTCGAACGCCTGCCGTCCGGTATTGAGCCAGATCCCCATGAACCGCTGCTTGCGCATTACCGTCTCGCGCGCCGGCGGACCGGCCACGACGACCACGATCTCGCCGGGCGGGTCGAACATGCCGAACAGCAGGATGCTCTCACCCTGGAAGGCCGAGGTGATCGACACGCGGGCGAGCGAAAGATCCACGATCAGGTCGGGGGTGGTGGGCTCCGTCGGGACCGAGGGTGGTACGGTCGCGTCAGGGGGACCGCCGATGCCCGGGGTCGCCAAACCGCCCGGCGCCGGCTCCAGACGCGGCCCCTGCGCCAGGACGTCGGTCGCGCCGGCCAGAAGCGCGAAACCGGCGAGCAGGCCGAGCCATCTCACGGCAGCACCTCGCGGGAACCGAGCGAATAGAGCGAGCTCGGCGTACGCAGCAGTTCCGTCAGGAGCTCGGCCGCGACCGCCAGGATCAGCACCGACATCAGCGCCCGCAGCGCGACTCCGGGCAGCTTGGCGGCGATGCGAGCACCGATCGGAGCGCCTACGACGCCGCCCAGGATCAGCAACAGCGCAAGGACGACGTCGACGGTTCCGTTGGTCGCGGCCTGCAGGAAGGTGACGTTGGCCGCGACGAACAGGATCTGGAAGTTCGACGTGCCGATCACTACCGCCGTCGGCATGCCGAGCAGATAGATCATCGCCGGCACCAGCACGAAGCCGCCGCCCACCCCGAGGATCGCCGACAGCACGCCGATGATGAAGCCCAGCCCGAGCGGCAGCAGGGCGCTGATGTAGAGCTTGGACTTGTAGAAGCGCAGCTTCAGCGGCAGCCGGTGCACCAGATAGTGGCTGTGCAGCTTGCCGCGCGGTCCCTCGGGATTGCGCTTGCGCTTGAAATAGGTGCTCAGGCTCTCCGCCAGCATGAGCAGGCCGATCGTCGACAGCATCACGACGTAGAGCACCGCGATCACGAAATCGATCTGCCCGATGCGTTTCAGGTAGGTGAACAGCCACACGCCGCCCGACGAGCCGAGCATGCCGCCTGCCAGCAGAACCAGGCCCATGCGGAGATCGACATTGCCGCGCCGCCACTGAACCTGCAGCGAGGAGATCGAGTTGGCGACCACCTGGTTGGCCTGGCTGGCGACCGCGACGGCCGGCGGGATGCCGACGAAGATCAGCAGCGGCGTGGCGAGAAATCCCCCCCCGACGCCGAACATGCCCGAGAG
>Ga0182739_1002165_pt1 | contig 18710 bp, 11 predicted proteins | sample eDN5th30CBELigBY_FD_128873 | JGI IMG/M metagenome (GOLD analysis project Ga0182739, IMG submission 128873) | Enriched backyard soil microbial communities from Emeryville, California, USA - eDNA 5th pass 30_C BE-Lig BY (version 2) (version 2) | ecosystem: Environmental > Terrestrial > Soil >...
CACCTCCGCTTGGGTATCAAGCTCCTGATCGGTCTTTCGCCGGCCGGCATCGCCCACCGTCAACCCGATGTGCGTAGCGTTTAATTGGGCAAGGCGCCCAACGACGGTTTCCACATCTTCCAGTATGTGCTGCCGCTGCGACGCATCCCACATGTCGCCATAGTAGGACGTACCCGTGACGGGCAGCGCATACCGGCTGACCAACGCCTGCAGCCTGGGCACAGCATCCTCCCGCCTGAGGATGGACTCCATGAGCTCTACCCCCTGTAGCCCGGCACCACTCAGTTCGCGGAACACGTCGTCGAGTATCGGTGTACAATCCCAATCGGGCGGGAACCGGCTTGCGTATATCCACAGGTGCCCGCTCAATACGGTCTTTTGCCCTACCGCTGCGGCCGAAAGCAGGGGTTGCGCCAGCATCGCTCCGGACAGCATGGCTGCTGAACGGATAAACGACCGGCGGGGCTGACGGTGAAGTAATCCCATGCTACAGGTTCCTTATATCCTCCGGCAACGCAAACGCTACGTATGCGTCGCCAGATTTCGTACCCAGCTTGCCACCACCGCACGCGATTACCACAAATTGTTTGCCCCCTATTTCGTAAATTGCAGGTGTAGCGAATGCCGCGTTTGGCAGGGTGGTTTCCCAGAGCAACTCGCCCGTACGCTTATTGAATACCCTGAACTTGCCATCTTTGGTCGCACCGATAAACAAGAGCCCCCCTTTCGTGACAGCGGGGCCGCCATAGTTTTCGGTACCCGTTTCTTCCACGCCCTGTGATTTGAGCCACGCCTCTTCGCCAAGTACCGTTTTCCACACCAGTTCGCCGGTATGCAAGTTAATGGCGTTCAGCGTACCCCATGGTGGTGCAATGGCCGGGTTGCCGGATTTACTTAGAAACTTATTATACCCCGAGATGTTGTAGGGAAGCTTGCGGAACGCCTCGATTGGCGAGGCCTCTTTTCGTTGAAACGGCTTTTTGAGGTCGTCTTGCAGGTTCAGCACGTACGCAGCAATCGCCTCCTTCTCCTCGGCGCCGAGATGCCGGAATGCCGGCATCATACCCCGGCCTGCCTCGATGAATTCGGTGAATGCCTTGGCATCATAGCGCGTATCGATGTCAATAAGCGTTGGATAGTTGCCGCTGCCTTTGCGGTCTCCCCCATGGCACGACATGCAGTTTTGCTGATAAAGGGCCTGCCCGGCCTCTTTATACGTAATGGCGTGCTGTTCTTCTTCTTCAGCCTCCCACATTTCCAGTATCCAGGCCATCTCGTTCGCATTGACATAGAGCAAACCCGTGGTGGGGTCAAATGCCGGCCCGCCCCATTCCGCTCCACCGTCGAACCCCGGAAAGATAACGGTACCCTGCTTGGATTGGGGCATAAACATTTTTCCGGTTCTGTAGGATGCAAGTCGCTGCCGCACATCTTCATATTCCTCTTCGGACAAATGGGGGTTAATGTCTTTTTCGGTAAATGACTGGCGGACAAACGGCTCGGGCTTCAGCGGGAACGGTTGGGTTGGCCACAGCTTTTCGCCGACCAATTCGGTATCCGTATCCACCGGCCTCTCTTCGATTGGGAAAAGGGATTCGCCGGTTTCGCGATTAAAGACATAAACGAAACCTGTTTTGGAGGTTTGGGCTACGGCATCAATGTTTTTGCCGTCATGCTTAACCGTTACGAGTACCGGCGCAGACGAAGGGTCCCAGTCCCAGGTATTGTGATGGATGTACTGGAAATGCCAAAGCAGCTTGCCGGTAGCCGCATCAAGCGCCAACAAACAGTCGGTATACAGGTTCGATCCGGTACGCTTGCCGCCATAAAAATCCATCGCGGCCGATCCGGTGGGCACAAAAGCGATTCCGCGCTCGTGATCGATGGTCATCCCCATCCAGTTATTGCCCCCACCGGTCCATTTCAGCACCTCCTGGTCATCCCAGGTCTCCGAGCCGGGCTCCCCGGCACGGGGGATGGTACGGAACATCCATTTGATTTCTCCGGTATGTACATCGTATGCCCGGATATGCCCGGGCGCTGCATCCATGGCCTCGGATACGCGGGTACCCGAGATCACCAGGTTTTTGTAAACCGAAGGCGGAGACGTGTTGGTAATGAACAGGTCGGCAAATTCCTCGCCGAGGCCGTCATGCAAATCTTTCTTGCCATTCACACCAAATGTTTCCACGGGTTTGCCGGTCTCGGCATCCACCGCATGCAAAAAGGGGCCCGCACCGTAGAATATCCGGCTGGTTCCTTTGCCATCGGTCCAATAAGCCACGCCGCGGTTGTTGTTGAGTCCGAAATGGCTCTCGCGGTCGCCTTCGATGGTTTCAAACGGCGAATAGGTCCATTTCTCCTCGCCCGTACCGGCGTCGATGGCAAACAATTTAAGCTGCGGGGATGTGCCGTACAATACGCCATCGACCACGATGGGGTTACACTGAATCTGCGAGTGTGCCGCCGTGTCCGCATCGCCGGTATGGTACTGCCACGCGATTTCGAGCAAGTGGACGTTAGACGTGTCAATCTGGTCAAGCGTGGAGTATTTGTTTAATGTCGCATTGCCGCCGGCCACCGCCCAGCCACTATAATCTGGCCGGGTGCCTTCCGAACAGGAACTCACAGTCAAAAAAAAGACGCCAAATACGGCACTATAGAAACAAGATTTGATGTGCTGATGCATGCCACTAAGATTATTCAGTTCGTTCGTTATTCTATTCATTATACGCTCAATAGCCGTCATTCTGCACCAACCCCGGATTGGTGGTCAAGATCTCCTCCGGAATGGGATACAACTCCTTTGTTTTGTCGCTCGCTGCTTTCTCCCACCACGCCTCGGTAAACCTCCCGAAGCGTATCAGATCTTCCCGGCGTTTCATCTCGTACGCAAATTCGCGTCCGCGTTCGTCCAGCAGCTCGTTCATGGTCAGTGTGGCGATGGTATACGATGCATCGGGATCGCCTTCGGCAAAGCTCCGTGCCCTTACTTCATTGACGAGATCGACCGCTTCTGCCGTGGCGGTGCCGTTATTTAGGCGCATGATGCTCTCGGCCTTCATGAAATAAATATCCGAGAGGCGATAGATGACCAGGTCGTTATTCATATTCGCCTGAACACCGGTTTCTATTTCGTATTTAATATTACGCACGCCCTGCCCGTCGCCTCCTGCCATGTTGACGAACTGGGTAATCTCCGGTGTGATGACCAGCGGCTGACCGTCCCATCCATAAATGGGTTGCTGCTGGCCGCTTTCGGTATAATACTGGGGCCCGACCAGCCATTGATTGATACGAAAGTCGTTTTTGCCGTACAGCCTGTAAAACGATTCTTGGGTGACGATTTTATTCCAGGGCCAGTATTGCAAGTTATACGTTTGGTTATGCGCCGAGTGCAGCTGCTGTTCGTGCGCATTGAAACCCGGCGCGTTATTGGCATCATAAACGACTACAAAGATATTCTCTGCGCTGTTATCGTTATACGCCTTAAACGGAGCGTCCCATGCCTCATCGAGCGAATAAAACCCGCTATTGATAATGGCGTCACACTGGGCGATACAATCCGCCCAGCGGGGTGTCCCCGAGAAAACCTCGGCATTCAGGTACAACTTGGCAAGAAGCGCCCGGGCTGCCGATCGGGTGAAGTGCCCATACCAGGTGGGGTCGCCTTTTTCTCCCAGCTGATCGATATTTTGCAGGATTTCGTTTTCGATAAACTCGAAAACCTCGGCCCGGGGAGCCGTTGGAGGGCTTGAAGGTATGCCCACTTGCGTGACGATGGGTACGTTGCCAAAGGCATTGATGGCCCAATAATAGTAAAACGCCCGCATCAGCCGGATTTCCGCAACCATCTGCGCTTGGCTAACGGGCAGCTGGAAATCACTCAGGTCCCTGTTTTCCATCGCATCCAGAAAACTGTTGCAATAGCCGATTCCCTGAAAAATATTACTCCACTCATACTTGATAAACGGTTCCTGCGATGTCCAGGTGTGTTTATGAAAGCGTTCCCAGGTACCGTTTTCATAGCCCTGGCCGGACTTCGTCGGTGCAGCCGCCTCATCGGTTGGAAATTCCTCCATGGCGAAATGCACGCTGTAGGTTATCCCTTGCAGAAAGCTGTAAGGCAGGTTCCAGGCGGCTATGACTTGTCCGGGTGTTGAATAAAAATTGGATGATGTGTCTTTGCTGTAAACCATTTCATCCAGTTCACTGCATGATGACACGGCCATCAATGCGATGGTCGCTACGGCGAAAAAACCGCATTTCTTAACTATTGCTGTTGTCATGACTCTTCTCATTATGGGATTAAAAATCAGCGGCCACGCCGAAAGTGAAGCTGCGCGTACGCGGGTAGTAGTTGGAATTCTGTTCGATACCGGGATAGTTGAAGGTATTGATGCCCAACTCCGGATCCATTCCTGAAAAGCCAGTAATGGTGAACAGGTTCGTTGCCGTGGCCGATACCCTTAGTTTTTTCAACTGTGAATTTCCTTTTAACGGGATGGAATAACCGAGCGTCACGTTGTCTATTTTCAGGTAGCTGCCGTTTTCCAGGTAGTAGTCTGAAAACAGCGGCGCGTCATTCAGTGGCGTGTCAAATGCGGTTCGCAATACGTTGCTGCTGGGGAATGTGGTCCGGTTTTCATGGAAAATACGGTTGGCATTGACCGCCTTGAATCCCAATGCACTACGCAGCAACACCGAAAGGTCGAACCTTTTGTAGGTGAGGTTATTGGTCAGCGACACATTGAATTTCGGAATGCTATTACCCAAGTAAACGTAGTCATCGCCACTGATCTCATCGGCCGTGACCGACTCCCCCGCACTATTCAGGAAAAGCCACTTACCCTCCTCCGTTAGCCCGGCATACCGCCTACCGTAGTAGACGCCAATAGGTTGGCCGTTCACGATCCGTTGGATGTTTCCGATGCCAATGTCGGAAACATCATGCGCCGTGCCCTGAAACTGTTCGCTGCTGATTGATGTGACCTCATTGCGGTTATACGCGCTTACCAAGGTTAACTGCCAGTCGACGGACTCGTTTTTTACCAGTGCGCCATTCAGCGTGAGTTCCAAGCCTTCATTGACCAGTTCGCCGGCATTAGCAAATATCAGCGGCCAAATGGCTGCCGGTACCTGCGCGTAATAATTACCGACCAATGCACTGATTTTCCGGTTATAATAATCAAAAGCCCCGTTCAGCCATCCGTTGTTGAACAACGTGAAATCGACGCCTATATTCAACTCTTTTTTGGTCTCCCACCGGAGATCGGGATTGGAGTTGATATCGGGCCCGTAGGGGTCCAGCCAATAGCCACCGCCAGGCATACCCAAGTAAGCACGCCCGAGGCGGCCGATGGTGGCCAGCGATTGATAGGGCTGCAGGCTATGTTGGTTGCCGGTTACACCGTAACCCGCCCGCAGCTTCAGGTTTTTAACGGCGCCAACCCCGTCCATAAACCCTTCGCGGCTGAGGATCCATCCACCCGATAACGCCCAGAACGTTCCCCACTTGTGGTCATTCCCAAATTTGGATGCACCTTCCCGTCTAATCGAACCGTTGAGCAGGTAACGATCTTTATAGTCATAAATAACACGGGCAAAATAAGAAAGCAAGGTTTGCTCTTGCGCATAACTACTTACAAAAACACCCCCACGCTGCGCGCCGGGAGTATAATTGAATATGGCGCCGCCCGCGCCGAGGTTATAATACGAATAGACGTCGGTCAAAAAGTTGTTATTACCTGCGCCTACCCCTTCATTGAATTCATTTTGATAGGAATACCCGGCTACTGCGTTGATGTGATGATCGTTAAAATCTTCATTAAACGCCAGTGTGGTCTCCAAAATATTATTTGTGGTATTGTCCACGCTGCGGGAGGCCTGTCCGTTCAGCCCACTGATTTGCATCCACCGCAACGCCGTATTGGTATAACTGCCTCCCAACAGATCGGTTTTGGTCAGTGAATAATTGACGCCAGCGGTTAGCGATGGCGATATGGCATATTTTAGATTTACCGTACCCAGGAGCCGTTTTTCCTTTTGGTCATTGGTGGTCAGCCGGGTATCGGCCAGTGGGTTCCATTGATCGCCGAATTCGGGCGACTCGAAATAATCTCCGTTTTCATCGTATACCGGATAAGTCGGGTTTATTTTAAGCGCCTGACCAAAACCGTAGTAGTGGGCGAAAGATTTGTCCTCGTATGCGTTGGAAAGCATCAACGAAAAGTCGAGCTTGTCGTCAAGCGCTTTCGTATTCAGTTGCAGGCGACCGTTGATGAGTTCACGCCTTGTTGCCAGATCAATCCCTTCGAAATTTTGATAATTGAGCGTGGCGTTAAACGTGGTTTTGTTATATCCGCCGCTTATGGATAGGTTGTGCCCGTGGTTGGTGGGTGTGCGTGTCATTTGATCAAACCAATCGGTGTCACTGCCTTTATCGCGTGCACTGACGTCGCCGCCCAATTCGATGAGTTGCTGCCTGAACTCGCCACCCGAGAGCACGTCATACTTCTTGGCAATGGTCTCGGTAGAGGCGTATCCGGAGTAACTCACCCGGGTAGCACCGGGAATTCCTCTTTTGGTGGTGATGATGATTACGCCTGCGTTGGCCCTCGATCCATAAATAGCGCCTGCCGAGCCATCGCGCAGCACATCAACAGACTCGATATCTCCCGGCGCAATGGCCCGGATATCCGCTCCCGGCACCCCGTCAATGACGATCAATGGCTGGGGGTTTCCCTCCACAGACACGGCGCCCCGCAGCGAAAAATCAGCTTCTGCGTTTGGGTCTGCACCGTTCGGCCGCGTAATCGACAGGCCGGAGACCTTACCTGCTATGAGGGTCAGCGGGTCGCTGATTACGCCCTTGTTAAACGCGTCTGATTTGACGGTTGCAATGGAACTGGTGACCATCTCGCGCTTCTGCGCTCCATACCCAATAACGACGATTTCATCCAAATCACTTATTGCAGGAATCATCGTGATATCGATTGTTGATTCGGCCCCCATCACTGTCTCCACAGGTTCATACCCCAGGGAGGTAAATACCAGCACACTCCCTTCGGCCGGGACGGCTAGTTGGTAGTGCCCATCGCTATCTGTGGTGGTGCCTTGTGATGTCCCCTTCACTTTTACGGTGACACCGTCCAGCGGATTCCCCTGTTCATCCATGACACTTCCGGTTACCGTGCGTTGCGCAACTGTTCTGGCATCCGGGGGGGTGCCAGCTGTTACATTGGCCAATCCTGCCTGCACAAAAATGGTTTGCTCCATGATCCGATAGGAAAGGTTACGCGAGGACAGCACTTCCTGTAGGAACGCTTCCAGCGGCATTTGTTGAGCAACCACCGTGACCTTTTGATTTGGATTAATCTTTTGGTCGTTGTAGATAACGCCAAACTGGGTTTGCTCGTAAATTGCTTCAAAAATTTGCTTTATGGGCTTATCCTTGGCGTTCAGCGTAATGGTCTGCGACAAAGAATTTGCACTGACATGCAACGCACCAAGTAGTAACAAAGCTGTAGTTATTTTCATAACCAAGAATATTGGGCTTATATGATCGCTAGCTTTGGTACGCGAAAGAGATGTAACTAACATTACTTCTTTTTAGATACCACGCGCACAAACCACAGAAATTCTTAAGTTTGTGGGCGGGTAGGTTTATAATAAAACTGTTAACTCCGGTTAAAAATTGGCTTATCCAGATTGAACAGGGTGGTGGCTTCAACACTTCCCTGTTTTTCTTTTTGCCTTGCTGTTTATGTAGGTTTCCTGTTCATAATTGATTATTTATATCGATTAGCAATTCATTTTAATGCATATCAGAATCAATGGTTAAGGTCTTGCCTTCCAGCGTAAACTTTGCTGTCGATTCGCCCAGAAACTCAATGAGGGTTTTTAGCGATACCCGGCGGCTCATCACCCCGCTGAACGATGCCCGCGGCACATCGTTTGTATAGCGAATGTCAATATCGTACCACCGTCCAGCCTGACGCATCAATTCGGCAAAGCTGGTCCCTTCAAAATAGAACACGTCCGATTTCCATGCGATTTCTTTTCTTAGGGACGCTTTCGCTTTTTTTAACGTCCCTTGGGTAGACACGCTCGATTGTTCTCCCGGCAGGAGCACAACCGACGTATTTCCACCAAGGGTTGCTACGCGCACGCTACCCTCTATCAACGTAGTTTTGACCTCGGGCTCATCCGGATAGGATGATACATTGAACTCCGTACCCAGTACCTGAACGACCTGGCCAGCAGACAACACCTTAAACGGTACCGTTTGCCCATGCTGTTTATCCGTAATTTTCGAGACCGAAAAATAGGCTTCGCCTTCGAGTTCGACCACGCGCTCATGGTCATCGAAGCGACCGGGGTATTTCAAGGTAGATGCCGCGTTGAGCCAAACGTTAGACCCGTCTGGCAATGTCAGCTGGTAGGTGCCACCGTTGGGTACCGTAAGCGTTTGAATCTGCGTGGCTAAGGATGGATCATCAACCAGCGTGCCTCCGTTTGTATACGAAACCCCATCGTTGCCTATGACAATCCCCGATTGCGCTTCGCTCAATTCGAGGGTATTCCCATCGGCCAGGGTAAGAAAAGCCCGATTGCCGCCGGGCAGGATGTCTTCAGTAGCTCCCGCAACAAGGCCACCCGTCGCCGGAGGACGATTATCAATGAACCACCATGTTGCGAGGCATACGATGGCTAGCGCGGCGGCATAAGGTAGCAGCGAACGTAATCGCTTCTCCTTCGTTTGCTGCATTTCAGGCAACCTGTTCCGCAAGTTCTGGTCTATGCGAGCATAATCTGACGCCGTAAGCTCCACATCATCCATCGTATCGGTCATCTGTACGTACCAGCGCTCCACAAGGCGACGCTCTGCATCGCTGCATCTGCCATTCCGATACCGTTCCAGAAGCTCCTTCGCCCGCCCTTTTTCCATTTATTTTCTTACTGTTTATCTATATGACGGTCGAGGTCGATAAAAGTGGAAGAAAAAGTTTCAGATTTTTTCTTCCAGCTAGAAATGGCGGCACCAAAAAACGAACAGGTGCCAAATCCCGGCAAGAATTAACACCTGAAATTTTGACTTCAGGAGCTTCATGGCGTTATACAGCTGCTTCTTGACATTGCCCTCGCTTGTGCCTATTGCTTCGGCGATTTCACGGTAGGAATGCTGGGCCTGCTGCCGCATCGCAAAGATTTGCTGCATCTTCCTGGGCAGTTTGGCCACCTCCCGTTCAATCCGTTGGGCAAGTTCTGCGGCAATCAGCTCATCGTCAGCGGCGGGTGTGCCTTGGCTGAGGTAGTCTTCGAGGGAATTCAGGTAATGCTGCTCTATCTTATGCCGTGCAATCCGGTCGATGACCCGGTTGCGCGTTGCACTATACAAGTAGCCAGCAAGCGTACCCGATAATTTGAGCGCGGTCGCCTTTTCCCAAAGTACGGCAAAGATATCCTGCACCACGTCGGTAGCCTCGTCTTCGTCGCGTAACATGCGCAGGGCGTGGCGGAACAGCACAGGCCAAAACCGGATATATATTTCGGTATACGCTCGTTTATCACGTTCACGCAGCAACGCTACTAACCGGGTGTCGTCATATCTTGCATATTCTGCCATAATAGGTGGGAAACTAGTCAGCTACGCCAAAAGTACATTAAATCTTTCGATTACACGCAAGCCTATAAAAATGCACCGGGCATTTTATTTCAGCGCGCCTGGCGGGGTGTCTTTTGCTCCAAGGCTGCCCACGCTCCCATTTTTTCCATAAGCTGTTTGGGTATCAGTGGCGGTTGCATCCGGTCGATTTGGGGGCCGCAGAAGCTCACCATCCCGTCGCGCTCCACCATAAATACATTTGCCGCGTAAAGTTGCGCGAACACGTCCCCCACCGGTGCGCGGTAGCACACCGTGGCCGTTATTCGCGGCCCTTCCGGTACGCATGCCATGTCTTCCACCCGAAATCCATACCAGCGGCTCATGTCGGCCACGAACTCCCGCACCGGCGCATTCTTGTATTCCCTTCGCATCCGCGTCCAGTCTAGCGCCTCGTGCGCATTCACGCATTCCACGCTTACGCGGATGGTCGTGTCTCCCCCCGGTGCCACGCAGCAGGTGGTCATGGTTACGGCATCGCCTGCAAACAACAAGTTTTGTCGCTCATGGCCCTCCGGCCCCAGCATGGTCGTCTGTCCTTCCAGCAAAACGGCCTTCGTTTCGTTGCGCGTGGCCAACACCGTATATGCGCCTGCCGTGGTGTGCAATTGGCTGTTGGGCGTTTGGATGATGAGCGTTACCGGCTGTTGTGGCTTTTCCTTTTCCCTTAGCCGTACCCATGCCTGCCCGGTGAGCTTTGCATACGTTACGTCGTTGTTCACGCTCCACAGCGGGTATTGAAGTATCGAGCCCGCATTCAAGCGGATTTCGCTGCCATCCGGCAGCCGCACCACGCATTGCTGGTACGGATGTGTGACGATGCGGATGGCCGGTACGTCTGTGGTATCTGCACCCGCCGAATATTTTATGGGCCGCAATACCAGCACCCCATCGGCATCGCGCCAGATTTCCACATTGCGGATTACGCCCAGTCGCCCCCGGCTGGTACGGTTTACCGTAATGCTGGTAGAGTCTCCCCACCAGACGGTGCAGGCAGATTCAAATGCCGGTATTTCACCATCGCTCGCCCATATGGGGCAATTGGTGCCCAGATCGAGCGGTTGGGGCCTATCCGAAAGCGTACGCCCTCCCCACCACATCACGAGTAACAACGCGGCAGCCCCGCCCAGCCAAGCCGCCGCATGGCGGGCCGAAGCCATCGAACGTTTCCGGCGTTCGCGTTTCCGCGCCCTTTCAAACACCGGGCGCCAGTCCCGGGGCTGCGTGGTCGTCTGTTCGTCTTCCACTTCACAGCAGGCTTCCACCTGCATACGGAACCATTCATCGTCGCTATACTGCCTCCTGGCCCGGAGCAGTTCCGTTCTTCCTTTTCCATACAGCGTGCCTGCCGCCCACTGTTTGAGCAATTTACTGACGTGTGCTGCCTTGATATTCATCGTTCCCGTTTTTTAGAATCGCTATTTTCCGTAGGTTTCGATTTGTCCGCCTTCATCCATTGCCGCAGCTTCCCGATGCCCCGCAGCAACTGGTTTGCGATGGTTTGGGGCGATTTCCCCAATAACTCAGCTATCTTCTGGTTGCCTATCCCATCGAGGTATTTCATCCGGAGTGCCTTCCGGGTTTCGGGCGGCAGGCGTGCCACGGCCTGGTTCGCCGCTTCCGCACGCGCATCGGGCTCCATCTGGTCTATCGCAGGGGTGTCGTCGGCCACCTGCTCATGGCTTTCCGCCAGCGGATCCAGCTTCCTTCGCTCCCGCGTTTTGAGGAAATCGAGGCCATCGTTTCTCGCGCACTGAAACAGCCAGTCTTTCGGTATATCCCGTGGCGCCACCGTTTCGCGCTTTTCCCAAAGCTTGATGAATATCTCATCGGCGATGTCTTCCGCATCCTCCCGGGCAATTGTTTTGAATTCCATCACCACGAACCGCACCAATGCCCCCCAATACACACGATAGATCGCACCCCAGGCCTCCTCGGCTTGGCCGGGGACGGCAAGTTGCCGGAAGAGATCGGTGTTATGGTCTTTGGCATGTCTTTCCATTCAAAAACAATCGCACTGTATTACAGCTCATTACAAAATAATTTATCCCAGCGATGGTATAAATCGCTTTCCCAAACCAGTTAAGGGTATAAACGCAGAATGAAAAGGATTAACTAATTGGCTTATAAACGCAAATCAAAGGTAAGGACAACCAGCCAAACAAACAAGAAAAAAAATAAAACAAATAGCTGATTTTAAATACATTACAAGCAAAAGTGATGCTGGTATTTTATTGCCTTAGCGTTAGCCAGATGAACTAAGGGGAGTACCGGTTATAACACCCCTCCTTCCCTGGGGGTGCGAAGCATGCGGATGCTCGGATAGGCTACCCCGAACGATGACAGGCCTATCCCTTGCACAAACCGGCGGTACTGGTAACTTTTATTCCGGAATCCGCATGAAGGGGACGCTGAGCGCTGCGAGAGTGCGACGATATACCAGCCCCCCGGCCGGTGAGAACACATAACCGGCCGGGGTTTATAGCTTATTATAGAAGATAACCAACATTACAGGAAATGAAAACCGCCATCGAATTTACATTATATCTTTTAGCCATCGGTTTCATCGTGCTGTTCGGCATTGCCGGAGCGGACAAAGTTGCCAACCTGGCTGCGTTTCAGGATGGGTTGAAGAACTCACCCTTTATACCTTCTTGGAGTGCATGGCCCGTGGCCTATATGATAGTTACCGCCATTTATGGGATCGCTATCCTGCTGTTGCTTGGATTCTGGAAGCCCCCAATGATGCGGATTGGCTTATGGTGCGCAACGGCGCTACTGTTCGTTTTCACGCTGTACGTGTTGGCCATCATGACCATAGCGCCTTACAGACCCTGCATTTGCATCGGGCTGGATGAAGACCTTGGTTTGGATTGGGGCGCCCACCTGCTACTGAATGCCGCACTGCTAGCCTTGGCATGGGCCACAACGTTACTACACGACGCATATAAGATACTTTTTGCAATAAGTGAGGCACCCTCCCAGCCTCTAAAAAACGGGAAATTTTAAAACGGAAGGAGGTATTATTATGAAACAGAAAATCTTCAGAGGGTTTGCAGTTATCGCGACAGCTCTTATAATAGGGTCAACCGTAAATGCAAAAGTGAGCCAATATGAAGAGACCTATTTCTATCTAAATGATGGTACGCAGGTCTCTACTCCAAATTGCTCAGGCATCCCTTCGCCGAATTGTGCGCAGAAATTTTACCGCGATTCGCCATCAGAAGAATGGCAACCGGTAATGGATGGAGACGATTTTGTTTACGTAACCGGCATACGGCTTGACTGAGCAAAATCAACCTTTCCCTTAAAGAAAGGAAGAAAGGGGGCTATTTCCGGTAGCCCTCTTTCTGTTTTTGAAAATCATTTATAAAATCATTTATAAAGTACCATTACATCTAGTTTCCGTTCTTGGGGGATAAGGTCTAAGCCATACGTTTTAAGTTGACGTCGCAAGACATCCAATTTGCGAAAATCACCAACTAGCCGGATATCAAACATTAGATTCTTATCTATATTAGTCTCGTTTACTAAAATGGGAAGCTCCTCATACCCCTCTATGAAAGCATTATAAATGCCAGCCAATACCGTTGAAAAATTAAAGTTACGAACTACGATTGAATCTGCTGAAAACCGAAACGACTGCTTTCCTTTGATCGTATTAATACGGTTCTTAAAGCGTGTACTGTCCACAATCTGTAGCACCAAGCACGACACATCCCGTTCTTCAAACGAAGCACTAAAACCAAAATAATTACTTAAATCTTTCTTCATCATTCGATTAAAAAGACCGGGATTTCCCGGAGGAGCCACCGCTTCATAACAATATGTGTTTTCTTGCTTCCAGCCATAGTAGTTCTCAATCTGTCTTGGATAAAATTTACTTGGCGTCGGATCCTCGATAAAAATTCTGTTTTCTGTAATCGGAAAGCCCGTTGGGGTAAGTGACTTTTTATAGGCTGCTAAAAAAAGTTCAATCATTGATTGATTTATGAATCTCGCGCCGGTAATATTATCCAACGAATCTCGAATCACCTCGTCGTACGATTGATCAAAATCGACTTTTCTGGATATTAGAGAATAATATTCTATTCTCGGGATATTTCGTCCCCCGCCTTCCGTCAACAAAGATACGTTCCGCTCAAAATCACCATATTCCTTTTTAACTTCCATATGTAATTGATCTCCTTCCAAATATCTCCTAAACCCCGCATCATTTACGAATTTTGTTTCAGCGGTAAAATGTGTAAGTCTGGCATCCTGGTCTATCCATGCAAATGCAGGCACGGTCTGATAGCGGAACAATGCCGTTAACGCAGTGTCTCCAACCACCATCGGGAGTGTACAATTCCTAACACGTTCGTTTCTTCCACGTAATGCGCGGACATCATCCGCACTATTTTTGGTAACGAGCAAGATCTGGACCTGACCTTCAAAGTCCGTTTGCAATTTCTGGAGTTTAGCCATTCCAGCGATACACGAACTGCAATAGATATCCCAGAATTCTATAAGCAATAGCGGCTTTCGGAATGTGTAAAGAGAAGTGGTAGCGACGGAATGGTTCAACACTGTTCCCAATGTAATATCTGGCATGGTATCCCCGATAGCGATACGGGGTTTTACTTCTTTTCCTTGCACCATAGCAGTGATAAACAATCCTATAAGGATACAAATTATGGGTGTTTTCATACTAGTCATACTCATTTGATTACCTTTCGTTTTGTTCCATTCCGGTGGCATCGATGATATAATCCGGGATTGGAAACGTATACCTTTTGCTATTCGGCTGTAAATTAAAAACTTGCCCATTCATCGTTCTCGCCAATGTCTCCGCTGTTGACGGATCTTGATTTAATCTCCTCAAATCCATCCAGCGTAGACCACGGCGCACCAACTCCCTTTTCCGCTCTGCGATTATCGTATCGAGCAGGCCAGGTGTCGCAGTGATTTCCAATTGATAAAAGTCTGTTGGTTTACATCTATGCTTACGTAACAGGTTGAGATCAGACAACGCAGGCTCCGGCTGACCAATCCTCAAATTGCTTTCCGCCCTGATTAGATACATCTCCGCAGTTGTAGTTCCACTGAATAGCTGGACTGATCCATTATAGCTTCCCCGGAAACCAACCTCGTCATTGGCAACATCTTGGAAGTAAATCGACCTTCGCAAATCTCGCTTATCGTATATTGAAAATAAACCAGTGGGCGTAAAGCCGAAATGGCGACTGAAAACCGTGTATAGTGGAGCCAGTGTACTTTGAAAAATAATCTCCGAGTTGAGCCGCGAAACCGGATAGTCTACTTGTGGGTCCATCGTATCGAAATCAAGCAAGCCGTTTTGCGACTGCAACGCCGAATCCGCGTAGAGCCCGCTCTTCTGGTAGTCGCCCATTACCAGATAGCATCTGGCCAGTGCTGCGAATGCGGCCGCCTTCCGAGGAAGTAACGCGTTACCTGAGAATGACTCTTCACCGAGCAGGCGGGATGACCGTCGCAAATCTTCCAAAATTTGATTATATGTATCTTTAAGACTTGCCCGTACGGTCTGCATATTCGGATCAGGATCTAAGCGGAGCGGTATCCCTAACATCTCAGGTGCGGTACTTGGATGAAATGGGGGAGCAAATAATTGAGCAAGGTTGAAGAAAGCCCGACCCCTATGAAAAAGCGCTTCGCCCAATAACATATTATAGTAGCCTTTTTCATTATGTTTTGGAGTCAACTTCCCTAGGCCGTGGACGACTACATTGCATTGGAAAATTTGCTGATAAGCATTATTCCATTCTGTAACCGTATTGGCCCCTCCGTATGTATCACCTTTCCAGCTATAAGCATTCCGCTCAACGTCACCTATTACTTGGTAGGAAGCTTCGTCGGTGACGTAATCGTCCGCCGATAATTCTGCAAGACCGAGGTAGTCATTTTGAAGCAAATTATAGTTCAATAATGCCCTGAAATCGTCCAACGTGGCCGGGACAGTCAGGTTCAGCTCGCGCTTTACATCCAACCATTCCGGGTTGCAGGCAGTCAACATGGTGCCAACCACCAACAAACCATAAATCTTTTTCATACGCTATGTATTGTGTTATTAAAAGTGTAAACTAATTCCAAATGAAAATTGAAGCGGAGCAGGAAGAACGCCACTCGCGAAAGCTGGGTCAATGCCATGCCGATTGGCACGCCATAACACGCACACATTGTTCACATATCCAAAAACTTGAATCCAGTTATATCGATAGTCCATCCGGATATCCTGCAATCGGACATGGTCACCTTTTTCGACCAAGATACTGGCATTGGCATAAAACTCATCGCGTGCACCGGAAGCTGGGTAGGTCATTGATGGCACATTCGTTATCATTTCATCTCCGGCCTGTTGCCAACGCTTTGCGTAGTCGGCATGCCCCCCAATTCCATTAAACAATTGCAGGTATTGTAAAGAAGGCCTCCGAAAGTAGTAGCCGAATTGCCCAGTCACAGCAAAAGAGAAAGTCCAGTTTCGATAATGGAGTGTTTGCCGCATGGCACCGTTCCACGTAGGCGTAGCCGAACCGTGAAAAACTAAGCTATCCATTTCATATGATGCTACAATTGCCGCATAGTCCATACTTGGTTTCCCGTCGATATATCCCTGCGGACTACCGGTCAGTGGATCGAGACCCGCCCATGGATAGCTATAGATACCGAAAAGAGGCTTTCCTATAATAGGGACCGCACCACCGGAAAGACTCGCGTCTCGAAAATAGCTGGTCAATGAGGTTGGCTTGTTTTCATATTTCGTCACTTTTTCCGTACTATGGCTAAAAAACAACGTTCCTGACCATTGAATGGCACGGCCCTTTGATTTCAAACCCACCTCAATATCCAACCCGCTACCTGCGATGTCCGCCATGTTGCCGTAGTAGCTTGTTGCACCGACTGTGGGATCAAGCGGACCATACCCAAGCAAATCCTTTGCTTTTTTTGCGTAATACTCGATGGAACCATTTAAAAAACCATTGAACATGGAGAAATCTACAGCTACATTCAAAATCGATGATTTTTCATATCGAAGGTTTGCATTAGGCATGCCAATGATGTAAGCATAGTGTAACCCGGTAGCAAAATCATTGACATAACGGGCCGTTGTATATGCCGAGGCGCGATTATCTATATTACCATTGAATCCATAAGTTGTCCTCAAATCCATCTTATTCAACCATTTCGATTGATAAGGTAAATCATCTGACACCGTCCATTTCGCACCTACTGACCATAATGGGATTGAGCGCTGATTTGCATTTACACCAAACAAATTTGACTGGTCAATTCGCGCGCTACTGGAAAACGTATACTTGTTAAACAACGTATAGGATGCATTTGCATACACCGACCGGAAGCGGTCAGTTGTCGATGACAAACCGCCTGCACCCGGGATATTCGCAACCCCGCCCAATGGGTATTGGCTATAAAGCGAATCGAAGTTCACCGCTTTAGCCAATCCGGTAGAAGGTTCAAAGCCATAGAGCATGCGATTGTTGTGGTTTCCAATCGCGTGTCTTATCTCACCTCCCGCCAACACTACTATATCGTGCTTAGCCTTTTTGAGTTGGTAAGTCAACTGGAAGCGCGTATTGTGCGCGTGGAGTTCACGCCACCCCTGCTCCAAGTAATCACCACGTGGCAATTGATGCCTGGCACTACCATCAACGTTGATTACCGAAAATCGGTTAATAAGATTCCGTATAAAATATGTTTCCTCCCGGTTGTGGGTTTCTAAGTTTGTCGTTTGTTTCTCAAACTGATAAAACAATTCCGTGACCAAGCCCGGCAATAATTCATAGGCGACCCTACTATTGATGCGCAGATCCTGCTGCCGATGACCTTGCTCGGCCAAGGCGAGTTCATCTAGGGGGATATAAAGCCAATTGAGCAACCCTTTCTCTTCTGCAGCATCCACAAAGCCCATCCGAAAATCGCGGGGAACTGAAAGGTGTTTGCCGGATGCATCAACAAGGCGAAGGTAAGGAAAGGTTGAGGATACGTCAGCAAGAGCGTTGTTACGAGAATTGATTGAACTCGCGAAGACGATATCCGAGCTTATTGTGAGTTTTGGTATGATGTTTAATATTTGTCCTGACGATAACGTGAGTCGTTTATTATTATTGCCGACCAAACTCGTACGGTTTTCGTCGTAGCCACCTCCTATTGTATAACGGTTCCTTTCCGTCCCGCCAGACATTCGTAAGGCAAATTGTTGGTTTATCTGTGGGCGATAAAAATAGCGTTCTAAATCAATCCGAATATCTTCACGCCGAAATCCATCAAGTAAAACCAACCTCTCATTTTCGGAAAGTGCATCATCTGCTAAAACCTCCACGACCGGGGGGATGACTGGAAAAGTACGAGTATTTGCAAGATTGCTATTGTAAAACTTTTTTTCGTAGAGAAATTCCTGTACGTCAACTAAATCCGATGTAGATATCCTCGGCTCATACCATAGATCCGGCTTCTCGCCCACCGTCACATTGCCGTTGAACGACACCTGCAAGGGTTGCCCGGCTTTCCCCTTTTTTGTGGTAATCACAATTACGCCGTTGCCGGCCCGCACGCCCCAGATGGAGGCCGCGGCAGCATCGCGCAAAATGGAAACACTCTCCACATCGTTTGGATTGATGTTGCGGATATCGCCTTCGTAAGGAAAGTTGTCTACCACGATTAGTGGGTCGGCGTTGGCAAATATCGTACTCCGTCCTCGGATGCTCAGTTTGGGCTCACCACCTGCCCGTTCATCAAACAATAATGAAGGCACCACGCCTTTCAAACGGCTGATAATGTCTGTGCTGACGGCTCGGTTGAGCAGTGCGCTATCCACAAAGACAAAACTCCCCGTAGCCCTTTCCTTTGGAATGCGTTGGTAGCCCGTATTAACTTGTACTTCTTCAATGGCCAGCGTATCCCGTACGGACGCTGTCGTATCTGCCACTGCCGTAGCCGCAGGCTCCGCCTGTTGGGCGGAGGCCTGCTTCACGGCATACAAACACATGCTCGTCAGTACAGCCAACAG
>Ga0182739_1002166_pt1 | contig 18704 bp, 18 predicted proteins | sample eDN5th30CBELigBY_FD_128873 | JGI IMG/M metagenome (GOLD analysis project Ga0182739, IMG submission 128873) | Enriched backyard soil microbial communities from Emeryville, California, USA - eDNA 5th pass 30_C BE-Lig BY (version 2) (version 2) | ecosystem: Environmental > Terrestrial > Soil >...
CCCGAGAAGTTTTGAAATTTAGAGGGTTTTATGAAAAAGCTAATTATCGCTGCTGCACTTGTTGTTTTCTCGGTGGCTTCGCAGGCCAACACTTTCTCCGAGAGCAAGCAGCTTCAATACACCAAGGAACACCAGACCGCAGTGGCCAAGTACGCGGAGAAAAATGGCAAGCCAATGCCAGAGATTCAGGATTACAAATATGGCATGAAGATCGACGTTGCTAAGTTCGTACGTCAGTCGCAGGACCCCCGTACCTGCCAGGTCTACCCACGGTTGATGACCTTCGAGGACTCCCAGGGCACGCTGAAGACTGTTCGTTACTCGATGTATTCGCAATGCATCAACAACAAGTAGTAAATGATTTGAACAGTACAATTAGAGATTTCGTAAATGCCAGGCAGTGCCTGGCATTTTTTATTACGCCCGTTGCCTCCATAGGTTCGAAATTTTTGCGCCTGGGCCCGGGCAAACCGTGCAATAGATCTCAGCCAACCAACAGAGACGGCTCTGAGCCAACCCGTTCAGGCCCATCGCCTGGATGCCCAGCAGAGCGCGGTGGCGTTCCAATATGCGAAAGGACCGGAGATAGCATCGAAGGTATTAGGCTCTCAGATGCTCGCGGAGCAGTGGCTTTGTCGGCCGTGCGGTCATTTGATGGGTTTTGTTCCATTCGAGATGCTCGACACGTCGCTCGGGTTCAGCCTAGTAGTGGACTATCTTGAGCGTCTACTCTTGGGTGTCTACCAATAGTTTGCCTGAGGGGGAACGGGTATGCGGTGAAGCCGCAACGCTACCTTCTTCTGCAAGCGGGACTTACAACCTTGTAATCCCCGTATCACTCAATTGACAGCGACCAAACCTTAATCTTCAGTCACGTCTAGTGGAGTGATTGAAATGAAAGTCATCAAAAGTATCACCGCCATCCTGGCCATAGTGGCCTCCTCAGCCGCACTCGCCGAAGGAGGATCCGACCGTCTATACGGGAAAATGATTCAGGCCAATGAGCAAGCTATGCGAGCTTATGCAGCCGCCAATGGTAAGAAGCCACCGGAGGTGATCCATTATCGCTACGGGATGCGGCCCGACGTGGCGAGGGTAATCAGCATGACATCGACCACGGCGAGCTGTGACGTGATGCCGGCACAGATGAACTACGAGGATTCCAACGGAGACGTGAAAATCCTTGAATACCGGACCGCTGGAGTCGGTTGCCGGGGCCAGAACTGAGCACTGAGCGAGCGGACAGGACTTACGCTGATAAAAAGCCGGGTTGAAGCGTCAATTCCGGCGATTGATCGCCTGGTGACCGGCTTACATGACTCGTGGAGTACGATGAGGATTGGTAGCTCAGACAGGAGAGCCTAATGACTGAATCAGTGCGCACCACGGTAAAGTGCCTGATCCCGGCGACGGCTCCGGCGATGTGATTGTGGAATTACCCGACAATATTCTGCGCGAGCTCGGGCTTACGACGGGCTACATACTCTCCATGGAGCTCATCAACGGCGATATCGTACTCAAACCAGTACGCGAGCGCCGTGAATCTGATTAGCTATCTTTTACAGGCCCACTGTATCGTCGTGTTGAGCAGATGAAGCTTTCTAGCCGGAGCACATGGGACGGCAGTCAGCCTACTGCCGTCCTTCTGGTCGATGTGTTATTTGGCCGGATAGTTGGCGACTACTTGGTCCTCGCCGCTTTTGGTTAAACCAATGACTTGGTAGGTATGGCTTACGCCATCAACCTCCATGCCTGGGGATCCAGCTGGCATTCCTGGTACGGCGATCCCGGCCAGATCGTTCCGCCCCCTGAGCTCTCGAATCTGCTCAGCTGGCACGTGACCTTCGACAAACTTTCCGTCGATCACTGCTGTGTGGCAGGACGCTAACCGTGGCGCTACGCCCACCTTCTGTTTCACTGCGCTCATGTCCGTCTCAACATGGTCGATCACTTTGAAACCATTAGCTTCCAGGTGCGCGATCCACTTCTTGCAGCAACCGCAGTTCGCGTCTCGGTGAACGTTGATGGACAATGGCTCGGCAGCGTAGGCCGCCGAGGTCACCAGAAGCCCAGCGATAGCAGCTAGCCGAACGAAGACCCGGTTAGTTGGCATGAGTGTGCTCCTTACCGTCTTTGTGAACATGCGTCTTAGGCGACGATGCCGGGTGGGGATCCGAATGGGCCTCGGCCGCATTGTGGTCACCGTGATGATCTGCCGCTTGGGCGGAGCCTGCGGGTGCAGTTCCGTGGTCGTGAGCTGCCTGGGCATGATCGTCGTCTGCCGCTTCGTCGTGATCACCATGCTCGGCACGACTGCTTACGCCGTGCTGGCCCTCATGGTTGTGCATATCGCTTTCACCGCCGCCGTGCTTGTGGCCACCGCTCGTGGCCACTAGAGCCTTGTACTGCTCAGGATTGATTTGGGGCAGTTGGTTCAGGAACGCGACGATTCCCCAGATGTACTCATCACCCATGCTCTTGCCCCAAGCGGGCATGCCGGTGGCTTTGATACCGTGTTTGATCGTCCAGAATGCGGCGGCCGGATCGCCTCCGACACCGACCTTGGTGAGGTCAGGTGGCGACGGGTATAGCGCTTGGCTTAGTTCAGTCTGCCCAACGCCTGGGGCGAGGTGGCACCCAATGCACATGGCGTTGTAGTTGCCTGCTCCTGCCTTGATCAACGCGGCATTCTTTAGGTCAGGCACTTCAATGTCTCGCGCTCGAACCTCAATCGACCGGTCGCGAGCCATGGCGAGAAACGAATGGACAGCCGGAAAGTGAGGATCATCGGCGCCGACATTCACCAAGCCGAAATACGCCGTGCCCAATACAGCAGCACTTCCGAAAGTACCGGCCACGAGCAGCGTTGTAATTGTTCTTTTCATGTTGAAATTCTCAGAACCACATCCTGATACCGGCAACGAAGCGTGCCTCATTAACATCTCCACCCTCGTCTCGGATGAAGTCAGCGGTGTTGCCGTAGGAGCGGCTCCAGGTAACGCCTATGTATGGAGCAAACTGGCGGACAATTTCATACCGTAGACGCAGGCCGACTTCGGTATTGGCCAGACCCGAGCCAACACCGCGCTCAGGATCGTTCTTGCCATAGAAGTTCGCCTCGGCCGTGGGCTGCAAAATCAAGCGATTGGTCAGCAGGATGTCGTATTCGCCCTCAAGACGCGCAGCAGTCTGGCCGTTCTCGCCTATGAACGCCGTGGCTTCGGCCTCGAAGTCATACAAGGCCATGCCCTGAATACCAAAGGCTGCCCAGGTCTGTGGGGATTCCGGTTTGAAATCCTGACGGACCCCGGCGACCACATCCCACCATGGACTGACCGAGCGGCCGTAAAGCAATTGCAGCTCGGCGTCTTCGGTTACCCCATTGGTGCGCTCGCCTTCCGAACGAACCCAGAGTCGATTAATGTCACCGCCTACCCAGCCTGAAGCGTCCCAGGCCAGGGTGCTGCCCTCATCGGCGTCCTGGTATTCGAGCTGGTCCAACAGGAAGAAACTGTTGATTCCGCTGTCGTGCACCTGGTGGCCACCCAAAGGCGGAAAGGCTGCCTCACGGTCGGCATCAGTGAGCACTGGAATCGGCGTGCGGCTAGTTGTGGTTGGAGAAGTCGCTGAACCATGATTCATCTGGGAATGGTCCATGCCCTTCATCGAACCGTGATCCATGCCCTTCATGGTTCCATGGTCCATCTTGCTATGGTCCACCGGGCTGGATTTGCTCTGGCTTTGAGCATGCCCCATCTGGCTGTGATCAACAGGGGCAGTCTGTTTCTGATGTTTGCTAACCCCCATCTTGCTGTGATCCATCGCCGGCATCGATTCGGACGGAGCAGCATCCATTTGCATGGAACCGTGCCCCATTTTCGAATGATCCATGCCCGAGTGATCCATTTCTTCAGCGGCGAAGCTGGGCGTTACGCCCAGCATGCCGATTGAAACAGTCAGGGCCAGCAGCGAAGGCCGCCCAAAGCTATTGGCCATCTTTCCCTGCCTTAGCTTTGTCGCTGCCATGCGATTCCATCATTTTGTCGTGGTCCATGCCTTCCATCGAGCCATGGTCCATCCCCTTCATCGAGCCGTGGTCCATACCTTCCATGGAACCATGCTCCATGCCTTCATGGTTCATCCCCTGGCCCTGCTTGTCCTGCGAGCCTTTGGCTTTGCCTGCCTCGGTGGATTTCTGTGAGTGCTGATCATGGTTGTCGCTGGACCACGACGACGGGGCATAAACAGCCAGCATGCCTACCATCGCAGCAGAAAGGAAAAAGGCGCTTCGTTTCATTGGTTTGCTCATCTCAGATCTCCGGTTCATTCGTCCACACGGACTTCTCGGAACATGCCCATTTCCATGTGGAACAGTAGGTGACAGTGATAGGCCCAACGTCCCAAGGCGTCTGCGGTGACGCGATAGCTTCGTTTTGAGCCAGGTGGCATGTCGATGGTGTGCTTGCGAACCATGAAGTTGCCATTCTCGTCCTCCAGATCACTCCACATACCGTGGAGGTGGATGGGGTGAGTCATCATGGTGTCGTTGACCAAGGTGATGCGAAGACGCTCGCCATATTTCAACCGCAGCGGTTCAGCGTCGGAGAATTTGATACCGTCGAACGACCACGCGAACTTCTCCATGTGGCCGGTAAGGTGCAGTTCGATTGTGCGTCCAGGCTCTCGACCATCGGGATCGATGAAGGTGCTCCGCAAATCGGCGTAGGTCAGCACTCGGCGCCCGTTGTTGCGCAGGCCAATTCCCGGATCGTTCAGCTTCGGGGTCGGCGACATGGTCTGCATATCGACCAACGGGTTGTTGGTCTCGGAAGCCGGATGGCTCTGCATTGCCCCGCTCATGCCGGCCATGCCCTCATGACCCATCCCAGCCATCTTGCTGTGATCCATGCCGGCCATATTGCCGTGGTCCATCCCAGCCATCTTGCTGTGGTCCATGCCGGCCATGCTGCCATGGTCCATTCCAGCCATCTTGCTGTGGTCCATGCCGGCCATGCTGCCGTGGTCCATCCCAGCCATCTTGCTGTGGTCCATGCCGGCCATGTTGCCTTGGTCCATGCCAGCCATGCTGCCGTGATCCATTCCGCCCATGCTGCCGTGGTCCATGCCCATGTCGCTCATGGCGATGATCGGGCGCGGATCTACCTCCGGCACGGGCGCTTGCAAGCCTTCACGAACTGCCAGGGTGCCTCGGGAGTACCCGGTACGGTCCATGGACTGCGCGAAGATCGTATAGGCCTGCTCGTTTTCAGGTTCGACGATGACATCGTAGGTTTCCGCAACGGCGATCCGGAACTCATCGACCGATACGGGTTTGACGTACTGGCCGTCGGCAGCCACAACCGTCATCTTGAGCCCAGGAATCCGGACATCGAAATAGGTCATGGCCGAGCCGTTGATAAAGCGCAGGCGGATTTTCTCGCCGGGCTTGAAGATTCCCGTCCAGTTGCCGTTCGGAGCCTGGCCGTTCATGAGGTAGGTGTAGGTATACCCGCTCACATCAGCGAGGTCGGTGGGGCTCATCTTCATTTCAGCCCACATCTTCCGATCCGCTACAGCGGCCGACCAGCCTTTCTCGCTCACATCGTCAACGAAGTCGCCAATTGTGCGCTTGTGGAAGTTGTAGTAGTCAGATTGCTTCTTGAGTTTGGAGAGCACCTGCGCCGGGTCTTCATCCGTCCAATCGCTGAGCATGACGACGTAATCACGGTCATATACAAACGGCTCCGGATCTTTGGCATCGATCACCAAAGCCCCATAGACCCCGGACTGTTCTTGGAAGCCTGAGTGACTGTGATACCAGTAAGTGCCGTTCTGGTGGACCTTGAACTTGTATTCGTACATGCCATCGGGAGCGATGCCGTGGAAGCTCAAGCCCGGCACACCGTCCATGTTGGCGGGCAGGATGATGCCGTGCCAGTGAATGGAGGTGTCCTGTTTCAGCCGGTTGCGTACGCGCAGCGTCACGGTGTCGCCTTCGCGCCATCGCAGGATTGGCCCTGGCACGGAGCCGTTGATGGCCATGGCCGTACGAGCTGCACCCGTGATGTTGACGGGCAGTTCACCGATATACAGATCGAAGTCCGTGCCGCTGAGCACGTTCGGTTGGCCAGGGCTGGTCACGGCCCAGACCGGCGCGCGCCACATGCCGAGCCCACCCAGAAGTCCGGTAGCGGCCAGGCCTTTGACGAAAGATCGTCTCGTGGTTTTGCTTTGCATGCCGTTGCGTCCAGTCAGGTAGATCGCTGATATCCAGGCTGCTCGATGGCGCAGCCCTTGGGTTCATTGGTGCTCTCACCAGTCTCGCAGACTTTCGCCACTGCGCGAGGCTGATGAGAGGCCGTAGTCTGAAACTGCCATAGTTCAGATTCCGGGGTGATTACATTTCTGTAAGCTCGGATCAGCAGCTTTCGTGGCCCGCGTGCTTGCTGGACTGGGCGGCGACTGGCGCCTGCTCTCTCTTCTCCTGCGCAACCTGGTAGCCCTGCATGGAACTTTGGCGAGCCGCTTCCATCCGCGCAAAGGTCCGGTCCGCGCCGCCCTCTGCCAGGGCAATGCCTGCCGTGCCGAAGGTAACGACCAACACAATTGCTTTGACCATGTTCATCTGGAGATCCTCAATGGTTCTGCGCCTCATGGCGTCAGGTACGTGGTCAAGTTAGCCTCGCGGTGCTGTCAGAAAACTGATCTCGACATTACTTTTCCGTCAGCTTCTGGTTGGGCGTCTTTTTTCCTGCAAACTGGAGATGCACCCCGCGTGGATGAGAGCAGATGAAATTACTCGTAGCCGAAGATGAGCCGAAAACCGGTGTCTACCTCCAGCAAGGCCTGACAGAAGCTGGCTTCACCGTTGACCGGGTGATGACAGGCACTGATGCCCTGCAACACGCGCAGAGCGAAGCCTATGACTTGCTGATTCTCGATGTGATGATGCCGGGGCTCGATGGCTGGGAGGTTCTGCGCAAGATACGCGCAGCGGGTAAGGATGTGCCGGTCCTTTTCTTGACGGCCCGTGATGGCGTAGACGATCGCGTGAAAGGTTTGGAGCTGGGCGCTGATGATTACCTAGTGAAGCCCTTTGCATTCTCGGAGCTGCTGGCTCGGGTTCGCACGTTGCTGCGCAGAGGCAACGGTGGTTCTGCTCAAACCACCATGAAAATGGCAGACCTTGAAGTGGACCTGCTCAAGCGCCGGGCTACGCGAAACGGTAAGCGTATCGACCTTACTGCCAAGGAGTTTTCCCTGTTGGAGCTGCTCATGCGCCGACGCGGCGAGGTGCTCCCCAAGTCGCTGATCGCTTCTCAGGTCTGGGACATGAACTTCGACAGTGACACCAACGTGATCGAGGTCGCGATTCGCCGACTGCGGGCCAAGATTGATGACGACTTCGCGCCAAAGCTCATCCACACCGCCCGAGGCATGGGCTACATGATGGATGTGCCCGAGTGATGCGCCCGCAATCATCCCTCGTCAAGCGACTGACACTAATGTTCATGTTCGCGGTGACTGCTGTCTTGGTCGTTGCCGGCGTGGCTTTCTACGGGCTCAGCCAGCACCATTTCCGGATGCTGGATGAGCAGGCGCTTGCCGAAAAGCTGGAGTCAACGCGTCATATCCTTTCCATTTCAGCAGCGCGAGGCGAGCTCGACGATCAGGAGCAGCAACTGCGGGCATTGCTCGGCGCACATCAGGATCTTTCGGCGAAAATCACCAAGGCTGACGGCACGGTCCTTTTTTCAGACTCCAAAGCCTCCCAAATCCCTCAGCGGTTCGAGCAGGCGCGCCAGGGTGCGGTTTGGGAATGGCAGGATGAAGCGCAGAACTTCCGCGGTATCACCGCCCAGTTGACTATCGCGGGCGAGCCGGAACCGGTAACGGCCGTGCTGATGCTCGATGTCACCACTCACGCGCATTTCTTTGTCACCCTGCAATGGTGGTTCGGCATCGGCTTGGTGATCAGCGCGATTGTGAGCGCAGGCTTGGGCTGGGTCGTGGCCAAAAGCGGACTCCGGCCTGTCAGGCAAATCACCAAAGTGGCCACCGGGATGTCGGCAAAATCTCTCCGCGAGCGCATTCCACTGGAGCCCGTACCGCTTGAGCTTCAGGAACTCATCCTGTCTTTCAACGGGATGCTGGGACGGTTGGAGGATACATTCGTTCGGTTGTCCAACTTCTCTGCCGATATCGCTCACGAGTTGAGAACGCCGGTCAGCAACCTGCTGACTCATACCGAAGTGGTGCTCACCAAGAAGCGTGACCTGGATGCCTATGAGGAAAACCTCTATTCGAACCTGGAAGACCTCAAGCGCATGTCGCGCATGATCGACGACATGCTTTTCCTAGCCAAGGCGGATAATGGTCTGATCGTGCCCGAGCAGATCGATGTGGACCTCTCCGAACTCGTATCCAAGCTGTTCGAGTACTACCAGTTTCTGGCTGAGGACCGGGGCATTCAGCTGACCCTCCAAGGTCGTGGCAAGGTTCGTGGTGATCGCCTGATGATTGACCGAGCCCTTTCCAACCTATTATCTAACGCGTTGCGCTACACCCCGGAAGGCAATGAGATAGCAGTGCAGATCGAGCAAACACGTGAAACCGTGACGCTATCCGTACGTAACAGCGGAGTAACCATCGATCCTCAGCACATTGGCAAGATCTTCGACCGGTTCTATCGGGCCGATCCAGCCAGACGCGAAGGTGGTCCAAGTAATGCGGGCCTGGGGCTGTCGATCACACGTTCCATTATTGAGACTCACAGCGGACGAATTTGGTGTACTTCAGAGGAGGGTGTCACAACCTTCTTCATCAGCCTTCCTGCCTCCAAGCGGTTGGTTGGTGCAGCCCCAACCCCTTAATGCTGAATTCATCCCGGTAACCTATACTCGCCCATCATGAATCGGTTCATTCGACTGCTCACCATCCTGATGATTATCGTGGCGCTTCCGCTTAACGGGATGGCGGGCATCGATTCGGCGACTGAACCTTGCCCAATGCAGACCATGGGCATGGAAATGATGGCGGGCATGGACCATGACTGCTGCCAGGACCAAGACCCGGGCAAGACTGGTGACCATGCCAAATCCTGCAAGGTGGGTCAGGAGTGCAGGACTGCCAGCACAGTGCAGCTCAGCTTCCTGACGCCTGGACTGACCTATGCAAAGCCACGGCCTGCCGATACCTACGCTGTAGGCATAGCGACAGGTTCTCCCCCCGATCCATGGCGTCCTCCCCGCGTCTGACTCCCTCTTAATTTCACACCATCGTTCTGCTTAGAAGCGGGGCGATGGCACGCGCCTGGGCGCTGATCTTTCGAGGAATCATTTTCATGACTCCCCAACGTTTTCAGGGACGGATCACCACGGCCGTCCTTTTCATACTGCTGCCGGCTGTCTCGGCACAGGCTGTAACGCTGTCGCTGGATGAGGCGCTGCAATTGGCTGAACGCAACGCTCCCTCTCTACAGGCCCGCCTGGAGCAGGCATCAGCTGCTCGCAGCTCGGTCATCCCAGCGGGCGAACTACCCGATCCGCGCCTCAATCTTGGGGTACAAAACCTGCCGATTGAAGGCGCTGATCGCTGGAGCATGAACAGAGACTTCATGACCATGCAGGTGGTTGGCCTGTCCCAAGACGTACCGAATCGGGAAAAACGCAAAGCTCGTGTAGAGACAGCTCAGGCCACGGTCGAGCGAGCCGATGCCGAGGCAGTCTTCGAGCGCCTGAAGATTCGGGCGGCAACCGCACAGGCTTGGGTTACGGCGTACACCGTGCAGCGAAAACTTGAACACTTCGACGCTTTCTACAAAGAAAACCAGCTGCTGGCATCTACGGTGCGGGCGCGCCTGGCCGGAGGCGCAGGCTCAACGGCCGATACGCTGGCTCCCAAACAGGAATTGGCACAGCTGGACGAGCAGAAAGATGTTTTGTTGAGTCAGGCAGCTCAAGCGCGATCCGCGCTGAAGCGCTGGATTGGGCAGGACGCCGAAGTAGGCGCGCCGACTTTCCCTGTCTGGCCAGTAGACGCAGCTGAATACCTGCACTCCGTTCATGCCCATCCGGAGCTCAATACCTACAACGCCATGACACGCGAGGCGCAAGCCCAGATACACCAGGCCCAGGCAGAAAAGAAGTCAGATTGGTCTTGGGGGGTGGATTATCAGCGTCGTGGCCCGGACTTCAGCAACATGGTCAGCCTGCAAGTTAGCTTCCAGTTGCCGTTGTTCACTGGCTCACGGCAAGACCCGATGATTGCGGCACGACGCGCACGAGTTCGCCAGTTGGAGGACGAGCAGGACGCTGCCCTGCGCGAGCATCAAGCCCAGCTAGAAACAGACCTTGCCGAGTACCAACGCTTGCAACGGGCGGTGCGGCGCAGTCGCGAAACGCTTCTACCTCTGGCCGAGGACCGGGTACGCCTCGCTCTTGCGGACTACCGCGCCGGTAAGTCGTCGTTAAGTGAAGTGCTGTCGGCACGTCGGCAACGCGTGGAAGCGCTGTTACAGGATGTGGACCTGCAAGGACAGTTGGCGGCAACAGCAGCGCGTCTGCATTTCGTATATGGAGAGGTGCAGGCATGAGGGGTAGGTCGATTGGTTTGGTTGTGGCTGCTGCCCTTGCTATTGGGATAGGTGCGGGCTTCTGGCTGGGTGGACGTGGCACGGTTACCCCATCTCAGCCAGATGGTGAGCAAAAAGCGCTGTACTGGTACGACCCGATGTATCCCCAGCAGCATTTCCCGGCACCCGGTAAATCGCCATTCATGGATATGCCGCTCGTGCCCAAGTATTCAGACGACGCGAATGACAAGGGGCAGCTCGCGGTTCAGGTCTCGGCTGGGCTCCAGCAAAATCTCGGGATTCGATTGGCAACGGTGACGGCTGGCCGGCTTGAACGATCCCTGAGCGTGAGCGGCGTTCTGGCGTTCGACGAACGCGACTTCAGCGTATTGCAGGCCCGTACTGGCGGTTACGTCGAACGCGCATATGGCCGAGCGACGGGGGACATAGTTGTCAAAGGGGCTCCTCTAGCCGATGTGCTGACCCCGGAGTGGGCTGGTTTGCAGGAAGAATATCTGGCGTTGCGACATTCCGGCGACGCTCAGCTGACGGCGGCGGCGCGACAGCGGCTCGTGCTCTCCGGCATGCCGGTCGACCTGATCAACCGGGTCGCGAGTACTGGGAAGGTGCAGCTCTCGGTCACACTTTCTGCGCCTACTGCCGGTGTAATCCAGGTTCTCGATCTACGACCCGGCATGACGCTGACGCCGGGGGCTACCTTGGCAAGGATCAACGGAGTGGCCAACGTCTGGCTGGAAGCCGCCGTGCCAGAAGCCCAGGCTCAAGGTCTCCACGAAGGCCAGCCTGTACAGGCGCAATTGCCAGCGTTTCCAGGTGATCCCGTACCGGGCAAGCTGACTGCGCTGTTGGCCGATGCCGACTTGCAAAGCCGTACTTTGCGCCTGCGTATCGAGTTGCCCAACCCGGATGGACGGCTTCGTCCTGGAATGACCGCACAGGTGGCTCTCCATCCCAGCGTGTCCGCCGAGGAGAGTCTCTTGGTGCCTGCCGAGGCGGTCATACGCACCGGCAAGCGGGATCTGGTGATGCTGGCTGAAGACGATGGTCGCTTCCGACCGGTGGAAGTCGTGTTGGGTCAGGAGAGCAAGGGGCAAGTTGCGGTGTTGCAGGGCCTTCAGGCAGGTCAGCGCATCGTCGCATCCGGGCAATTCCTGCTGGACTCCGAAGCTAATTTGAAAGGCATCGAAGCGGCGACGGCGCAGGATGCTCAGCCCAAAGCGGGGCCCGCCCTCCATGAAGCGAACGGCCGTATCGTGCAGATAGACGGAGCCCAGCTCACCGTTGCCCATGGTCCCTTCCTCACCCTGGGCATGCCTGGGATGACCATGACCTTTCCGGTGGCTGATCAGTCGCTCCTTGATGGCCTCAAGGTCGGTGCGCAGATTCGCTTTGGCATACGCGAACGAGACGAGGGCATGGTGGTTGAGCAGATCAAAGTGTTGGAGGGCCAACCATGATTGCCAAACTGATTCGCTGGTCGGTAGGCAACCGCGTGCTGGTGCTTCTCGCCACGCTGTTTCTGGTGGCATGGGGATTCGTCTCGGTGAGGAGCCTGCCAATCGACGCCTTGCCCGACCTGTCGGATGTACAGGTGATCATCCGCACGTCCTACCCAGGACAGGCACCTCAGATCGTTGAGAATCAGGTGACCTATCCGCTGACCACCACCATGCTTTCGGTTCCGGGAGCCAAAACAGTACGTGGCTTCTCCGCATTCGGTGACAGCTTCGTCTACGTGCTGTTCGAGGATGGCACCGATCTGTATTGGGCGCGCTCTCGGGTTCTTGAGTATCTGAGCCAGGCGCAATCGCGATTACCTGCGGCAGCCAAGCCGGTATTGGGACCGGACGCCACCGGAGTGGGCTGGATTTATCAGTATGCGCTGGTTGATCGCAATGGCGGCCATGACCTGTCGCAACTGCGCAGCCTGCAGGACTGGTTCCTGCGCTATGAGCTCAAGACCCTGCCGGATGTCGCTGAGGTGGCCACCATCGGCGGTATGATCAAGCAGTACCAAGTCGTCCTCGATCCGCTTCGCATGGCCAGCCTCGGTATCACCCAAGCTGAAGTGGTGGAGGCTATAGGCAAGGCCAACCAGGAGACCGGTGGCGGTGTGCTGGAGCAAGGCGAAGCAGAATTCATGGTTCGTGCGGCGGGCTACTTAACATCGTTGGACGATTTCAGAGCGATCCCACTGCGACTGGCTGCCAAGGGCGTGCCGGTGAAGTTAGGCGATGTCGCTACGGTGCAGATAGGTCCGGAAGCCCGCAGAGGCATAGGCGAGCTGGACGGCCTCGGTGAGGCCGTAGGTGGAGTGGTTATCCTGCGCAGCGGCAAGAATGCTCGTGAGGCCATCGCGCACGTTAAGGCCAAGCTCGAAACCTTGAAGAAAGGCCTACCTACCGGGGTGGAGCTTGTCACCGTCTACGACCGCAGCCAGCTGATCGACCGTGCTGTGGAGAATCTCAGTCACAAACTTGTCGAGGAGTTTGTGGTAGTGGCGTTGGTATGCGCAGCGTTTCTCTGGCACCTGCGCTCGTCGCTGGTTGCCATCGTGTCGCTGCCCGTGGGAATTCTGATTGCGCTGATCGTCATGCGTCATCAGGGCATCAACGCCAACATCATGTCCCTTGGCGGAATCGCTATAGCCATCGGTGCAATGGTGGACGCTGCCGTGGTCATGATCGAGAACGCCCACAAACGAGTTGAGGCCTGGAATTCCCGGCACCCTAGTCAACTTTTGCGGGGCGAAGCGCATTGGAAGGTTATGACGGAGGCAGCCGTGGAGGTTGGTCCTGCGCTGTTCTTCAGCCTCATGATCATCACGCTCTCGTTCATCCCGGTGTTCACACTGCAAGCCCAAGAGGGCCGCCTCTTTGCCCCCCTGGCCTTTACCAAGACATACGCAATGGCAGCGGCGGCTGCGTTATCGGTGACCCTGATACCGGTGCTGATGGGGTACTGGATCAGAGGGCCACTGCCAGCGGAACAGCGCAACCCGCTCAACAGGGTGCTCATCCGGCTATACCGTCCGGCATTGGAGGTCGTCCTGCGCCGGCCTCTGGTGACCCTCGCTGGAGCAGCGCTTATCCTGCTCAGCAGTCTGTGGCCCTTGAACCATCTCGGCGGCGAGTTTCTTCCCCCCCTTGATGAAGGTGATCTGCTCTACATGCCTTCAGCCTTGCCTGGGCTCTCGGCGCAGAAAGCTTCAGAGCTGTTGCAGCGAACGGATCGCTTGATTCGTACCGTCCCCGAGGTAGCCAGTGTTTTTGGTAAGGCCGGCCGCGCCGAGTCGGCCACCGACCCTGCACCTCTGGAGATGTTCGAGACCACCGTGCGGCTCAAGCCCAAGAGTGAATGGCGTACCGGTATGACCACGGAGAAGCTCATCGAAGAGCTTGACCGTATCGTGCGTGTGCCCGGGCTCACCAACATCTGGATTCCGCCTATCCGCAACCGGATTGACATGCTGGCCACCGGCATCAAGAGTCCAATCGGCGTCAAGGTTGCCGGCAGCGATCTGAACCAGATAGACCGGGCTACCCTTGCTGTGGAGCGGGCAGCGAAAAAGGTGCCTGGAGTGACTTCGGCCCTGGCAGAGCGTTTGACTGGCGGCCGCTACATAGATCTGGACATCGACCGCCATGCCGCTGCCCGTTATGGCCTGAACATCACCGACGTTCAGGCTATTGTTGCCGGTGCAATAGGTGGCGAAACCATTGGGGAAACGGTTGAAGGGTTAGCTCGTTATCCCATCAGCGTGCGCTATCCACGCGAATGGCGTGATTCCGTGGAGGCGTTGCGTCAGCTTCCGATCTACACCTCGCAGGGCGGCCAGCTCACGCTCGGCACCGTGGCCCGCATACGTATTGCCGATGGCCCGCCAATGCTCAAGAGCGAGAATGCTCGCCCCTCAGGTTGGGTGTACATCGATGTGCGCGGCCGAGACCTATCGTCTGTTGTCGCAGACCTACGTCAATCTATCGACAGCGAGGTAAAGCTCGATCCGGGCATGAGCTTGAGCTACTCCGGTCAGTTCGAATACCTGGAGCGGGCGAACGCCCGCCTGGCCTGGGTGGTGCCGGCCACCTTGGCCATTATCTTCGTGCTGCTTTACCTGACATTTGGGCGCTTCGGTGAAGCAATGCTCATCATGGGCACCTTACCTTTTGCCCTAACCGGAGGCGTTTGGCTGCTGTATCTGCTGGGCTACAACCTGTCGGTGGCCACAGGCGTAGGTTTCATTGCCCTGGCCGGCGTAGCGGCGGAGTTCGGGGTGATCATGCTCATTTACCTGAATAACGCTTGGGCTGAGCGTCAGGCCGAATGCGAAACCACACGCGCAGCGCTGCTCGATGCAATCCGTGAGGGCGCGGTGCAGCGCATCAGACCCAAGGCAATGACTGTGGCGGTCATCGTTGCAGGCCTGCTGCCCATCCTCTGGAGCAGCGGTACCGGCAGCGAGGTCATGAGTCGCATCGCGGTGCCCATGGTGGGCGGGATGCTGACCGCTCCATTGCTCTCCCTGTTTGTAATACCTGCGGCGTACTGGCTGGTCCGTCGCCGCGAACTCGCTGTAACAACCCCTCACTTTTCAGGAGTAATCCAATGAAAAAGCTATTCGTCATCGCAGGCCTGGTCACAGTTTTCGCCGCCAGTGTGCATGCCCAGGACATGGATGGTATGGACATGAAGAACATGCCAGCTTCCGCCGAGGGTGGCCAAGGCACCCAGGCGGCATCCACTGCGCATGCTGAAGGGACAATTAAGGCGCTGGATCCGCAAAGCGGAAAAATCACCTTGGCCCACGGCCCAGTAGCAGAGCTCAAATGGCCGGCGATGACCATGGGTTTCCAAGCGGAACCTGCACGGCTGAACGGCTTGAACGTAGGAGACAAGGTGGAATTTGCATTCCGTATGGAGGGAAGCGTCGCGAAAATCGTGAGCATTCAGAAGCAGTGATTTTCCAGCCTTAAATGATCCGGCAGGCCTTCACACCGAGATGCTTCGGACAAGCTTACAGAAATGTAATCAATCTTCAGGACCCCGTCAGGTCGAACGCTACATACCGTTTTGAAACGGTTTACTGGCATCACATCGACCCGATACCGGAGATATGACCATGAACAGTCGCTTTGAAGAATGCATCTCGGAATGCCTGCGCTGTGCGCTGGCCTGTGAAGGCTGTGCGACAGCCTGCCTTCAAGAACAGGATGTAAAAATGATGGCTGACTGCATCAAGCTGGACAGGGATTGCGCAGATATGTGCAAGCTTGCGGCTACCTTGATGGCACGAGAAAGCATGCTTGCCAGAGAGCTATGTGCCCTATGCGCCAAAATTTGCCGGGCCTGCGGGGAGGAGTGCGGTCAGCATAAGGCAGACCACTGTCAGCATTGCGCACAGGCCTGTATGGCCTGCGCAGAATCCTGCGAAGCAATGGCTGCGTAGCGCATCTAGCCCAGTCTTCGCCGGCTTTCCATGCGCCTGATAAAGGACTTGGATACGTCGATAACCGTCGGACTAGGGAGACGGGTAGATCGCTGATGTTGAGTATGCGCTCTGGCGGAGCCTAGCTTGGGCACCTAGCCACCGCTGCCTACGGATCTGGTAGCAAGAAGCCCGCCTCGGCGGCGGGCTATCAGATGTCTCCAAGGGGAGGCTGTAGGCCAACAAGTCTCGGAGCAAGCAGTTGTAGGATACGCCTCTTGGCTGACGCCTGCCAGCTAGCTTCGGCAGGAGCGTATGGTCCTGCTTTCCATCGACCTTAAAAAGCGGCCGTTGTAGGCCCCGCCAATTGGTAGGGCAGTCCGCCAAGACATAGCAGGCCGATTGTCCCCAGGCGGTGTACCCTTCGCCAGAGTCATAGACAGAGCTAGAGGTGAATCTAGCGGGCACCTACATTTGAGGGCAGAATCGCTAGCTCGCCTACATTGCACTGGGTTGAGGGGAAAGGTGTGGGAGCAGAGCTAGATCGGGTAAAGGATCGCAAGAGGAGCAGAGCTTTAATCGAAGACCTCTACCTCGACGCGAACCGAGTTTACGTAATCCACTACTCCTGCGAATCGTTTTATCAGAACGATACCGGGGAGTCGAAACGTGTGACATCCATCGCCACACGAAACCTAAAAACCGGCCAGACCAAGTCATGGTCCATCCATAAAGAAGCAGAGCTCAGTAAACAGCTCTCTAGCATGCAAGCAGAGCTCAATAAATTCGAAAAGTCGATGCTGAAAGGCTTTTTCCAGTGGCTTGATAAGCACAAGGATTGCCGGTTCCTGCACTGGAACGTAAACGGCCAGCCGAAGCGTCAGTGGTCATCGAGTTGCCCATGGCCGGGCAAGTAATCACATTGAAATGGCCAGCCTCGGATCCCGAGGGCTGCGCGCAATTTATCCGGGCTGTGGCCCAATGATCCGCATCGATGCGATCTGGCTGTCCACCGAGCCGATGGACATGCGCGCCGGAACCGAAACGGCATTGGCCCGAGTGATCGCGGTGTTCGGTGCGGCGAAGCCGCATTGCGCTTATCTGTTCGCCATTCGCCGCGCTAACCGGATGAAAGTGCTGGTGCATGATGGCGTGGGCGTCTGGCTTGCCGCGCGGCGCCTGAATCAAGGGAAGTTTCACTGGCCCGGCATTCGCCATGGCTGTGAGGTCGAACTCGACAGCGAGCAACTCCAGGCGTTGGTGCTGGGCCTGCCGTGGCAGCGGGTCTGCTCGTCGTCGTTTCGGGCCTGCTCTGGCACAATCAGCGGCATGACTTCCTCGCCCAACCTCGACCATATGACCCCGGAACAGCTTCGTGCCTTGGCGGCACAGGCGTCGCAGTTGCAGTCCCAAGTCGAGGCGATGAGCAGGAAGATCCAAAATGATGAAATTCTCATCGAACAGTTCAAGTTCGAGATCGCCCTGCTCAAGCGCCACAAATTTGCCAAGCGCAGCGAGCAGATCAGCCAAGCACAAGGCAGCTTGCTGGATGATCTGCTCGACACAGATCTTGAAGCTATCGAAGCAGAGCTGAAACAGCTCCTCCCAGCTTCGTCACAGGTCGAGCCACGGCAATCGCCGAAACGTGCACCATTGCCGCCGCAGTTTCCACGCACGGTGATCCGTCACGAACCGGAAAACACTCAGTGCGCTTGAGGCTGCCAACTTCAACGCATCGGCGAAGACGTTAGCGAGTAGCTGGATTACACGCCGGGCGTGTTTACCGTCGAGCAGCATGTACGTGGTAAATGGGCCTGCCGTCAGTGCGAAACCCTGATTCAGGCGCCTGTTCCGGCCCAGGTCATCGACAAAGGTATTCCAACCGCAGGCCTGCTGGCCCACGTGATGGTGGCCGAGTTTGCCGCTCACTGGGTCTGACCGGAGAAAGCAATGCGGAAACGCCACGCGAGAACGAAGGCTAAATTCCAAGCACAAAAAAGCCAGGTTTTACCCTGGCTTTTTTGTCAATTACTTTTGTCATTTGAAGTCCTATTTAACCGCCGATTAATTGTCGGCTTGTTCCCTACCATCCTTGCTTTCTTTCTTTTGCTCTTGAGCGACTTGTTGTTTGTTCTGGTCCGAAGCGTCATCGCTCCATAGGCGAGCCTGTTCGGTTCGGAAGTTCTCGTTGAACTGTTTCGCTCGCTCGAAGCCGCCTTCAGCGTAAGCGGTACCCATGAGACCCAGCAGCAGGCTGCCAATAGCGATAGATTTGACAAATTTCATTGTGAACCTCGGTTCATACTAGGCCTACCTGATTAGCGGCCTTTGTTGGTTTGTAGTTTAGGAACACGAAGCTAACGACAAGGTGAGTCAATAATTACAATTCCGTAATTTAGGCTGCAGATAGGATGTGTTAAATCGTCAAATCTGGAAGGATCATGTCTATCTCGGCATTGTCGAGGTGGATTAAGAATTTTCTCTCAAATTACAATTTTGATATCTAGCGCGTTAATTCAGCGCGGCGTTGTTGGCCGCCCTAGGAGATAGCCATGAATTACATAGAGCCCTGGGCAGTTGCTATCGGTGACTTTCGCCGCTGCACTGAAAAACTCACTGTCCAGCTCGATGAGCTGACCTCGCAGACGCGCACCTCCAGCGCTGTTCTGGAGAGGTCGAACG
>Ga0182739_1002169_pt1 | contig 18685 bp, 13 predicted proteins | sample eDN5th30CBELigBY_FD_128873 | JGI IMG/M metagenome (GOLD analysis project Ga0182739, IMG submission 128873) | Enriched backyard soil microbial communities from Emeryville, California, USA - eDNA 5th pass 30_C BE-Lig BY (version 2) (version 2) | ecosystem: Environmental > Terrestrial > Soil >...
CACAGGATGACTCCCTGCAAGGCCGTCAACCGCAACGGCAGCGGATACTTCGCCAGCAGAGTGCGGAACCCGGTCTTCAGCCGCAGGTCGCCTTCGTCCTTGATGCGGCCGTTTTCGATGTTGATTCCCAGGAACAGCCGGCCGTCTCCCTGCTCATGCCAGCCGATATGGTCATCGACTTCGGTAATATCTGCCGGATGCGGATCAGCCAGCACAGAACCGTAGTATTCGTCCACCTTGGCTTTGAACTGGGGCAATCCCCATTTGGCGATCAGGTATTTCAGACGGGCATATTTACGGTCTTCGCGGTTTCCGAAGTCACGCTGCACCTTGACGACCGCTTCGCAGGCGGGAATCAGTTCTGCAGCCGGGACATAGGCCAGACGATACCCCAGTGCTGGAAACGTGTCTTTCTTGGCCGGAGTCATCCCCTGTCCGCCACCGGTCAGGATATTATATCCGACGACTTGATCGTTCTCGACGACGGCAATCAGTCCCAGATCATGCGTGTAGACGTCGATGCAATTATCTTCCGGCAGGGCGATCCCGAATTTGAATTTCCGGGGCAGGTACGCTTTCAGGTAGATCGGCTCATCGCCCGATTCATAGACAAGCTCGGTCTCCCCTTCGTTCTGTAGCCAGAGTTCGTAATACGAGCCGGAACGCTGGCGGAAATGATGCGCCAGCGAATCCGCAGCTTTCTGCATCTGCTGGTGGACCGGGCTGTTCTTATAGGGAGCCGGACAGCACATGAAGTTACGGCAGACGTCGCCGCAGGCGTTCATCGTCGACAGTTTCGAGGCGTTGATTCCGCGAATCGTGTCCCGCAGGTTCGTCTTGAGCACTCCGTGAATCTGGAAGCCCTGGCGGTCGGTGACCCGGAGGGTGCCGTTGCCGTATTTTTCACACAGATCCAGCTCCGCGAGCATTTGCTCGTGAGTCACTTTTCCACCCGGAATACGGCTGCGGACCATGAACTGATAATGCCGGTCGCCGCCGGACCGCATGTCCCGGTTGTCCTGCTGATAGGTTCCGTGGAATTTCAACAGGCCGACATTCACCGAGTTGAAAACGGGCTCTGTTGTCTGGAGTTCGTCACGGATGGTTCCGCGGAGGTAGTTACTCTCCTCTTTGTGTCCTTCTATCTGGCTGAGCTTTTCTTTTGACATCTCTGCATCCGTTGCCTGTGTTATGCGGGGAATCCCGGGGGACGTGCAGCTCCACGGCTGCTCTGAGGATGTCTGGCATTATTCTGACTGAAACAGCCATCCGCTCAGATCGACCAGAGTCGTGATCGCCGGAGTTGTTTCAAACTGTCAGTTCTGCCCTGACATTCCAAAAGCAGCCATGACGGCCTGCAGTTACCGAGGTTCGGAGGATCCAGCCGGTTTCCTGGGATGTGGATTGGTTTTCGCAGCCAGAAACCGAATATTGTCTGCAACTTTCCTTGTGCAAAGCAGTTTCTCTGGGCCGAAAACGGGATCGCGCGATTCATTGCGACCGGTTGGCGGGAACTTGAGCGTACCACGATTGTCCGGTAAGTGTCGAGACTTACTCTGTAGAACCCATTCTAGCGAATCCGTTCCACCAGGATTGAGAATTTCGGTTGACGGACACCCCCTCACATCGTCACAGTAGAGAATGGACCATGATTTCCCCGGAAACGCTCATGATTCGCCGCCTGACCTGTCCCGTTTGCGAAAAGACCCTCCCGCCGGAAATGGATGGAGAGTCGCCGCTGTTTCCTTTTTGCAGCCTCCGCTGTAAGCAGGCCGATCTTCACCGCTGGCTCTCGGGAAAGTATGCCGTCGTGGAAGACCTGACCCCGGACCAACTCTTCAGTCATCTCGCGGAACAGCAGATTCCCCCCGAACAGGGGTGACGAACAGGGATGAAGCCGCTTCCATTTCTCTATATCTTCTCCTGGAAGAATCATACGCAGATTCCCGGCCGGTGACAGCCCCGGATTTCCCATGCTGATCGATTGAATACCGCAAATCGGAAAGTCCGGGGCCGGCGGGTCAGTCGGAACGCAGCCAGATCAGTGCTTGAAGTGGCGCCGGCCGGTGAAGATCATGGCGATTCCATGTTCGTTACAGGCTTGAATGACTTCTTCGTCATTCCGGGAGCCTCCCGGCTGAATGGCAGCGGTCACACCCGCTGCGGCGGCGGCATCAATGCCATCCCGGAACGGGAAGAAGGCATCCGAGGCAATCACGGCTCCCTGGCTGCGGTCTCCCGCTTTGTATGAGGCGATCATGGAAGAATCGACCCGGCTCATCTGGCCGGCCCCCACGCCCACGATCATTCCGCCTTTGGCCAGGACAATGGCATTCGATTTGACGTGTCTACAGACTTTCCAGGCGAATTTCAGGTCGGTCCACTCCGCTTCGCTGGGAGTGCGCTGGGTCACCACCTGATAATCTCCTTCTGGATCAGACTGGTCGTCGCGCGTCTGGACCAGCAGCCCTCCGGAGAGGCGGCGATATTCATAGCTGACCTTGTGGGAGAGCGACATGTCATGACAGGTCAGCAGACGGACGTTGTTCTTCCATTTAGGGCGGGTGCGGAGGATTTCCAGCGATTCCACAGCATATCCCGGAGCAATAATCGCTTCGATAAACCGTCCCGGTTCCGCCAGTTTTTCCGCTGTGGCCACATCCAGGTCGCGGTTGAAGGCCAGAATCGATCCAAAGGTGCTTACCGGATCGCCCGCAGAGGCGTTTTCGAATGCTTCCGCAAGCGTCTTGCCAATAGCACATCCGCAGGGGTTGGTATGTTTGATCACGGCTGCCGCGGGGTCGGCAAACTCCTTGATCAGCGCCAGTGCAGCGTCCAGATCGAGCAGGTTATTGTAGGACAGTTCCTTGCCATGCAGTTGTTCCGCTGCAGCGATGGAGGACTGCGGGGGAGCGGTTTCCACGTAGAATGCGGCTGCCTGATGAGGATTTTCTCCGTACCGCAGGTCGCTGTGCTTGTGGAACTTCAGATGCAGACGCTCGGGAAATGTGGTGGCTTCGCTGGAGTGCTGGCGCAGAAAATAATTGGAGATCGCGCGGTCATACATGGCGGTCATTTCGAAAGCGACCTGCGCCAGTTCCCGGCGGAATTCTTTGGTCAGACCTCCGTCACGCAGGGCCTGGAGAACGTGTTCATACTGTGCAGGCTGCGTCACAATCGCCACATAGGCATGGTTCTTGGCAGCAGAACGGACCATGCTCGGGCCACCGATGTCGATCTGTTCAATCGCTTCTTCCACGGAGACGTCCGGCCGGGCCACCGTCTGTTCGAAGGGATACAGATTGCAGACCACCATCTGGAACGGCACGAAGCCATGTGTCCTGATGGCCTCTGCATGTTCCGGAACGTCCGGCATCCCGAGGATGGCTCCATGAATTTTCGGGTGCAGCGTCTTCACCCGGCCATCCATGATCTCGGGAAAGCCGGTGTATTCCGCGACATCCATGACTTTCAGTCCGAGTTCTTTCAGGAATCGCGACGTCCCCCCTGTGGAGAGGATTTCATATCCCAGCCGGTCCAGTTCCTGGGCGAACGGGCCCAGGCCGGTCTTGTCACTGACACTGATCAACGCCCGCTTGGGAGTCGTGCTCATGTTGATTCAACTTTCAAAGTCAAAAACTGACGAACTGATTGAAGAGGGAATTCCCGGATTTCACGGAAGTCGGCGGATCATCTCTGGTGCAGGAGCAAAAGCCCGTGAGCAGCCCGGACACGAACATCCAACTGCTTGTCTGTGAGGAGTTTTTTCAATTTGGGGCGGGCCGGGGACAACCCGGCTTCACCCGCAAAAACGGCCGCTTCCGCCCGGACGGTGGTCTCTGGGTGATCCAGGTTTTTCAGCAGGGCCTGTCGGCATTCGGAATCTCCCAGCAATGCCAGCGCATGTTCAATGGGAGCCCGGGCCGAAGCAGGAGGAGTCTGCTCCAGCTTCAGACGCAGAAGCGGTATGTCTTCTTCGTTCCCCAGGATTCCCAGAATCCAGGCGACGACGCTGGTCAATTCCGAAACAGCCCGGCGAATTTCATGACGCAGCAGTTCCAGTGCGTCCACATCTCCCTGTTGTGCCAGCGCCGCGGCAGCCATCATGCTTTTCAAAGGGGCGGATTTCTCCTGCATTGCCGACCGCAGCAACAGGAGATCGCCTGTTTCCCGGATCTTGAAGAGTGATTCGCACGCATGGACGTGACCATTCGGATTGGCACAAGCCAGTACGGCGATGATGTGAACGAGATGGCTGGAATCTCCCGCGCGGACCAGTTCCCGGGCCAGTCCGCATCGTCGCTGTGGATCGACCTCCCGCTGCAAGCGGCCCGTCAGACAGGCCAGCACTTCGCGCTGATGTCCCGCGTGCGTCAGAGCTTCCGCAGCATGGATGGCGGGCCAGAAGTCGTCGCTGTGCAGGGCTTGCAGGAGAGTTCGGACGGGCTCTGAGAGCAGAGACTCTTCAGAAACTTGGAATGACGGCATCGAAAAACCATCCAGACCTTGTGATCATGAAACTCCATGTCCGGCAGGGAATCATCTGTCGAAACATGCCTGTCGTCCGCACACCGTCAGGCGAGAGCCGCTTGCTCGCAGGGTTGTCGCCTGGAAACGGAACCTGTCGAAGCATGCGACTTCATTCATCCTCCAGATTATCGCGATTCCCGGGCTAATGAAAAGCGACCGGAACCTGGAACTTCAAGACTGGGACTCACCTGTGAAAGTGCACATGAACCGGCTGTTGCTCTGCGGGGTCGCTGCACACAGAATGTGCCAGCAGCCAGACGACCATCAGGAGTCTCTGTGACGTCTCAGGCAAACGAACCCGTAGAACCGATCAGCAGCGACGCCCGGTGGGATCTGCATCACAAAGCGATCTGACAAAAACGGACCAACGACACAGCGGCCGCTGGAACCGTTCGGTGAAAGTGTCGCAGAGCAACATCGCCATCCGCCGCCGGCCGAGCCTCAATTCACGAGCATGGCCCGGTCCGTTGTGCATTCGATGAGACTGCTGGCAAAGACGGAGAGTTGTCGGCATCGGCCAGCGTCGAGGATTTCCGCCCACAAGGCACCACCGCCGCTTCGTCGCTGCGAGAGGCAGCCTGACCCGCAGCGGATGCGCCGGGCGCATCCTGCGGGCGCTCTTATGAAATCGCCCGGTCCACTGGTGGACCGGGCGTTGTCACGTGAGATTCTCCAACCGTCTGTCGCCTCTCACTTTTCGCGTCGAAAAACATGAAGCGGGCGACAACGGAGGACGTTTCGCGATCACCTCCCCCAAATCCAAGCCCTGACAGGGCATTAGACTTCCTTGACGTCGATCCAGGACATCATGCTGCGGAGTTCACGTCCCACTTTTTCCAATTGGTGCTCACGTTCACGGCGACGGGTCGCCTTGAAGCTGGCCTGATTGACCTTGTTTTCCAGCAGCCAGTCCCGGGCGAATTGACCGGACTGGATTTCCGAAAGGATCTCTTTCATCACCTTCTTGGTTTCTTCGGTGATCACTCGTGGTCCACGGGTGTAGTCCCCGTATTCCGCAGTGTTGGAGACGCTGTAACGCATGTAGTTGAGGCCGCCCTGATAGAACAGGTCGACGATCAGCTTGAGTTCGTGCATGCACTCGAAGTAGGCCATTTCAGGCTGATAGCCAGCTTCCACAAGGGTTTCAAACCCGGCTTTGACCAGCGCGCTGACACCGCCGCACAGGACAGCCTGTTCGCCAAACAGGTCCGTCTCCGTTTCTTCCGCAATCGTGGTTTCGATCACACCGCCGCGCGTTCCACCAATCCCCTTGGCGTAGGCCAGTGCCAGCTTCTTGGCGGTTTCCGAAGCACCGGGATACATGGCAATCAGACTGGGAACTCCCCCTCCCTTGACGTATTCGCTGCGAACCAGATGCCCGGGGCCTTTCGGGGCGACCAGACCGGCATCCACTCCCTCGGGAGGAACCACCTGACCGAAGTGGATATTGAATCCATGCGAGCAGAGCAGCAGGTTACCGGGCTTCAGATGCGGACGGATCGACGTGCGATAGACGTCGCCCTGGACTTCGTCCGGGAGCAGGATATTGACCAGGTCTCCCGCTTCGCTGGCTTCTTCGGCGGAAACCGGCTGGAAGCCATGGCTGACGGCCAGATCATAATTGGGGCTGCCTTTGCGCTGCCCGATCACCACATTGCAGCCGCTGTCGCGCAGGTTCTGCGCCTGGGCGTGTCCCTGGCTGCCGTATCCCAGGATCGCAATCGTCTTGTTCTTCAGCAGGGACAGGTCGGCATCATCGTCGTAGTAAATCGTGACGGGCATCAGTTCGCCTTTTCTTGGACGTGTTTGATTAACGAGGTTGAGTTGTAACTGCCGCGAACGAGGCTGCTTCAAAAAAGGGGAAGCGTGGCCTCCGGTGAGCGGAAGACTTGTGGCCTGGACGATGTTGCCGACAAAGCCACGACGCCGGGAAACTATCCCGGCTGATCGACGAAATCCACTTCGTGAGCGGGATCTCCTGCTTCCACCTCGGCCGACATGCTGACTCTGCGGGCCAGGGCGATTCTGCCGGTCCGGGCCATTTCCAGAATCCCGAATGGACGGACAGCATCAATGAATGCTTCGACTTTCCGTTCCTGACCGGAAATCTCGATCATCACATGGGCAGCGGAAACATCGACGATCCGCCCACGGAAAATGTCCGTCAGCTCTTTGACCTGACTGCGCACGGCAGGAGTTTCGGTCATCACCTTGATGAGCATCAGATCTCGTTCGACATGCTCTTCTTCGACAAAGTTGACCACTTTGACGATGGTGACAATTTTTCCCAACTGCTTGCGAACCTGATCCAGATCCCGGTCGTTTCCGTTCACAACGAACGTCATGCGCGAAAACTCGGGGTTCTCGGTCGGGCCGACGGCGAGGCTGTCGATATTGAAAGCCCGCGAGGCCAGCATTCCCGAAATATGGGCCAGAACACCTGGCTGGTTCATCACGAGTGCCGAAAGAATATGTCTCATAATTCACTTTTATCGCAGCGATTGCCAAGCGGAACCGCTGCCCACGAATCATCATCCACGAAACTCTCTTCCAGACGACATGCTGAAAGAGTCATGAGCTTCGTCAGGCCGCTGCCGGTGACACGCCCCCGCAGGCCAATGTTCGGGGAGTCGAAAAACATTCGGAATCCGGCATCCCAGCCTGCCACGATCCCCGGACGCCAATTCCATGTCTGGCGCGTCCTGCCCCCTGAAATTCAAGAAGGAATCAGGGAGTCTATCGGTCCGGCTAAGGCCGCTCAACCGTTCACTGGACAGAATAGGCATTCCTGATCTTCACCGGATCGGGATTTTCATTCTACAACGATTGGGATCAATCAGAATTGCGGTTGAAAGGGCTGCGGAGAATGCTATAGTTGTGTTCTCTTGTTCAGTATCAGGGGAATTGCCTTCGGCTGTGAATTCACTGAGTTCAGGCCGAATCCCTTTCAGAGATCACTTTCCGTTCCGCTCTCGAGTCAGGACATCACAATATGGCGAAGGCGCGCCCCGCGAAGAAACCGGAGTCCGGGAATTCCAAGGATTCCAACAGCATCCTGCAAAATGCGTTAGGGCAGATTCACAAGAGCTTCGGCGAAGGCTCGATTATGCGGCTGTCGGATCAGCCGGCAGCTTCGGTGGACGGGATTTCCACCGGAGCGCTGTCGCTGGACCTTGCGCTGGGGGGATATGGTTTTCCGCGTGGCCGTATTATCGAGTTGTTCGGGCCGGAATCGAGCGGAAAAACGACCCTGGCCTTGCATTCCGTGGCGAATGCACAGCGGGCGGGGGGGATTGCTGCCTTCATCGACGCGGAACACGCACTGGACCCTGCCTGGGCGAAAAGGCTGGGGGTGAATCTCGAGGATCTGTTGGTCAGTCAGCCCAGTTATGGAGAAGAAGGGCTGCAGATCGCGGAGATGCTGATCAAGTCGAACGCCGTGGATATCATTGTGGTGGACTCCGTGGCCGCACTGGTTCCCAAAGCGGAACTGGATGGAGAAATCGGCGATAAACACGTCGGTCTTCAGGCGCGGATGATGAGCCAGGCCATGCGGAAGCTCACCGGAGTGATCGCCAAGGCCAAGACGACCGTCATCTTTATCAACCAGATCCGGGAAAAGATCGGAGTGATGTTCGGCAGCCCGGAAACAACGCCGGGTGGACGGGCCCTTAAGTTCTACAGTTCCTGTCGGGTCGACGTGCGACGGATCGCCACGCTGAAAGATGGAGAAGAGACCATCGGCATCCGGATGAAAGCCAAGGTCGTCAAAAACAAGGTGGCTCCTCCGTTTCGCGTGGCGGAATTCGACATGCTCGGCAGTCGGGGGATCAGCCTGGAAGGGGACATTCTCGATTTGTCGCTGGCGGCTCATCTCGTGCAAAAAAGCGGCGCCTGGTTCAACATGGGAGAGGTCCGTCTGGGGCAGGGACGCGAAAAAGCCCGGCAATATCTGGAAGAAAACCCTGCCGTCGTGGAAGAACTGAAAGAAAAGCTGCTGGAGTCGGCTCATCTGATCAAAACCGCCGGCGACAGCGACGATTGAAGTCGTCTGTTCATGGGCCGATTCTGCTCGCGGGCGAATTCCCCATGTGCCGCTAAGTTCGTCGTGTGGCTTCACTGACAGATGGAGAAGCAGACTGCAAACAGGCCCACGGGCCCACGGTCGTTGCCGGAAGACGGTCAGGGTGAAGTGCCGGTCTCGCGAAAATTGTTTATAGTGGCCTGACGAAATCAATAATAACACTGATGGTTTCCAACGTCAGGGACTCCTCATGACCCCGCGGGAAGTACTGGCACTCTGCCGCCAGAATGAAATCCAGGCCATTGATTTGCGGTTCATGGACTTTCCAGGGACGCAAAAGCATTTCACGATTTCGTCGCAGGCGCTGACCGAGACGAGTTTCGAGGACGGTCTGACGTTCGACGGCTCCTCCATGCGTGGCTGGCAGGCGGTCAACGAGAGTGACATGCTCGTGGTTCCCCAGCCGGAAACCGCGATGGTCGACCCGTTCATGAAGTCGACGTTGTCCATGACCTGCAATGTCCAGGATCCGATCACTCGCAAGGATTATCCTCGCGATCCGCGAAACGTGGCCCGCAAGGCAGAAGCCTACATGCGGTCGCTGGGCGTTGCAGAAACCGCGATCTTCGGACTGGAGCCGGAATTTTTCGTGTTCGACGAAGCCCGCTTCGACGTGAACGAGCACGAGGGCTATTACCATCTGGACAGTATCGAAGGAGCCTGGAACCGCGGACACAGCCATGCCCATCCGAATCAAGGTCAGCGGATTCGCCGGCGTGAGGGCTACTTCTCCATGCCCCCCGGAGACACGCTTCAGGATGTCCGTACGGAAATCATGCTGATCTGCGAGTCTTGCGGCGTGGAGATCGAAGGCCAGCATCATGAAGTCGCCACCGCAGGGCAATGTGAAGTCGATTTGAAATTCGCCCCGTTCCTGGCAGCGGCGGATCGATTGCTTCGATTCAAGTACATTGCCCGCAATGTGGCCGCCCGTCACGGAAAATCCGCGACATTCATGGCCAAGCCGCTTTGGAATGAAAACGGCTCCGGGCTGCATATGCACTTTTCGTTGTGGAAAGAGGGACGCACCCTGTTCGCCGGTTCCGGTTATGGAGGATTGAGCGAACTGGCATTGCATGCACTGGGGGGAATCCTGAAACATACTCCCGCTTTATCTGCCTTCTGCTGCCCGACCACAAACAGCTATAAACGGCTGGTTCCGGGATTTGATGCCCCCGTCAATCTGACTTACAGCTTCCGGAACCGGTCTGCTGCTGTCCGGATTCCCGCGCAATCGTCATCAGCGGAAATGCGGCGGTTTGAGTACCGCTGCCCGGACCCCACCTGCAATCCCTATCTGGCGATGGCGGGCATCCTGATGGCTGCGCTTGACGGGATTCAGAACTGCATTGATCCGGGACCGCCGCTGGACAAGGATATCTACGATCTGGCTCCCGAAGAACTGGAAGGTTATCCGCAGATGCCGGCATCGCTGGAGGCAGCACTGACAGCGCTGCGGGAGGATCATGAGTTTTTATTGCGGGGGGATGTCTTCACGGAAGATGTCATCGAGACCTGGTTGCGATACAAAGAAACACAGGAAGTGAACGTGCTGCGGGAGCATCCGCACCCCTGGGAATTCACCATGTACTACGATTCGTAACACCCCCAGCCTGCAAGCCGGGTCAGAACTTCTTGCGATGAACCCGCCAGGGAATGCCTGAACGGCCGAGGTTACGGCTGGAACAAATCAGCTCCTCCGGAGATTTTTCTGGATCGGAAGAAATTGGATGGGAAATGCCATGAACACTTTTCGACTGCTCACCGCGACGACCCTGTTTTGTTCGCTCCTGGGACTGGGAGCGGGATGTATTGATCCTTCGATGCTCAAATCCAAAGAAACCGCCCAGCAGGCGGAAGAGGGGGCTGCCGCAGGTCAGGCTGCCGCCCCGGCGGACGCAGGCGGAGCGGCAGCACCCGGATTGCCGAAGGACAACACCAAGCTGGTCGACAAGAAACAGGCTCTCACGGAAAATCCGGCACTCATCGTGACCACGAACCGGATTAACGCCACCGATCCCGTCAGTGCTGCGGCTCAAGGATACTTCGCCATCGGTTCTCAGGCACAACTGCTGAACCTGAAGCATCAGATCGACATTCTCAAGGCGGACAACGACAACAAGCCGCCCAGCTTCGCCCAGTTCAACGATCTGCTGGTGCAGAACAATGTGAAACTTGCCGGACTGTATCGCTGGCAGGTCTATGCCTATGACGATGAAGCAGGAGACATTGTCATTCTGGAAGACCATGCCATGAAAAAGGCAGAATATGAAAAGGGTGGCCTGAAACTGGATTGACGCCGTGCCTTCGATGGTGCTTCTCCTTCGTTCCGCCTCCTCCGTTTTTCCACCTCCATGAATCTGATCATTATCATTGCGGCGCTGCTGTTTTTGATGATCGTCGCGTATCGTGGATATAGCGTCATCCTCTTTGCACCACTGGCTGCGATGGGTGCTGTGCTGCTGACAGATCCCGCGCTGGTGGCCCCGATGTTCACCGGGCTGTTCATGGAGAAAGTGGCAGCGTTTCTGAAAATCTATTTCCCTGTGTTTCTGCTGGGGGCGATTTTCGGAAAGCTGATCGAGTTGTCTGGATTCTCAAAATCCATCGTCTCGTCGATTGTCGGCGTCTCCGGCAGCCGGCATGCGATTGTGTCGATTGTCAGCGTTTGTGCCCTGATGACCTATGGTGGGGTTTCCCTGTTCGTGGTCGTCTTCGCGGTTTATCCGTTCGCTGCGGAGATTTTCAAAACTCATCAGATCCCCAAGCGCCTGATCCCAGCCACCATTGCCCTGGGAGCATTCACGTTCACCATGGACGCCCTGCCGGGGACGCCACAGATCCAGAACATCATTCCGATCCCGTTTTTTCAGACGAATATCTATGCTGCTCCGTGGCTGGGAGTCATTGGCGCGCTCTTTATCCTCGCGACGGGACTGGCCTATCTGAACTGGCAGCGCCGAAGGGCACTGGCCCGCAATGAAGGATACGGAACCGATCTTCGACAGGAGCCAGAACCGTTCCCCCAGGAGCAACTCCCGCATCCAGCGATTGCCTTACTCCCGTTGATTCTGGTGGGGGTGATGAACAAGGTGCTCACAACTGCGATTCCGCAGCTTTATGGCGAAACCCATTCATTCGCAGCAGCCGTGGTGGGAAGTGCTCCGCCGGTGACTCAGGAGATTTCAAAAATTGCGGCCATCTGGGCAGTGGAGGGAGCACTGCTGACAGGGATTCTCTCCGTTCTGATTTTTGCCTGGAGGCGGGTTGCCAGAACATTCGCAGAGGGCTCCCGCACAGCCGTTTCCGGAGCCTTGCTGGCGTCACTGAATACCGCTTCGGAATATGGCTTTGGCGGGGTGATTGCCGCCTTGCCGGGGTTTCTCGTCGTGGCGGACATGTTGAAGAATATCCCCCATCCGCTGATCAACGAAGCAGTGACAGTGACAGCACTGGCGGGGATCACCGGGTCCGCCTCCGGAGGACTGAGCATTGCCCTGGCAGCCATGGCGGAGACATTTCTGGCGAATGCCCAGACTGCCGGAATTCCTGCCGAAGTGCTGCACCGGGTGGCCTCGATGGCCAGCGGCGGCATGGACACCCTTCCGCACAATGGCGCGGTCATTACTCTTCTGACCGTGACCGGCCTGACTCACCGGCAGTCCTATCTCGACATTTTCGTGATCACCTGCATCAAGACCGTCGCCGTCGGCGTGGTGATCCTTGCGTTTCTCTTCTGGGGAATCGTTTAGAGCGCATTCACCCCGTGTCGACCGCGTTCCGCCACGCGGCGAGCAGTCTTTCATCACTCGAAACGCGCGCTGCGCGAGCCCAGGCCAGAGCAACTTGCTCTAAGAGCAGGTTGCCCGACCGACTGGCAGACGACCAACTCGCAGGCGAACGAAGACATTCTGGGAAGACGTTCTGGCACCCCGGGCCCGCGATTGCCTCCCGGTGGAACCCGAGCAAATGAAAGACGATGGCGCCGCCGGGATCAAGTATCGAAATGCTTGGTCCGCTCAATTCCGTCCTTCGAATTCTCCGGGTCGATGACCGGTTTGTTCTCATCGGCGTCGGGGTCGAAATTGTCTGCCGAACCGCCACATCCGGGCAGGATGGCAGAAAAAACGATCAGCAGCAGTCCCAGTCTGAGAAGGGGAATGGCCTTCATTCCGATCTCCATGCAAGTCGTTTTAAGTTGATCAGAGCCATCTCCCCGATTTTAGAGTCGACGAGGCAGTAGGTTACCATTCGCCCACCACTTGTCCAGAAGCCCGCTTGCACAAGGTCAAGAACGTCTCATTGTTGATATTCGCGTTCACGAACCGGACGGAGCCGTCAGCCAGCAGGGCCATGACCCCGCCGGTATGGATCGACTGAATCGGCTTGTTCGTTTCCCCTCCCAGTGAATCGGGAGACGTATTTCCTTTTCCATTGGCCCGGGTGGAATCGTAGGTTTTATCGTTCAGCTTGTAACGGACGGTGGTCAACTGATAAGTGTGTATGTCACCGGTACAGCAGGTTCCCACGCCGGGAGTTCCGTTGATGTTACTGCTCGCCCCGATGCTGAACGGGTTGCCGGCCCGAAAGTCCAGGCGTTGTCCTGCCGAATCAATACCGAAATCGGATTGTTCCGCGATCATCAGCGTATTCGTCGTCCCGTCGGTAATCTCTGCAATTCGCAATGATTGATTGGGAGCCAGCACTCCATTGGAATTCAACGTCCCGCGGTTGCCGGTTTTGAAGCCTGAGCCGGTGTCTGCTGTGCCACTGATTCCGACATACGTCGGGATGGGCGCTCTACTGATAGGAGCCGTTGGAGCTGTGCGCATCGGGAGCGGGCTGCTGGGGCAGAAGAACGGGGCTGGAGAAAGTCGGGCAAGAATATTCCGATTGACCGTGGAGGTCTGCGCATTGTGGACCGGAAGCCATGTCTGGGCAACGCTGGACTGCTCCAGCATCGGAAGAATGCTGATCCAGAAATTCCCCGTATTGGCAGCGGTACTGGTCCCTGTCGTACCGGGTGGAAAGCGGGTATGAACTTCCAGGTAGTTGTGCATGGCCAGCCCGAACTGCTTCAATTTGTTTCGGCAGTCACTGCGCCGGGCCGCTTCACGAGCCTGTTGAACAGCCGGAAGAAGCAGGGCAATCAGCACTGCAATAATGGCGATGACAACCAGGAGTTCAATCAGCGTGAACCCTCGACGACGGGACGGGGGATGATTTCCACGAATCAGGGAGCGGAATAATGTGGAAAAACGAGACATCGTTGCGGTCCTTTCAAAAAGGGGGAAAGAAAAAGAATAGGGGAAAAAGGATTTCGTGGCCCGCAAGAATACCGTTCTCTGGTCGAAGTTCAATCTTTGAGGAAACTGGCGTTTGGCACAGAACAATGAAATACATCGTTCTATCCGGGATAGCTGGTTTTCGATCACCTGAAAAGAATCAAAGCCCCCCGGAACAAGGTGGCAAGAACCTTCCCGTCGAAACAAAAGACGATCTGTTCTGTGCGATTTTTTCGCATCATCCTATAAAAGTATATGCCATACGAAGGGCTTTGTGTGCAAGCGCCAGAAAAAGATTGCCCGCTGGTCTGAAAAGTCGGGATGATCTGCCGGGGAAATGAAAGGCTGAGCAGCGTTTTTCAATCCGAATTGGCAGGCTGAGAAGCAGGCGCTCAGGCGGAGGCAGAAAACTCTCAAACATTGAATATTCTCTGTCTATGAACGAGGTGGGACCGGTTTGGTGAGAGAAGAACCGGTAAATCCGGAGCAATCACCCGCCTCAGCCAGATGGCAGGACATGCAACATCATCAACATCTGTTAATCTCTCTATAAGAGAATGGCGACCGCCGCATTGATTGTATGCCATGCTGATTGAACTGGGTTGTCAGTGGCTGGGCTCTGTGTTTGTCAATCGTTTCGAATATTTCAGGGAGCGTCTCATGAGTCGACTGTTTGTGATGCCGGTGGCAATTCTCGTCGTCTGTCGCATCTCAATTTTCGTGTCGAAAACGATGAAGCGAATGACAACGGAGCGGAACCGCGAGAAGCTGCTCCGAACCCTCAGTTGCGGTGCAGCACTCGCTCTGTTGTTCACGATGAAAGCCATCGCTGCGGAGACTCCCTTTACCGAAACGGTGCTTGACCCGCGGATCGGCAAGGTTTGTTACGCGGTCACGCTGGCCGATGTGAATGGGGACGGACGACCGGATGCGGTGGCGGTTTCTGAAAACAGGGTTCTCTGGTTCGAAAATCCGAGCTGGACTCCCCGGGTGATCATTGCTGATCAGGCAACGGCGGATCATGTCTGCATTGCTCCTCATGATATTGATGGCGACGGGCAGGTGGATTTCGCCCTGGGGGCGGGATGGTCGGGGAAAAACACGGGAACGATTCAGTGGCTGGGGCGAGGGGAATCTTTGGATCAACCGTGGCACGTCTACGCCATCGGAGCCGAACCGACGCTGCATCGAATGCGCTGGGGAGACGTCCTAGGGAGCGGACACGCCCAACTGACCATTTCTCCGCTCAATGCGACGCAGGGAACGGGAGTCCGGCTGATGGCATTCGAAATCCCCCAAAATCCCCGGACTGATCGCTGGCAGTCCACGGTTCTTAATCACGACCTGAACCGGATGCACAATCACTGGCACTCTCGGTGGAAAGACGGCACGACAGCCACCCTCACCGCCAGCCGGGAAGGGGTCTCTTCCATTCACCGACAGGGAGATGTTTTCCGGGTGGATCGTCTGGGGGCCGGGGCGGATGCTGCCGAACCGAACTTACGTGGCGCGGGAGAAGTCAAGATCGGGCGCCTGAAAGGGGGCCGACCATTCATCGCCACCGTGGAACCGATGCACGGCACCATGCTCGTCGTCTATCTGCCGCCAACAGACCCGAATCAGACACTCTGGGAACGGCACGTCATTGATGACGGCTTCAAACGCGGGCATGCCCTGTGGTTGGCGGACATGGACGGCGACGGCGGCGATGACATCGTCTTCGGACACAGCGATACCCCGCAGGTTCCCGGCGTGAATGTCTACACCTGCTCCACTGACGATGGAACAGCATGGTCGAAGCAGATTGTCGATGCAGGAGGGATGGCGACAGAAGACCTCGTCGTGGGAGATCTGAACGGCGATGGACGTCCCGATATTCTCGCGGGAGGACGTGCTTCACAGAACGTCAAGATTTACTGGAACCGGGCGAAGTAGGACGTCCCCGCAAGCCGGCAGGTTCCGTCACAAAGTGAATGCAGCCGCCAGCGGAGCAGCGTCAAAACGCCCCTTCGCGAAGGATCACGGTCTTGACGGTCCGTCCGAGAATAAACAGGTCCAGCCACCAGGACCAGTTTCGAATGTAGTACACATCGAGTTCGGCACGTTGCTGAAACGTCATATGGTTGCGGCCGGAGATCTGCCAGAGTCCCGTCATTCCCGGTCGAACCTGCCTGTAAAGCGCAAACGGCTCTCCGTAGAGTTCGAGTTGGTCGAGCATGAAAGGACGTGGTCCGACCAGGCTCATTTCTCCGATCAGCACATTCCAGAGTTGCGGGAGTTCATCCAGGCTGGTCAGGCGGAGAAAGCTGCTGATGCCGGGAATGATGCGAGGGTCGTTCCTTAATTTTTGCTTCGAGTCCCATTCCGGCTGCATCTCCGGATGGTTCCGCAGATAGTGGGCCAGCGCCTCATCAGCGTCGACAACCATTGTCCGGAATTTCCAGGCACGAAACGAGCGCCCGTCTTTGCCCACGCGGTCCTGCCCGTAGAACACCGGGCCGGGTGAGTACATTTTCACGGAAGCCCAGGCCAGCAGAAACAACGGGATCAGCAGGGGAGAAAGAACCAGCGTTCCCAGGACGACTCCGGAAATATCGAAGATCCGCTTCAGCAGATTGCTCCAGGCATTCAGCAGATGTTCCCGATGATGAATGCCCATGACCCCGTTGAATTCGCGATGGTCGCTCCACAGGCTGGGAAATCCGTCGATTTCCGGAATCATGACGACATTTGGGATGGGCAGGCTGTCCCGCAGGAGGCGCGCGGTTTCTCCGGAGTGAGAAGGATCTGGAGCAATGATGGCCCAGAAGATGTTGTGCTGATCCGCCAGCCTGCGGACATCGGCCAGAGTCCCGATAAATCCCGCCCGGGGACTGGCGACCGAGTGCGGTCTGGCAGCATCGTCAATCATTCCCAGCGGGCGCAGTCCACTGGCGGGCCTGGCCGACAGAAGTTTCATCAGCCTGTAAGCGGATTCCTGGCTGCCGATGATCACGGCAGGCTGTCCCCACCACGCATATCGGGAACAGACGGACCGGGAGAGAATGCGCATCAGCGGGGCCAGGCAGACCGCAATCGCCGTCAGCAATGTGATCGAGAACAACTGACCCGCGGTGCAGGCGCCTTGCGAGAGACACTGCAACACAAGCAGGACTCCCACCGAGAGATTGCCGATGGCCAGTCGTTTCAATTCATGGATCGGATTCAATCCGACGCCGGGATACAGCCCCAGCAGTGTGTACATGACGACAAAGATCAGCCCGCGCGCGAACATCGCCAGGAGACTCGTGGAAGCCTCCGTGCCAGTCATTCCAGACAGGGCGGCTCCTGCTTCCGACAAGGCCATACTGGCAGCGAATCCCAGACTGTCCACCAGGAAGAGCGGGAAGGCGGTTCGCAACGTCTGAGAGAAATACAAAGCCGACTTGAGGAACGAGAGAACCGCAGTCGACTGGTCTCCCTGCGCAGTCTCGACCTCCAGCGTCTCCGGGCGAGGAAAAGAGATGGCCGCCGTCGTGGCGGATTCGACACGAAAATGAGCGGGAGGGATTTCCGTTCCCACTCCTTTCGCGCGAGGAGTCTCCCCCTGCAGCCCCCGATGAAGGCGCAGTTGCCTGGGTCGTTGTGTCTCCATACGTTCACTGTCTCCCGAGGATCATTGACCCACCGATTGAGTCCTGATGCCCGTTCCCTGTCTGCGTCCTCTGCATTCAGATTGAATCGAGAGATGCGCGATTGCGATATAAAAATTGTCCATGACCTCGCAAACTCGACCATGCTCACGACCATGAAGAGTGATGCACTCCAAAAACTCAGTGCACACTCTCTATTTCCCCCAAGACCAGCAGGCTCGCCATAATGTCTGTAGCTCGCGATCTTTTCAATTGAGAGTTCGTTTTCTTTAGGAATTTTCTAAAGATCAGACGTGTTTACTGTTCTATTGAACACTGATCGTGGCCATCGCCACTGAAAAACCGGATCACAGGTCGTTGGCCTCTCGGGAAAGGCGTAGCTGGGACCGTCTTTGCCCCGGCACAAGGTGTACTTCCGGCAAAAATGTCGTGCGTTGAAATGACAGTTTCTCCGACAGCGGCTTTTCCGCCAGCAGACATCCCGGGAGGGAATCATCGTCCGGGGTATTCAAAAGCAAATGGGTTTCGAAATGAAACGACGTCTGACGGAGGCTGGATCAGGCAGACTGCTCCGGACGGAAATACCGGAACATGATGCCGTTGAGAGAACTTTCCTCACACCAGTTTCAGAGGTGCGGGACCGTCGCCGGAACCAGCGGGTGCCGACGCTCAAGGAAGCTGGAACACCAACACGAGAACCGATGGGGCAAATGCGAAAGCAACATTCTCGGGAAGCGGTACCGTCCGAATGCAAACCAGAACAACATTCGCGAATCCTTTCCAGGTCAGCCTCGCAGCGTTTTCCAGGTGCCCGCCTGTGATTTTCCTTGACTGCAGGCAATGCAGATTCTTCTCATCTCGCATGAATCCACGGATTTCCCAAGGAAAGCGAGCTGGACTCCGGACGGCTGGAACTGATTCCAACCGCACCGACATCCAGCGAACATAAAGGGGGGATGTCCGGAGAACAAGACTGTTTTGAGAAGAATTTCAATCCGATCCAGAATTCGGAGAGTCTAAAAAGTCTGCGGCAAGGAAACTCTCAGGGTTTGAGAGTGTTGTTCGCGGCACTAAAAATCTCTCGCATGCCTGGCACCGATTCGCTCGCGGAAAGGAAACTCCCAGGGTTTGAGAGAGTGTTGTTCGCGGCACTA
>Ga0182739_1002170_pt1 | contig 18685 bp, 22 predicted proteins | sample eDN5th30CBELigBY_FD_128873 | JGI IMG/M metagenome (GOLD analysis project Ga0182739, IMG submission 128873) | Enriched backyard soil microbial communities from Emeryville, California, USA - eDNA 5th pass 30_C BE-Lig BY (version 2) (version 2) | ecosystem: Environmental > Terrestrial > Soil >...
CATCAGCACCGCTTCACGCTTGAATTCGGCAGTAAAACTACGACGACTCTTCGACATTCAATGCTCTCCTCACAAGTGATGATACGCTCTTTTCCGAGCGCCCACCATTCGTGGGAAAGTCCATCTCCTTGTAAATTGAGGATGGTTGAAATGAGACTGGACGGCCTCGTCGCTCACCATAAGTTTTGCTTCAGGGGCAAATCCTTCGATGGCGAAATCGGCTGTATTCCCGCCCCTTGGCACTACGTTTTTTCTCGGTTTGTTCTTCGACACTTGGTTTCTAGGAAAACGCTGCCGCTCGGGCTCACAGATCCCGCCAAGATTCACCATCGGTGTCAGGTGGTCCGACGAACTTCTGAATCGCCGACAGCACGAACTGGAGTTCCTCGAAGCTCGACACTTCCACAGGAAAAGCCCGAACTTCTCTTTCTCCCTCGTCGCGAGCACGTTCGACGATGTCCGCCCCGTACAGAACTAGCAGCTCTTCATAGATTGCCGACGTGGCCACGATGACTGCCGCCTCTTTCAGCTCGTGAATACCATTCACGGTCGCCATTGGGTGCTCCTTAAACCGAGGAAGGAGTTCGTCGTAGTCAGGGATTCCGAATTGTTCTTCATCGCCGACGACTCGGTGAACTCTCTGCGGACCAACTGGATTTCCATCTCGGTCAATTCCGAAAGGAACCCGAGCACACATCAGGGCCTCCTCGAAGAGATCTTGGAGAGCCTCCAAGTGCCCAATCTGGCTGTCCCGTCGCTCGATATTCGTTTGGAGCAACTCCTTCGCAAATTCTTTAACTTCTCTCTCCGTCGCATCATCTCCGTCAATGACGTTGGAGGCCATTAACGCGGTAGCGTACTTGCTCTGAAAGACAGTCATCTGGTTGATGATCGAATCAGACGGTTCTGCGGCAGCCGCGTAAGCCTGCTTCATGTCGTTTGTGCTCTCCAACGCTCTCAAGGCTTTTAGGTTCTCGTAGTGCTGAACCCGCAGTTCGAGTAGTAGTTGCTCCAGAAAGTCTCGGACCATCTGAACGTCGTATCCTTTGTCCGTGTGCTGTTGAATGAGCGTTCTCGTCTCGCCGTCATGATGTATGGCAATCCTTTCACGCGATGATTTCTGTCGCTTCTGGAGCTTCACTTTTCGTTTCTGAGCTTTTCGGACTTTGTTGGACATGCGGAGTACTCCTTGGTCTGGGGGTTGGGAGGTGTCGATCAGGACTTGCAGGCAAGGGGCGTCACCGAAATGGGAATCTCTTGACCGGCTGAGGGAACAGGGATACCCTACAAGTGTTGCCGTCGATGACTGTTGCCCTTGAAAACATTAGAAGGCACAAGAGGAGTGTTGTCAAGGGTGACATTTTGTGTTTTGTGTTTTTTTTGAGGGGAGTCCGTCCGTGATTCGATTTCGACTCAATGAGTTGATCGCTGAGTGCAACGAGAGTGGAGAGAATGAGGAGAGAATTCACATGCAGACCGTCGCTGATGCAGTCGGCGTGGCAAGGTCAACTTTGGCGAACCTGACAACGACGAACCGGGAACCAGTGACGAATACGGCGGTGGTCGAGTGCCTCTGTCGCTTTTTTTACCTGCATCATCCCGCTTTCGAGCCCCAACTACTGTTTGAGTTCTACCCATTCCTGGACGAAACTACGACAACTCATATCGACGAGTTGTACCCACAGCGAGCAGCGAGAAGTGGAAGAGGATGATGTTCGTTGCCATCTATGCTCTGACCGGCTCAATCGCGACCAGTGGCCTCTTTCAGGGCGTCGAGAAAGCTCCGCAGCGAGTTCGCAAAAGCCTCGCCGTCCCGAATCAGAGCGTCGGCTAAGCGGTCCAGATCCTCGGGTAGCGGTTCTGACTGATTCTCTTTCGCCAAGTGTTCTTCAAGCAGCGGAAACTTGTAGCCAGGTCGAACGACATACGATTTTTTGCGGTCGCAATAGTAATATGGGACGCCTGCCAGGGAGAGGGTTTGCAGCAGTCGGTGGATGGTTCTGGTGGAACACTCCAGTTCTTCCGCCAGGGCGGCGGCGTCCCAGCGGCCGCGGCCGGAGATGAGGTGCAGTACCTGCATGAGTCGAGCCAGCCGTTCGCATTGACGGACTCGCCGATCGGCGTCGCTTCTTTCTTTTTGGGGTTTCTTCTTGGCCATGGCCCCATTGGAACAAGGGGTAGTGCCTGCAGTGGGTCATGGGGTCGACTGCCCATATTTCAAGCTCTGTCCCGACGACAGTTATCGCACTGACCCACAGCTGGCATAGATGCAGGCTACGCTCACATGGTGATTCTGAGATAATGCCCCTCTTACTTTGGAAGATGCCGATGATTCGAAGACATCTGTCTGATTCGCTGATTGAGTTACTGCAACCGCTCCTGTCCGGCATCATTGACGACTGGGAACTTCAGGTAGAGATTCGTGACGAGGCTGTCACGATTTACTATCGCGGGGCTGCTCTTGTCCGTGACTTGCGTCTCAATGGTGATCGTTTGGCTGGTTCAGTCCATCACAAGTACGTCCCTATGAATAATTTTGAGGCAAAGAATTATGTAACTGTGAGTGGAGATGCGGATGGCTTGACCTTTGAATCAATTCCTCAGCCGCTTGCACCCGGCAAGCTGTCTGCCGAGGTTGTTCGTAACTACAAACGGATGATGAGGTCAGTGTCAGGCAATCCGGAGGCAGCGATCGTTCATGGGATCGTATCGCGTCCTGAGAATCGGATCGTCGATCAGGAGTTAAAGTTTCAGGAGTCGGGAGTTCCCGAGGCTGATAAGATCGACATCTGCCACTTCGATCTTGGGTTGAAGTGTCTTGCATTGGTCGAGGTGAAGGGACTGCATGATACCCGCTTGCGATCTCGGGATGGCAATGTGCCGGAGGTGATTGATCAACTCCGTCGCTACCGCACTCGGATTGAAACTTGGCGGGACAGCATTGTGGATGGTTGTACGTCGTCGACTAGACTTAAACGTCGCCTGGGATTCGCTGTCCGACTGGATGGAATACCGGAGTCCGAGCCCTTGAAGCTGATGAGAAAGCCAGTTCTCGTCATCGGTGGTTGTTCTCGCGATGACGTCCGAACGATAGTGAATGGAAGTGATGAGTGGCAGCTACTCATGGAAGGTGTCAAAGAGGTCGCAGCTGGGGTGATTGTATGTGGATTGAACGGTTGCAATCTCCGGCTCCACAATGGTGGCCACTCACGAGTCTTTGATACTGATGTGATCTGAAGTTCGATCTTTGTATTGTTTGTTATCAGCCACACAGCTAGGTCTGGAAAAGTCCGTTTTATTGGAGCCCACTATGTCTCGATTGACGCTGGTTCACAAACAACAAGAACTGCCTCTTGAAACAAACCTCTACCAGGAATACCTGAAGCACCCACGAAGTCTTCGCCTGTTCGACGGCGATATGGTCAGTGATACGGGCCGGGAAATGCTCGCGAATTTCTCACAGGCCACAGCCTGCTATGTTTCGGTTCCCCAGTTGCGTGAGTACTGCATTCAGGAATCCGTCCGAGAAGGTGAGCTTGGCCCTGCGGGAGAACAGTTTCGAGAGTGGTTTCACCAGGTTCGTCGACTCTCGGGACCAGCAGCAGAGGCCGGGCTGGAGTATGTGGCTTATGCTCTCCGGCCCCTTCGTTTGTCAGGTGCTGAGTTTCGCTACAATCAACAGGATGGTCAGCCGAATGACATTCGCAAGCTGACGACCGACATGCTATGTCGATTCCGGGGTCAACCTGTATGGACGGAACTCAAGATGATCGGCGACACCTGGACCTCGTCGGCTCTGCAACAAATCTTCCTCTATGGAGCGATGGTCGCTGGTGAACATCAGACGAAGCGGTTGCAGTCTTACTACGGAGCTGAATTTGATCAGGGTCGTCCATGGCTGGCTGTGCTCGTGGAGGATCGAGACGATCGAGCGTTCCTGGAGGACTTCGACCAAACCCTGCGATTCGTGCGGTTGACGTCTGTCAAGAAAGTGATCCAGGAACACTTTTGTGGGATCATTCTGGCAAAGATCAAGGGGGATGACGGTCAGTGGGGGATTTCAGAATGGCATGCCATTGGGTGACAATGAGTACGATTTCGTTCACTCCACTTGATGGGGCTCTCCGTCCTGCAGTTGAGTCACGTTCTTGAAGTGATCCTTGAAATGTCCCGGCTCGAACGTGTGGACCGGAATGATCGTTTTGGGGTCCAACTCGTTCACGAAGCTGACAATATCTGCAGACAGCATGTGACCGCTGGTATGAACATCGTGCAGGCTGCCGTTGGCGTTCGCTAAGATTTGCTGAGTTGATCTCCACTCCGGTTGTTCCAGATAGCCATGCCAGCGTGAGTAAAGGCAGCATGTCCGCTCAGGGAACTGTCGTTCGAAATCATCCAGCATCGAGGCCCGGAAGACCATCAGGTATTTCTCCGGTGCCTCGCGGATTTCTTCGAGCGTGATTTCTGCCTCCCGAAAGCGTTCGATCTGCTTTGCTCTCCCTTTCCGGTGTCTCGACTGTTTCAGGGTTTGAGGGACGTAGACACGGACCAGGCCGTCAGACTCAGGCTGCGGAAGTGGGATCTCATGCTGGAGCAGGTGCATAATGAAGGCGGTGTAGACGTCTGCTACGAAGGTGCGTCCCGATTTCTTGGCGGCTCGGATGAATGCGACGAGTCGATCCACATGCTGAGGGGAGAACGAAGCCAGGGCCAGACTTTCGCAGGTTGTCACCAATTCCGTGATCTTGTCTTCCAGTTCGTACTCGGTGACCAGATTGCCGTCGGGGAAGCCGAAGTGAGTTCCTTCCATCAGCATCGCGTCGATCGGCTTGTGTTTCAGAGCTTCGATTAGTCGTTTTCCCATGCCTGGTTTTCGACCGTGGCTTCTCAAGTCTCCGGTGTAGAGTAGTCGCTTGTCCTCCGATTCGATCAGAAACGCCAGGCATCCGAAAATGCTGTGGTCGACCGCGTACCCTGTGACGGTGAAGTCTCTGATCGTGACCGGTGCCTCCGGTTTGATTTCCCGGAACCGTTCTCGTGGCAGTTCCACCTGACCAGCGAACAGACTTCCTGCGAGCATCATCTTGCTGGTGCCTGAACTGGCATAAATGGGAATAACATCCTGGGCGTGATTCAGCAGCCCGGTGTGATCGAGATGGGCGTGTGAGAGCAGGATGCCATCAGGGGATGGAGTGTCGTTGTCGAAAAGTCCCGGTACGTTTAGAAGGATGCCATTTGATTTCAAGTCCTCGGTCGACTTCCTTCTGAGAGTGAACGTGTCGAGGGCCTGTCGATCTTTGTCAAAGAGCGGCATCCCGATATCCAGTATGATGCGAGTCTCTCCGCTCCGAACTTCGATGCAGTTGCCTCCAACTTCCTGGCTCCCCCGATGAATTGTGACTTCCATTTCGTGTTAGCTTTCTGATTCATCAGGCAATTCGTCTGTGGTGGCGATCTGGATGTTGAGTGCGAGCCGTGTGCGTCGCTCCTGTTTGAACATCGGAACCTCCTGTTCTTCCCAATTGTTTCCGAGGGTGGCTCTTGTCTCGAACCATTCCCGGTCGTCATTCGTTAATTTTCCATCTCGGCTTGGAATCCACCAGTCGGAGAGTTGAGCGGTGAGAATGGCTGCTTTGTAATTCGCTCCCAGGTAGGCCCAGTATCCTGACACCTGAATCCAGATTCCCATTGTTTTCGGGGAGTCGTTCTCCAGCACGGGGCCGAACTCGATCTGTGGATTAGCCACGATGGCTTCTTTGAAAGCTTCAAGAATCTGGAGTCGTTCGGCTTCGGTCATTGCACCTCCATGCCATCGTCAAGCCTGAGTGTGAATGGTTGCCAATCGTCTGGTGGATTAATGCAGGCGTTGCCGTATATCAGTCCATTTTCGATGTTTAAGATTTCGACACCATCAATCGCAACGGCACGTCTCCAGAGTTCATTGCCTTTAGGATCGATCGCAACGACGTCGAAGTAGGTGCAGATCAGGACCATTCTCCCCTCTGGAGAAATTACACCTGTTGTGCCGGTATCAGATAGGTGTTTCCAGGCATCCGGAATTTCAGGATTGACGAAATATGTCGCACCCATCGCGAAAAGAATGACTGATTTTGCTTCTTCCCAGATTGTCGCTGAAGTGGCATAGCCGAAACCTGTTTGAGCATTGGCAAGCCATGATTCGGAAGTGTCCGACACAATCCGGAAGACACAGCCCTCCGACCATGGAGTTGGATTCCCACGGTGAAGGTGAATAGGTCTGGGGCCTGTGCCATACAGTCCGGGTTCGAGAATCACTTCCATACTTGTGTGCTCTGTTTTGTGCGAGTTGTTGATTTCTGATTTTATATTACTGCGTGATACTTGTTCCTTTCCAGAAAGGTTCGCGTCCTGCCGTCCTTGTGCATGAAAATCCATTAAGCCACTATTAGCGATCAGGGGCTTCCTGCAAAGAAGAGCCGCTTCAAGACCAGAACAGTTCCGAGTCCCCAAAAGACCAGAGACAGTCCCGTGTGTTCGATCAGGAACTGTTCCGGAGTTTTCCAAAAGATGAGGAAGCAAGGGGTGGCCAGGATCAGACCGGCGATCATTCCCAGAACGGTTACGAGCATGATCAGCAGTGGAAACGTGTAATAAATCACGAGGCCTCTGCTGAGGGCATCCACGAAGTCACCGGGGCGTCGATCTTCAGTCATCGTCTGTCTTTCTCTGGTGGTGTGTGTCAACTTGGATCGGTCTCAGATTGGGGTGGGTGGCATCGAGCAGATTTAGAAACGCTCGGCGACGTACCACTTCTGCTCGTGCGAGTTCCAGGTGAGGCGGTACGTTGTCACTTTCTCCAGCGGTGTTCCCGCTTCTGATTTCCACTCGATCGCGACGTTGAACTTATAGGCGGGCCAGTCTTTCCAGTTCTCGGAAAGCTCCGAGGCACGGTCGAATGCGAGGGGGTCAGGTTCGTCAATGGTGATGCTGCGGATGTCGTAGCTGATCGGTGCTTGCAGGCTTTTGATGCGAGAGTCCATCGTCGTGACTTCGCTTTCTTGTCCGGCGATCCACTTCTGGAATTCGCTGTCGAAATGGGCCTGAGCGGCTGCTTGAGAACCGACCGGACCAGTACCGCAACCGGAAATCAGAGACAGGCAAAGTAGAGCGAGAGAGAGAATCATCAGGCGTTGCATCAGTAAGCTCCTTGTGGGTGAGAGAATGTTTCTGCTCTATCTACCCGAAGGGACTGACAGACGCGGGACAGCCAATTATTGATTCAGTGAGATCCCGGCTTGGAGTGTCTTCACGAACCGTTCCTTGAGTTCGTCCGGTTGGACGATCTTCACCTGTCCGGTCCAGGTCAGAATCCACCGCAGGATTTCTTCGAGACCGTCCACGGTGAATGTCATTGTGAGGGAGCCGTCGCGGTGCTTTTTCACCTGTTGAGTGTCATGCCACTCCGTTTCTGTGACGATCGGAGCCGCTTCCGCAGAGAACCGCAGTTCGATGCCATAGCTGGTCTCTCCGCGATAGACCGCCCAGGCATTTCCGAAATACTGACGAAGATCGAAGTTCTCTGGAACCTGAGCGGGTTGGTCGAGCATCCGTAGCGTTTTGAACCGGGCAACCCGCAGCGTCTTCGCTTCTGTGTCACCTTCGAGACGACCGATGACATACCACGCTCGCTTAATGAGGCAGAGCCGGTAGGGATGGATCACGAGTTTCACCGGAGCCTCTTCGTAGGGGCTTTCATAAACTCCGGTCAGTTGCTTCCCTTCGAGGAGAGCCGACTGCACGGTCTTGATGGTGGAATCAGCTCTGCTGTGGTCAACCAGCTTCAGGTCGAAGACCTGCATGATTCCTGCCGCGTCAGCCAGGATCTCTTTGATTTCTTCCGGGGAAGTGGCTGCCAGTTTGCGAGTGGTCGGTGCTGCTCCGCTGCCGACGTTCAGACCGGGAGCTTTTGAGAGCGTGGTCGCCAGTGCTTGTCCGAGGGCTTCCTCTTCTGTCAGTGTCAACGTAGGGAATCGGAAGTCCGGTCGAACACGGTAGCATTGATCCCGTATATCGAAGATCCAAGGCACGCCACTGAATTCGAGAACCTCCAGATCACGAAATACCGTGCGTTCCGAAATCTCCAGTTCCTCAGCGATGGCTTTTGCGTTGTAACGGCCCCGCGACTGGATCAGGTTCAATACCGAGAGGACGCGTGCCATCCGTTCGCTTTGTCGAACTCGTCGATCCCGGTCTGGTCGTCTTGAAACCTCCGGTCCCGGTGCTTTGCTTCGTGAGACTTTCTTCTTGGCCATGCTGCTGAGTCTTTCAAAATAGGATTCCATCCAGTCTGACGGTAAGCAGTGTCAGAGGAGGGTCAACCTGATGTGCCAGACTCGAAAATCCAGCTATGAGCCTGGTCCACAACTTTTGCCACCAATGGCAGGTCGTCACGTCCGAAGGAATCCGTGTTTCGCCATTCTTCGCCCTCTTTGTAGAGACGACTGACTGTGACATTGTGACGGACACCGACCGAAGTTTCGTTCTCCCAGATCGCGGCTTTGACGGCTCCCAGACGGATTTCGTGGACGGGCTGTTGTTTTTGCTTGGGCATCGTGAGTTTCCTTTCGTTGAGTGAAGTGATACTTCACTTCATACCCGAACAAAGGGAGCCGGTTCACTGAATCCGAACAGACCGTCCTCAAGAAGTTCGCTCATTTCCTTTTGGGCAACTCGCTGTGCGTCTGAACTGAAGGGGCGTTCTGGCGGCTGAAAGTGACGTCGAGCCAGACTCAGGAAGAAGTCAATGCACAGTTCTCTACTGGAAAATGTTGACCAGGGGACTCCATGGCCACTGCAGTCCCCACATTGATAGGCCAGGTTGATCCTGATTGCCCATGACTCTGTTGAGATTCTGGCGATCTCGTATTCTGCGATGGCTCGTTGGTTCTTGGCTTCGATTCGCCGGAGTCCTTCCGATGAGTCCATTGCAGGATTTCTGACCGTTCTCACCCAGTTTTCGAACTTCTGTCGCCGGATTTGCAGTGACTCAATGACCATGTCCATTGGTCTTTCCGAGTTGACTGAGTTTCAATTGCAGGTAGCGTTCCAAGTCGTCGATCAGATTCCGTTCCGGCTTCGAGAACCAGCGACGTTGTTGCTTCAGAATGTTGATCACATCCCGGTAGCCCAGTTCGCCGATAAACGGAAGTTTAGGGAGTTCGCTCAGCCGTTCGCTGTCCGGAATGCCCTCCTTGAGTTGGCTCGAATCGCGGTACTTCTGCACGAGGGGATTCCCGGTCGTCGGCGTTAGCAGGATCAAAACGAAGTCTCGCCGTTCACCATTGAAGAGAACATCCTCCTGAAACCAGCCGTTCTCCCGGAGTCCGACGCGGGCGTTCCGAATCAGTTGATCAGAAGGGAACCCGGTCGATCCATTGTTGTGAATGGTGGTCGCCGAGAGTTGTGAACCGTATTTCATTTCGATGAAGACGGTCGTCTTCGGGTTTTCCCAGGTGATGACGACGTCCACTTCTGTGGCCCCCTCGGTCCAGTTCAGGTGCTGTCTGGGATATCGTCTCTGTTTTTCCCAGAGTTCGATCCTCAAACCTCGAAAAACTTGTCGCCGGAATCGTTCCTCGCCCAGTGCCTGATTGAGCAAGTCCGGTAGCCACCAGCGTGGATTGATTGCTTTCAACACTCCGAAGAGGTGCCCGGTGACCACGTCCTCACTGGTCGGTCGCACGATCAGTGGGCAACGCAGCTCTCCCTTGCGGGCCGGTTCACACAGGCAGCCTCCTTTGCCGCCGAGTTCGGTCAGCATGCTCTCGCTCCGTTGAGTTCGTGAAGTTCAATCGCTGCTTCTGATTGGGTTGCTTTCGGCTTCCACTCCCGACACTCTTGCCGGTACGAACAGGTCGAGCAGTTCAGTGGGGTTTCGATCGGATAGAAGATCTCGTTGGAAACCGCTCGTTCCACGTTCTGGACCAGATCGCCGAGTCGTCCGAGATCGTCCTCGGTCCGGGAAGTTTTCAGCCGCTGGAGTTTCGGGGTTTTCGTCTTCACGAGCACCGCGTACTCGACCGTCGGCATTTGTCCCGTCGTCTCGATGACCGCGTTCACGTAGCAGGTTGCTTGCAGGGACGCTTCAACCTCGAAGTCTCCGTAGGACCGTCCCGAAGTTTTGAACTCCGTCACTTTGAGGACATCAGTTTCCTTCGTGATCAGGTCGGTGAAGGCAAGCAGCGGGGTTTCCAGATATTCCCCCTCGCTGTTGTGCAGGGGCACCAGAAACCGTTGTTCGACGGCCACGATGTTCTGCGGTGGTGGTTCTTCCAGGTAGAGTTTCAGCAGGGCCAGACCCTGTTCGATCAGATCCTCTTGCGACTCGTTTGCCTTGAATTCAACCTTTTGTTCTTCTGTTCGGAAGATCCAGGTTTCCAGGAACTCCTGTCGAATCTGTTGCTCCACAGGGACTTTCTTCTTCATCAGATACTGATGGTAGACCGCCAGGGCGTTGTGGATCGCTGAGCCAAGCACCAGTCCACTGCTGACGGTTGGCTGTGGCAGTTTGAGAATCCGTTGGAAGTAGTATTGAAGCGGACAGCGGAGGTATTGGTTGATTGCACTGTATGACCAGTGCGGACGTGGCTCCTGCTTCATTGGTCGATCTCCTGTTTACTGCTGGTTGCGAGGACCTGCCCACAGACAAACTGACAGATCATGCGATCCCAGTCGTCAGTCAGGACGCGAGTAAGGGGTTGAGGAGGAAAGCCACCCCGCATGAGCCAGTTGAGCAGGACTTCGGCAGCTTCGGATGCGGACTCGAAATCTCCGTCTGACACAGCGTCGAGCATCTCTCCCCAAGTAGACTGTGGGTCCATGCGAACTTTCTAAAGTTTTGCTTTGCACTGTACGGTGAATGCAAATCTGACACAGCCCGACAACGGAGGGCGACATCATGATTGAAGCTTCACCAATAAAGCCGCTGTGCGGCCCTATCGACGTCGGCCAGTGGGAGCGGTGTTTTCAGCGGTCAGTTCGTCCAGCACGATGCCCGCCTCGGATTTCGAGAGGTCATAGAGATCGACTTCCCGGCCCACGATTTCTGCCACTCGTTGACGGAGTTGCGGTGTGGTGAGTCCCTGTCGTTTGGCCAGGTTGTTCAGATACGAGATCTGCTTGTTGCTGGCAGGCGTGAAGCCACCATCATCTGGTGTACGACGATGACCATGGCCATTTTGAGGAGGCGATGAGCGGCGTTCGTACCCGTTCCCGCGACCGTTTCCATTCGCTGAACGAGCCGGAGCAGACCCTTGGCGAGCGGGCGGAACTTCATCGCGACTGGCCATCGCTGACTCACCCTCGTAGCGTTCGACCTGCTGGTTCAGACTCTCCTCAGCAAGATCGTAGAGTTCCTTGATTTTCTCGACGACCCCTTCGGGATCGTCCAAGGGAACACAGACTTCGCCTTCCAGGTTCACGCTGAACCCGGTGCTGTTGTAATCCCGCGAAACCTTCCGACTGAGACCGACGTTGACCTTGAGCATGGGGGCATTCCTTCGTTCAGAGTTTGATGTCACTGAACTGAATACCCGATACAGGAAGAAAATACGTTGACGGGTGAATGTTGGTCATTTTGTTGCTCTTCACCAGGGCGTTCTTCTAGGATGTTCCGTTGAATTGCTGGCTGCGAATCGCAAATTGACAGTAAAATTTCGTATTCGGAGTGATGTGGGCTGTGGCCTTGGAGCGGATGCTCGGTGCCAGCAGAAAATATAGGGTCGAACAAACATGTATTTATCAGAACTCCGAATTGAAAACTTTAGATCATTCGGCGAGGGAGAGAACTCTTTTACTCTCAAACTGCAACCTGGGCTTACTGCACTGGTTGGTGAAAACGATGCTGGTAAGTCTGCGGTAATTGACGCACTACGATTTGCATTGAGCACTCGTGACCAAGAATACATGCGAGTCGAAGAGTCTGATTTTCATCAGCCCCCAGGCACGTCTGGGAGAAGAAACTCAATTGTAGTGCAGTGCAAATTTGAGAACCTGAAAGGAAGCGAGCAAGCAGCTTTCTTGGAATACTTGACTTATGAAGGAGAGGAAACACAAAAACGCCCAGTCCTGTATGTGAACTGGCGTGCGAGTGTCGTTGCCAGAAAAGGGAGGCGTCGATTTACTCCGACTGAAACTCTTTGTGGTGTGAATGCAGATGGCCCACAGTTTGACTACGAAGCAAAGTCACTGCTCGCTTCCACCTACATGCGACCGTTGCGTGATGCTGAGAAAGAACTGTCAGCAGGACGAAACTCGCGACTCTCGCAGATACTTCAATTCACCAGAGAAGTCGTTGAACACGGAATTCCTTGGGATGAGAAAGATGGTCATCCTGAAGACGTCAGCCAACTGAACATCTTGGCTATTGGAGACTACACAAACTCATTGCTTCGGAAGCATTCTGGAATTAAAAAAGCATCATCTCGCCTGAATTCGGATTACCTGAAAAAGCTGTCGTTCGCAGGTGATGAGTTGCGTGGTGATGTTTCTGTAAGCGGATCGAAGGAAGAGTCAACACGGTTGAGGCAACTGCTCGAAAAACTCGAACTCGAATTGAGAGATGAAGGAGCAGGTGAGCCACCACCTAGGCGTGGGATGGGATCAAACAACCTTCTATTCATGGCTTGTGAGTTACTATTGCTGGGAACTGAGAAAGATGGCCTGCCATTATTGTTGATTGAAGAGCCAGAAGCACATCTTCATCCGCAACGCCAGTTACTGTTGATGAAGTTTCTTCAGGAGCAGGCGTTCGACCAGGAAAATCCGATCCAGGTAATTGTGACAACACACAGCCCAAATCTCGCATCGGCAATTGACGTCGAAAACCTTGTCATGATTCATAACAGCAAAGCTTATCCACTTTCGGAAAATGAAACGAAACTAGACACCTCAGATTATGGTTTTCTCAAACGCTTTTTGGATGTCTCCAAAGCTAACATGTTTTTTGCTCGGGGAGTCGTGATCGTTGAGGGAGATGCGGAGAACATTCTCCTACCGACATTGGCGAGACTTCTTGGTCGTGATTTCACTACACACGGAGTGTCCATCGTCAACGTCGGCGGTGTAGGATTAAGGAGATTTGCCCGTGTGTATCAGCGGAAGAGCCCTAAAGATCAAGGCATGCTGAAGATTCCTGTGGCATGCATCACAGATCTGGATGTCATGCCAGACTGTGCCCCAGAAATTGTTGGCAAAGTCGAACCAGGCACCAATTGGCCAATAAAGAGCAAACGAAAATGGAGAGCTGAAAAAGACTTTGAGGAAGGTGAGTTAGAGCAGAAACGCGATGAAATCGATGCCAAAGCATCTGGCCAAAAGGTAAAGACGTTTATTGCAGACAGTTGGACACTTGAGTACGACCTTGCGAGAGGTGAGATTGGAAAAGCTGTGTGGGTTGCCGCACATCTGGCAATTGCTGACGAAAAACTTTGCGACGGGTCAAAGACATGCAGAGATGTTCTTGAGTCGGCTTTGAGAAATTGGAAGGAAAAGAAGTTTGACGAGATGAATGCCGAGGTTAGGGCTTCTCATATTTACTCGTGTTTCACCAAGGGGACAAAGGCGTCGAAGGCCATCGCGGCACAATACCTTGCGTCAATAATTGAGAGTCGGGTGAAAAAGAAAAAATGGACGGTTGGACAGTTGAAAGCCGCACTTCCCTCGTACTTGCTTGAAGTAATTGAATACGTTACTCGAAACGAAAGTGAACCGGTAACTGTCGCCTCCGAGAGGGATACTGAATGACCAAGGATCTTCAGAATCATTTTGACGAAATCACAGATGAGGATATCGCTTGGGCTGAGTCAATTCTGAAATTGCCACCTGGGGCATTTGCAGGAGAGCACGACAGCAGTTCGCGAAAGAGCGTATTGAAATCCCTTAAGTCAATTGATGTTGAAGCATGCCCAGGAAGTGGCAAGACAACTTTGGTTGTTGCCAAACTGGCGATACTTGGCAGGAAGTGGACTGCACGCACCTCTGGTCTGTGCGTACTTTCGCATACGAATGTTGCGAGAAATGAGATTGAAAAACGGCTGGCCGGAACAGAAGTTAGTCACAAGTTACTCAGTTACCCTCACTTCGTGGGAACGATTCATGCATTCATCAACGAGTTCCTGGCGATTCCATTGCTACGTTCAAATGTGTTCGACATAAAAGTAATTGATGATGATATTTGCCTCTCGCACCGCTGGAACATGCTGCCTCGCGGGGCGGAGCATGCTTTGAAGCAAAGATACTACGGACAAACCGCTCTTAAAGTGAGAGACCCGACATTTGGTGTGGGGGAATTGGGGAAAATTGGGGAGCACACATCTACGTATAGGGAAGTTCGCAGGGTATGCGAAGAGACATCACGGGACGGGTATTTTTGTCATGATGAGATGTTGGTCTGGAGCGAGGAACTCATGGATCAGCATCCCAATATCGTCAACGCAATCCGCTGCAGATTTCCATTTCTATTTATTGACGAGGTTCAGGATAATAGCGAAATTCAATCACGCGTACTCTCAAGAGTTTTTCAGGAAGGAGACAGCCCAGTAGTCAGACAACGGTTCGGTGATTCAAACCAAGCAATCTTTCAAGCCAATAGCGAAACAGCCGCAGTCACCGATGCTTTCCCAAAAGAGGATAAAAAAGTTGTAATCCCGAACAGTCATCGATTTCACCAGGAGATAGCAGATCGTGTGAAACCACTCGGGGCGAATTACATTGATCTTGTCGGATGTGGTCCTAACGACAAGGACATCGAGACGGACGCATCTGGAAAATGTGCATGTTTTCTGTTCGACGAACAGAGCGTCAATCTTGTGCTCCAGAACTACGCACAGTACTTAGTCGAAACATTTACTTGCCACGAATTGGGATACGGGACGTTTACCGCAGTTGGTGCGAGGGTCAGGGTGGAGGATGAAAATAACGATAAGATTCCCCAGTTCCTCAATCATTACTGGAGCGAATTCGATAGCGAGTTGACAAAGTCAGAGCCGCAGCCAAAGACTTTCAAACATTTCATTGAAATAGGAGAAGCTCGATTTCTTGCCTCGGGGGAAAATCACAAACGCTTGGACAGTCTAGCGAACGGAATACTTCGCGGGATCATTATTGCCAATCCGAAGAAAAAACTACAAAAACGGCGACGTGCACACCGTTATCTCAAGGACTTGGCCGAGCAGGCGGAATTGCAGAATGAGTATTGCGAATTAGTCGCCAAATTGTTTCAGGGCACATCACCGATTGACGAGGAGTCATGGCTCGAACAAGTCGTCCCCCTTGTTCAGCGAATTATTGAGAAGGTTGCCCCGGATGGGTACCTTGCTGCTCGTTTGACAGACTTCATGGCTTACTCAGACAAAGCATCGTTTCAGATAGAAAGCGGCTCATCTGTCGAAACACCGCGTGACAATATCTATTGCTACCCCAAGTCGAATCCACAGGTAAGAATCCGACTCGGGTCGATTCACTCGGTCAAAGGTGAAACACACACTGCAACATTAGTGTTAGAAACGTTTGTCAAAGCTCACAACTTGAAAAATCTGAAACGATGGATATTGGGTAAGAAGACTGGAAATCAAAGTGGCGTAAACCTTAGTAGACTCAGACTGCACTACGTCGCGATGTCACGACCAAGTCATTTACTCTGCCTGGCAATGAGGGAGGATTGCTTTAAGACGGCAGAACTCAACGATCTCAGGAAGTTATGGAAAGTTGCCAGAGTGCGTGAACATGGTCCTGAGTGGATGTAGAATTTCACAATGAATCGGAAGATGACCGCATCGAGTGAAGAGTTGTTTCGTAAGCGATCAGCGAAACCTACTCCGGTCATTTCGACCGACCTAGAAAGTTGTGAGTTTCGAAACTGCCCTGGCGATGTTGACCGCCATTGCCTCTAATGGCGTAGACCGTAAGTTGGAAGTAAAAATCACTCTGCGATTCTGCCTGATTCCTGAACTCGCCAAGTTTGTCCAGATTCAAGCTCCATAGCCGTTAATTGTCCGCCGAATCCACAGCCAGTGTCGATGCAGCGACAAAAACCGAAGTCTTTGATTGCCCCAGGTGTGTGACCGACGATCAAGGTCTTTCCGCTGAGATGGGCTTTGGGTGGCGACTCTTCCAACGAGATCCAGCGGAGTAGCAATGAAGGTTGGTCTTCGAGCTTGGAGTACCAGCAGTAGTTCGCGTGCGTGAACATGAACTGGGCCGTTTCGTAGTACGGTCGGCAGGAGAGGAGAAAGTTCCAGTGTGCTTGGGGAATGCGACTGATCCCAGCATCAGGACCGTATGAGGCGAGAGTCTCTTCACCCCCTTGTGATCTCCAACGGAGTTCTGCGTGAGGATCGTCTCGACTGTCGAGCATCATCTCCTCATGGTTGCCGAGGATCGGAACTAAGTTGCAGAGTTCACTCAGATCGATCAGAAGTTCCAGCACTTTGCGGCTCTCCGGTCCTCGGTTGACGTAGTCTCCCAGCGTGACGATGGTGTCATCCGGTCCGGGGATGATGGCGTCGAGAATAGACTCCAAAGCCGCAGCGTGTCCGTGGATGTCGCCGATAGCGATCAATCGACCTGTAGCTGAGTTCTCTTTTGCCACGAAAAACTCCCGTTATGAGTGCTGAATCCGTCGCTCAGCATCATAACGGGATTGGACTGTCATGGGTGGGACTGATGGCTATGTTGCCATTTCGAGAGCCAGTTTCCAGGCTTCGGATTTGAGGCGGTTGCCCGATCCGAACCAGGCCGATTCGAGTCGTCGGCTCGCCCGCTCCTGTTCCGTGCGACCACGGGTGGAACGGTGGTGGTCGACGAATTCGGTCACGGCGTTGAAAGCGGCCCATGTCGTGAGCTTTGTCTCAGGGATGTCTTGTCCCCGTCCGTGCTCGAAAAGCCGGAATAGTTCTGACCTGATGTTTTCTGCTCGGCGATTCTGGTTTCCTTCGCTGTCCGGGTAGAGCATGGAGAAGTAGGTTTCCAATTGCCCCCGCGATGGGTAATGCCACGCCAATCTGTTCATGCGATCTCCCAGGTCGTCATAGAATCGCTTAGCGAAACCGAGGATGGCTTGGGCCTCTCCGACCTTCGCGTCCAGATCTCCTTTATGGATGATGGAGACTCCTTGCCCCCGACTTCGCCGTTCTGCCATTCCCAGGGTATTTGCACAAACGACACGGATCGGCGTGAAGAAGACCCTGAGTGCAGAGCTGCCATCGTGGGAGTTGCTGAGTAAGAGGAATTTGTCGGTGACGTCTTCCGAGTCCTTGATCCGAATTTCTCCGTCCAGCTTCGCGAGCATCCAGACTTTCTCGCCTTTCCCCAACGCTCCTGCCGTGTGATACCGCAGCTGCCCATCCTGCACCACTGAGTCCAAGAAGCCGAAGCATTGTTGGTTCTGCACAGGCTGGTAACTGTTGCCGACAACGCCCAGAACCTCATTCGAGTCTGTTCGCAGCACGGCCTTCCGCTGCGGGACCGGGATGCCCTCGTCAGTTTCCATTGATCTGAGATCAACGTGGTAGTTCAGACCAGCTGCTTCGATTGCTTCGGCGGCGGTAGCAGGTTCGTAGAGCTTCGTTCCGAGTCCGTGCCAGGGAGTTTCCCCGGCGTACATCATGGCGGTTTGACCGTTCGTGGTCGCGAGATCGTGTGGCATGTTAATGTTCCTTGAGTTGGGGAGACTACACTTGTCTTACTACCCAAGGACTGGCCAATTCTCTGCGAGTTATTGCCAGGTCTCACCCTCAGTTCTCAAGTCGTACTTCGGTCCGTTGACCGCCAGTTCGAGACGTCGCCTCTCGTAGTCTGGCATTGACCGTTCCAGCAGTCGCCAGAATTCTCTGGAGTGGTCGTCATGTTTCAGGTGACAGACCTCATGGGCGACCACATATTCCACGAGCCTCTTCGGTGCGAGGATGACCTTCCAGTTGTAGGCGATCCAACCTTTGTGGTTTGCACTTCCCCATCGACTCTTCATCTCTCGAACTCGCACAGACTCTACCTCGACTCCGAGATTTCGTGCGTAACGGTTTGTCAGGCTCTCCAGGCGACGTAGTGCCTTTTCTCGATACCAATCGATCAACATGGATCGGGTGAATGAAACCTGGCTTTCCTGGTCTGCAGCGGCAGGAGTCCTAACCTCGATTTGGCCTCGAAACAATCTGACGGTCGGAGTCTCGTCGCTCGCGTGGTTGAGAACCATAAGCTTGTATTGACGCCCGAGGTAGAGAAACGATTCTCCGCTGACGAACCGTTTGGTCCGAGTCCTCATGAGGCGGCGAAAGTGTTCCTGCTGATTCAGAATCCACACTTGCTTGGCTTGGACTGCCTCTGCAATGTGTGTTTTTCTGCTCCCCTTCGGGGCATCGACAGTCACCGTTCCATCAGGATGAACGTTTACTGAGATGCTGCTCCTGTTCGGGGTACGGCGAATCTCGTAAGGAATTGTCGTGTTTCCGAACTGGATTTGACTTCCTTGTGCCTTTGTCATCCCAGTCTCACCCGTGCCAGGTCCATGATCGCGGTTGTGAGTTCATCGATCTTGTCCGTTGGGCAATCTGCCAGACGCAACTGCCTCTTGACTTTCCGCTTCATCTCACGCTGGACGTCATCCTTACTTGTCCAGTCGATGACCGCTTCGGATTTCAGTGTCTCGAAC
>Ga0182739_1002173_pt1 | contig 18672 bp, 13 predicted proteins | sample eDN5th30CBELigBY_FD_128873 | JGI IMG/M metagenome (GOLD analysis project Ga0182739, IMG submission 128873) | Enriched backyard soil microbial communities from Emeryville, California, USA - eDNA 5th pass 30_C BE-Lig BY (version 2) (version 2) | ecosystem: Environmental > Terrestrial > Soil >...
ACGTCATTTCGCACGTTTACGTAGTGTCATTTCATCGCTCTTGAAACAAAAAAAGAATATCTTAGCTTCACTTAGTCAAGCGTTGAACGGTAAAACAGTGTTTGAATGACCTAAGTAGTAACGTTTTTAATAGAGTTTTTCATAGATTTACAATAGTAGACAAGCGCATAAGGAGGTTGTTAAGTATGAAAAACTATGTAAAAGCAGGGTTTACATTTTTTATTTCGCTCGTTTTAGTTTTGACATTATCTCAAAGCATGATGTTTGCCGCTGCTTCAACGACTAGTTTTAGTGATGTGCCTAGTAATCACTGGGCGAGAACAACGATTGAATGGGGCATACAGCAAGGCATTACACAAGGGGATGGCAATAATCGTTTTCGTCCAAATGATACGGTAAACCAAGCCGAATTTATGGCGTTATTAGTACGTGCTTTTCCTAATGACTACGAGGTCTATCAAGGGGCTAAAACATGGTATGAACCATATTATGCGCTAGCTAAGCAGCTAGGCTGGCAATACGTAGATAATGCTCCTAGTCAAGTTACATTTAATAGAGGGGCTGCTGCTGTAATCATTTATAATGCGCTAGAACAAAAAAAGGCGACCGTTCAAGTTGCAGTCAATCATTTGCTAACGCAAGGCTTAGCGACAGGGAAGACATCGAATACGTATGAAGGCTTTAAATCGTCTGACACGCTAACAAGAGCAGAGGCGTTAACCTTTGTCTATCGAATTCATAATTACGTGAATGATAAGAGAGATGGCTCAATTACGAATGGACAACCTGTCAAGGGTGAAAAGCCTACAGATACTAGTATTGCCTCGATGACTCTTGAAAGCATTAAGCTAGATAGTACGGTGAAGGAATTAGAAGCTGCGCTTGGAAAGCCGAGCAGAGTACAGAAGACTTTATATAATTATTCGTGGTACGTATACAATGTTGATGGAAAGCATCTACGCTATGCTGTCCTTAACAACAAAGTAGTCGGTTTTTATTCTAATTCTCTCAATGTATTCTCAGGCGGCAAATACAAAATCGGATACAATACTAGAGCTGGAGTACTGGGCAATTCGCAATCAGATTATTATTCTACTAGCGAGAATGGGTATCGCATGGAACTGTACTTCGATACACACGCGGCTAATCAAGTATTAGACTCTATCCTTGTTATGAAAATTGATGGTATTGCTTATGCATCAAAAACCGATCAAGCGGCAGTCAACAAAGATATGGAGCTTGGTGTATTAGATATTACAAATGCGTATCGCATTAAGCATGGATTGTCTGCTCTCGAGTGGAGTGATCAAGCCCAAAAAAGCTCATATCTGCACAGTAAAGATATGTCCGATAAAGATTACTTTAACCATACCTCGAAGGATGGCCGTTCTCCATTCGATCGGATGAAGGCACAGGGGATAACCTACAGAGCAGCAGGGGAAAATATTGCTTGGGGCTACAGCGATGATATTGATGTGATGCACGGTTGGATTAACTCCAAGGGCCACAGAGATAATATACTGTATGAGGATTATACTCATCTTGGTGTAGGTATATATAGCACATATTACACTCAAAACTTTTATGCACCTCAAAATTGGTAAGAATAAGCCAGTTTGAATTGCAATTAAATACGTCAGATGATGTTACTCCTTAATTTTTTGACGTATAATAGGTTAGGTCGATAGTTAAGGGAGTGAGCTTATGAAATTGCAACAATTACTTCAACCGCTATTGTTTGCCAAGGTACAAGGTGAACTTGACGTTGATGTGACAGGGATTACCAACGATTCACGTATCGTTCAGGAAGGCAATATGTTTGTTTGTACGCGTGGCTTCAGTGTTGACGGACATAATTATATACCACAAGCGATTGAGCAAGGGGCAAAGGTAATTGTCACTGAGCTTGAGCAGCAGTCAGTGGAAGGCATTACGTTTGTTCAAGTTCCAAGCACAGATAAGGCGGCTTCTATTGTAGTGGATGTCTTTTACGGCTCACCTACTTCGCAATTAAAGCTAATTGGAGTAACAGGAACGAACGGTAAAACAACAACGACGAATTTAATTGAGCATTTATTGAGTTATCATCAGCATCCGTCAGGTGTGATTGGTACAATAGAAATTCGTTATCCAGGATTCAAGGAGGAAGCGAAGCTAACTACGCCGCTCTGTTATGACTTACAGCGATATTTTCATCAAATGCTGGAAGCAGGGACGGAATACGGCGTAATGGAGGTTTCTTCGCACGCGCTTGCGCTTGGTCGTGTGCACGGCTGCCGCTTTAAAACAGCGGTATTTACGAACCTAACACAGGATCACTTGGATTATCATAAGACGATGGATGCGTATGGTCAGGCGAAGGGCTTATTGTTCTCACAGCTTGGCAATGATTACGGCGATACTCGTTATGCGGTGCTCAACATTGATGATCCATGGAGTACAACATACGCTTCTATGACTTCTGCACAAATTATTACGTACGGACTAAGCGAGGAAGCGTCTGTACGTGCAACGGATATTAGCATCACTGCGGAAGGCACAAGCTTTACCTTAATTACACCGCTTGGTACGACAAAGATTACAAGCTCATTAATTGGCAAATTCAATGTATATAACCTGCTTGCAGCGATTAGTGCGGTAATCCCAGAAGGCTTAACATTAGAGCAGATTACTGATGCCATCGCTAGTATTCAAGGTGTACCTGGACGATTTGAGACAGTTCAGCAGGGGCAACCATTTGCCGTAGTAGTCGACTATGCGCATACTCCTGATAGCTTGGAGAATGTATTAACGACGGCACGTCAGCTGGAGCCGCGCAAGCTATACTGTGTCGTGGGCTGCGGTGGAGATCGTGATCGCACTAAACGGCCATTAATGGCGAATATCGCGATTCAGCATGCCGATTACGTCTACTTTACTTCGGATAATCCTCGTACGGAGGACCCAATTGCCATACTAGAGGATGTTACAGGGCATTTAACTGCAGAGCACTTCACAACGATTGTCGATCGCAAGCAAGCCATTGAAGCAGCGATAGCTGCTGCGGAAAGCGGCGATATCATTATCATTGCAGGTAAAGGTCATGAAAATTATCAGATCATCGGCAAGACCAAAACACATTTTGACGATAAGGAAGTTGCACGCGACAAGCTGATTCAGCTTGGATATACAAGCAAGGCGTAAACCTAGACCTGACCAACGGATACCCTAAGTTAGCAGCAACTGATTAGTAAGCAGCATATTATAACAGCACCAAAAGGCGTATTAGAGCTTTACCCTATCATCAGGGATAATCTCTAATACGCCTTATTTATTTCTAAGGACTTAGCCCTTATTTAATAATTTGCAGAAAGCTATCCGCTTTGGGTAGAAATCTGAACGATGTACTGCGCAGCGACACGTTCGCACCTGCTTGGCTAAGTGCCTGCATTAGCTCATCAAGATGAGGATAGGGCTCATTGCGGAAACCGATTAACGGATAAATTAGAATTCTACCACCAGGACGTGTGACGCGCAGCAGCTCCAATAACGCTTGCAGATGGAACTGATCGTCGAACTGCTCCTGATATAAAAATAAAAAGTGATTACATACGACAAGCTGGAATTGATCATCAGCAAGAGGAAGCCTCGGTAGACTAGCTGCAACATAGTAAGCATCAGCGTTGCCTGATTTCCTTTCTTGCAAATGAGTGCGATCATCTAGTTGAAGTGGTGTCTGTTCATTCAATGCGTTAGATACGTTCGATCTATGCTCAAGGTAATGTGCAATAAACTGCTGCAATGAGCGCTGACGAATGATATTATGTTCATGTAACGAAGAATAATCGTTCCAAACCAAATGTTGTTCGATAGCGGCAAGCTTCTGTGAGGCAATTTCTTGCTCCTGTAGGCCATGCTCATATAGCTCATCGGGGGTCATTCCATAGCGAGGATCGCAAGCGACTGTGACATAGCCTCGCTTGTTAAGCTCGGCTGTAAATGAAGATGCTCCTGCTGCTACATCAAGGATAGCAGCGCCATGCTGCGGTAATTCTTCTGCTAGCATAAACATATGCTCATATTCATCATAGGAACGACAAGTCATAGCAACGCCGATCTGCTCATACACGCCATCTTTGCTTTTTGCTTGTTGAGCTTGTTGGTGCTCTGTACCATTCAATTCATTACGAACTTCTTGATTAATTTCTTTACTCATCTTAATCTCTCCTCGTCTCAACTACACTCATCTACATCGCAGTCCAACAGATCTCTAACGCCTGCTGCAACTTCGAATAAACTGATTATAGCGTGATCAACTAATTTCTGGCAATAGTAATTTTAAATATGATTATGACATCCTTTATCGTCACTTTACTGACCATGACGAGGAAATTACAGAGCTGTGTAGAGATTGGTAGTAAAAAACACTTCGCCCCGAGCTTGCCCTTGTTAGGCAATGACTTGATGCGAAGTGTTTTAAGTTGTGAAAGCATCGCGATTAGATAGAGCTTAAAAACTGGGCGATCTTCTGCATATAGAGATTAGGGTCTTTCCGAAACAGCAGCTCATGCTGTCCATCCTCAACAATCCATAGCTGCGAGCGCTCAAGCTGTTGATTGCTGGCGATCTGTTCAGCGATATGAACGTCGGCCTTATTATCTTTAGTTCCATGCATAATATAAAGCGGGATATCATATTGTGTTGTTAATATTGTTTCGGCTACTTGATTAGAAAAGGCGTGATTCGTCCATAGTGGTAGCAGCTTACTAATAATTGCAGTTGTTGGGTATTTGGGTAAACCAATATATTGGTTAATATTACTATGCAGCGTATCGGGACTTGGTACAAACAGACTATCCAGCATTAGCGCATCAATATCATCAGATTCCAGTGCAGCCTGTAATGCCGTACCGCCACCCATAGAGAAGCCCCATACGATAATCTTCTCTGAACCACGTTCCTTGGCATAATCGACAGCAGCTAGCAGTTGATTTTTTTCTTCAGAGCCCCAAGTGGCAGGGGCGTTATAGCTTTTAGAGGCATAGCCATAATCAAACATAATCACATTATAGTTAAGCTCATTCAATAGCTGTGCCAGATCATACATCGGCACCCAGCTTTCCTCGCGATTCGCTCCATAGCCATGCGACAGAATAACAGTTTGCTTTGCCTCCTGATTCGATAAAGGAGCAAGCGCTGGAATAAACCAGCTATCTACCGTTGTTTCACCGCTGCGACTAGGATAAATAACGACCTCATAGCTAAGCTGTTTTTTGTCCATTGGGTTACTTTCAAGTGGTGGAACATAAGGGAAGGCTAGATTCCAGGCAATAATCGCATGGCTAACAATAACAACCAGTCCTAAAAAGGTGAGAAAAGCGACAAAACTAGCAATTGAAAAATGAGTCAGCTTTAATTTGCGCTTCACAGCTAAGCTGGTCTGTGTATGCACTGCTCCCTTTAAAGTAGTCTGAAGTTGATTAGAAACGCTCATGCTGACTCACCACCTATCTATCCTTATAAATTAATGCTAGACGGTGCGTGGAAGACTGTCAACTGGAAAAGCATATGAGAAAGATTATGAGAATATCTATCAATGAATTTGAAATTAGTTTTATTGTGTGAAACAAAGCTCTGTTACTTGTGGCAAGCTCATGGTAATATAGAAATAAATAGATCAGGGAAATTGATGATTAGTAGGGGGAGTGCTCGTCGTGGAGGAAGGAAAGACAACGGTTCGTTCAGTGGAAAGAGCGCTTGATCTGTTGCTTTGCTTTACAATGCGCCCGAGCTGGGCAATGACGGAGCTTGCACAACAGGTTGGTTTGCATAAAAGTACAGTGCATCGCATGCTAGCAACGTTAGAGGAAAAAGGATTTATTGAGCGAGATCCTGTAACGGATCGCTATCAGCTTGGACTGATGGTGTGGGAGCTATCTGCTAATCTAGGGACGACTAATGATCAGTCGATGATGTGGCAGAAGGAGATGGAGCGATTGCGCGATCAGCTCGGGGAGACGGTGAGCGTATATGTGCGTTCTGGTGTCGAGCGGATTCGTATTCAATCTGTACAAAGTAATGAGCCTGTGCGGAGAGTTGCTCCAGTCGGAGCAAGATTTCCATTATATGCAGGCGCTTCTAGCAAGGTGCTAATTGCTTATGCATTGCCTGAGGAACAGCAAGAAATATGGCAGCATCCTACTTGGCAGCTTCGTGATGAGCTTAATATGGAGACATATCAGAGTGAGTTACAGGAAGTGCTAGAGCAAGGATATGCTGTAAGCTTTGAAGAACGTGAAAGCGGAGTTGCCGCGATTTCAGTGCCGATTTTTGATCGAGAAGGAAATATATTAGCTGCCTTGGCTGTGTCCGGACCATCTAGCAGATTAACTATTGAGCGAATGAAGGAATATGCTCCAATTATTCATAGTGCGGCAAGACGAATGGGTATGATGGTAAAGTCTTAGTCGTTAGATTTCACAAAAAACTGCTCCATGCAATTAGCATGGAGCAGTTTTTTGTTGTTTTATTATAAATTTCATAAATTAATTGAAATAGTGAAAACAATACTAGAAATAATGTTAAATAATTGCTAGTAACAATATTAAATTGATGTTAGTATATTTCTGAAAATGTGAATTCAACATAAATTAACAATAATAATTTAATTATAATTTAACAATTGCGATATAAATAGGTAACAATTTATGTTTATATTACATAGATGTAAAGTTTAATACTTTAAAAGAAGAAGGAGAAACGATTACCCATGTTATCGTGGAAAAGAAGTTTAGTACTCAGAAGCTCAATTATTTTGTCTGTTTTATTTGTAATTGTGGTAAGTGTTAGTAACTTATCGACATATCAATCCCAAAAGGATTCGGTTTATTCTGAGTTTTTAACAGTAGGGGATAAGCTGCAAGCTCAAGGTAATGCCAATACTGTTGTCATTGAGCCGCTCTCACAAGCATTACAAGCAGGAGAATCACTTCCAGAGCATCAGATGGATATTCTAAAGCGACTGCTCAACGCAATGACGGATGATGAATTTCTTGCAAACTCCTATTATATTGGAGCGGATTTGATCGATCAGGACGGCAAGAAAATGGTAAAATATTTACAAGCCAGTGATAGTCTAGCTTCGTTTGGAGCTGTTGGCGGTTCTAGCTATGAGCTAAACGAGCAATATTACGCAGCTTACCAGATTGCGTTGACTGGTGATTCTAAGCTTTCTGAATACTACGTAGATGAATATGGTACATGGATTTCTTACTTTGCACCGATTACAGGCAGCAATGGAGACATTATTGCAGTGCTCGGATTAGACTTTGACTACGGTAAAGTAGTTAAAGAAATTAATTTATTGTTATGGAAAAATATTTTAATTGCATTAATTATTTCAGTTATTGCGATCACACTTGTTGTGTTGTTCTTGCGTCAATCACTTAAACCGTTAAAAACACTCGTGGATCGTGCGAGAGAGGCAGCTAATGGTGATTTAACGGTACAAGTAAATGTTAAAAATGAAAATGAAATTGGACAAGCTGCAGAAGCTTTTAATGAAATGATCTCAAGCCTGCGTCAATTAACAGTGCATATTGCCAAAACTTCAACAGAGGTTACGCAATCTTCGCTTTCATTGAAGGAAATGGCTGGTCAGACGGAAGCTGCAACCAACGAGATTTCAACAGCGATTCAAGGCGTTGCCTCTGGTGCGGAAACTCAGCTCGTTAGCTCTCAGGAAAGTCAACGTGCGATGACTGAGATGGCACTAGGAATTCACCGAATTGCAGAATCATCCTCTACGGTGTCAGAGCTTGCTGCTGATACTTCTCAGCTAGCGGTAAATGGTGAAGCTGTCATGAGCGAAACAGTTAAGCAAATGAATGTTATTGAACAGCAGGTATCTAATGCAGCTAATGTTATGGAAGAGTTAAATGCGGCAAGTAATTCCATTGGTAATATTGTAACGCATATTTTAGAGGTGGCTTCCCAAACGAATTTGCTAGCGTTAAATGCTTCAATTGAAGCTGCGCGTGCTGGTGAAGCAGGTAAAGGCTTTGCGGTAGTTGCACAAGAAATTCGCAAGCTTGCTGAGCGTGCGAAGCATTCGTCTGATGAAATATCTGACATTTTGCAGAGCATCAGCATTCGTGCGAATGATGTAACCCTTAATTTACAGCATTCTGCGCTTGAAACTAGAAAGGGCTCAGAGCTAGTGAATGCTTCAGGTGAATCCTTCCGCTTAATTCTTAACTCCATTAAGCAGGTGTCTGATCAAGTTCAGGATGTGTCAGCGGCATCAGAGCAAATGTCTGCTGGCAGTGAAGAGGTAGCGGCTTCAATGGAAGAGCTAGAACGAATGGCGGTAAATACGGCTGCCCATTCACAGCAGGTTGCCGCAGCATCAGAAGAGCAGCTAGCTAGCATTCAAGAGGTAGCAAGTGCTTCACAACAGCTGCAACAGTTAGCGAATGATTTGAAAACAGCTGTTGGCAAGTTTAAAGTGTAATAATTGAGATCAGAATATAATCCATGAATTAGCGATAATAATGAATGTTTTTTTTGGCGGAAGTTCAGTAAGCTATTAGAAATAGTGCTATTTAACTTTAGGAGGAATTTCCATGTCAACTAGCAATACAACCAATAGCTTACTAACTATTCCATCACATTTACCACATAAATTAACGATATCGCTGTGGGACTTCTCTTGGTATACGATGACTGCAGAGGGCGAGCCTTATGCGGACTTGGGTGCAAGATTTCAGGAGCTAGTGGAACGCGGCTATAATACGATTCGCATTTGTGCGATGCCAATGTTTTTGTTTACGGAACATGGGAAACGAGAAGGAACACTTACGTTTTCTAATTTAGCACCGATTGGCAGAGGCACAAGATGGTACAACTGCAAGGGCGGAGAGACTTTAGATGGGCATGCTCATATATTAGAGCTGTTCCGTCAGGCGAAGGAGCATGGCTGCTACATTATTTTGTCCTCATGGGAATATCAGCAAAGCGCGACCTTCCTAGCTGATTCTGCAATTGCAGACGAGCTTAAGGCAATAGCACCTAAGCAACGCTTTATGGCACTGGCGAAGGCGATGACGCAGCTAATTGATTTCCTTAAGGAGCATGGCTACGGAGAGCAGATTGCTTACGCCGAGCTGCATAACGAAGTGGAATATGGCTCGTTAGCTGATGTTGCTACTGATGAAGGCGTAGCGTTTGCTGATAGTGCATCGATAATTGAGCATATGAAGCCATATATTGAGGAAGCTGTTTCGTATATGCGTGATAAGCATGACGATATTTTAATGACAGCCTGCTACACAACTGATGGTAATTACTCAAAGTATGATACTGCACAGAACCTGCAGGTCGGTCATTATCATTTATACTTAAATGGTGTATTGCAGGAGCTAATGGATGTAACGGGGATTCGTAACGATACAACGCCATTTCCTAATGAAACGGTAAATGCTCTGCTAAGAGAGGATGCACCGAGCTTCGAGGAATATCGTCTGCCACCCGATAAGGAGTGGAAGCTTCAAGGCAATCCTGTTGGCTTGCGATTGTTTTATTTGCATGATTGGACCGATCCTGATAAATGGGATTACTTCCTCTATGAGCGTTATGCCAATCATCGCATCTCGATGCTGCAAAAAACGAATATGCGCTATGAAGAGCTATATCGTTACAGTAAAGCGAAAAGCTTGCCGATTGTCATTGGTGAAGGCTATGTTGGCTATACACCGCTGCATACAGGCTTTGAAGAAGGGCCAGTTGGGAAATATATTGCAGAATACGCGATTCAACTAGGGCTGCAATATGGCTTCTGGGGAATGGTGTTATGCTCGAACTGTGCGCCACATCATCCATTCTGGCATGATGTGACTTGGCAGCAGCGAATGAATAAAAAGATTTTATCCTCTTAAGGTTACTGTTATACTGAAGGATATATGTGGTAGTGTAAGAGGGGAGCAATAGGATGAAGCTTGATTTACCGAAAATTAGCTCACAGCTAGAAGAGATCACTTGGCAGCAGCCAATTGATGAGCTCATAGAATTAGAGGATATCATAGTTAGTCAAGGCGATATTGAAGGTGCTGGTCTATCACGTTTTCGAGCAGCGAATGTCGTGCTTAAGGGCTGGAATTTGCAAAATTGCCATATCGATTCATTCGACCTGTTAGATGTGCGACTTGAGCAATGTGATTTGTCTAATGCGAAGCTAAGCGGTTCGTCAATTCATCGTGTAGAATTTGTTAATTGTAAGCTCGTTGGTACGGAGCTTACGAAAAGCAGTCTTGGCAATGTACGCTTTACGGAGTGTAATTTGAGCTTATCTGGCTTTGGTCAATCTAAGCTTGAGAAGACCGTGTTTGCTGAAAGCCTCCTGCAGGATGCTGATTTTTATTCCTGTAAGCTGAAAAAGGTACTGTACGATCATTGTAAGCTGAACGCTGCTAGCTTTGACGGTACACCGCTTAAAGAGGTGGACATGAGCAGCTCTGAATTCAATTCCTTAACCGTAGCGATGGAGCATCTTAAAGGCTGTAAGGTATCACGCTATCAGGCGATACAATTTGCCGCGTTGCTTGGATTAGTAATCAAGGATTAAGGAAGCTAAAGCTTAATGTGAAAATTTGATAGTATTATGAACGAAAGCCATCCAGTGGGTCACTGGATGGCTTTCTTTTGTTTGCAAGTTGCCTATGAGTAAAATTAATATTAATTTCGTGCTAACAATTTTCGATATATAAGAATAACTAACAAATTTAATCAATATTCTAATAAAACTCTAATAAATAAGATATACAATTTTAATAATTTTTGTATATCTTACATATGTGAAGTTGTTATACATAAAATGACAAAGGGGAAACGATTACGATGTTGTCCTGGAAAAGAAGTTTAGTTTTTAGGTGCTCGATTATTTTGTCCGTGTTATTCGTTGTTGTCGTAGGTATTAACAATTTACTATCATATCAGTCACAAAAAAACGGAGTTTATTCAGAATTTTTAACAGTAGGGGATAAGCTACAGGCGCAAGGTAATGCCAATGCTGTTATCCTTGAGACAATTGCACAAGCATTGAATGGAGGACAAGCACTTCCTGGATCTCAGTTGGAAATGGTAAAGCGATTACTTAATGCAATGACAGATGACAAATATATTGCAAACGCTTATTATGTAAACGCGCAATTATCGGAGCCAGGGAACAATAAAGAATTTAAGCTGCTACAGGTTGGGGACAGCTTGGAAGCTGCGGGGGTGACCAGCGGCACGAGTTACACCCCAAATGAGCAATTTATTGCTGCATATAAGCTTGCGATGGAAGGACAGTCACAGCTTTCTGACGCTTATGATGATGATTACGGTACATGGATCACGTATTTAGCTCCAATTACGAATAGTAGTAGAGATGTTATTGCAGTGCTCGGATTAGATTTCGACTACGGTAAAGTCGTGAAGGAAATTAACACTTTGTTATGGAAAAATGTATTAATTGCGTTACTTATTTCACTTGTTGCGATTACGCTTGTTGTGTTGTTCTTACGTCAATCACTTAAACCGTTAAGAACGCTAGTTGTTCGCGCAAGAGAAGCAGCTAATGGTGATTTAACAGTACAAGTAAATGTCAATAATGAGAATGAAATTGGTCAAGCTGCAGAAGCCTTTAATGAGATGATCTCAAGCTTACGTCAATTAACAGTACATATTGCTAAAACTTCAACAGAGGTTATGCAATCTTCACTTTCATTAAAGGAAATGGCTGGTCAGACGGAATCCGCGAGCAATGAGATTTCAACAGCAATTCAAGGCGTTGCCTCTGGTGCGGAAACTCAGCTCGTTAGCTCACAGGAAAGTCAACGTGCGATGACGGAGATGGCGTTAGGGATTCAGCGCATTGCAGAGTCATCCTCTACGGTGTCAGAGCTTGCGGCTGATACCTCTCAGCTGGCGGTAGATGGTGAAGCTGTTATGTCCGAAACGGTTAAGCAAATGAATGTTATTGAGCAGCAGGTATCTAATGCAGCTCGTGTTACGGAGGAGCTTACTGCCTCAAGTAATTCCATTGGTGATATTGTCATGCATATTTTAGAGATCGCTAACCAAACGAATTTGCTCGCTTTAAATGCTTCCATAGAAGCTGCACGTGCCGGAGAGGCAGGTAAAGGCTTTGCGGTAGTTGCGCAGGAAATTCGTAAGCTGGCTGAGCGTGCGAAGCATTCTTCTGATGAAATCTCTAACATTCTACAAGGCATCGGTGTTCGTGCGAATGATCTAGCCCTTAATTTACGTCATTCTGCACTTGAAACTAGAAAGGGCTCAGAGCTAGTGAATGCTTCTGGTGAATCATTCAGCTCCATTCTTAGCTCTATTAAGCAGGTATCTGATCAAGTGCAGGAAGTGTCAGCGGCATCAGAGCAAATGTCTGCAGGCAGTGAAGAGGTAGCGGCTTCAATGGAAGAGCTCGAACGAATGGCAGTAAATACGGCTGCCCATTCGCAGCAGGTTGCCGCAGCATCTGAAGAGCAGCTTGCAAGCGTACAAGAGGTAGCAAGTGCTTCACAGCAGCTGCAACAGTTAGCGAATGAGTTGAAAACAGCAGTCGGTAAGTTTAAAGTGTAATGATTGGGATAGTCACAAATTATATTTGATAGTAATATACGAACGAAAGCCATCCAGTTGGTCTCTGGATGGCTTTGTATTTCTAGATACTACTCAAAATACTTTTTACGAAAGCTTGAAGGGGTTTCTCCGACATGCTTAATAAAGCAATTGGAGAAGTAAGGAATATTATCAAAGCCAACCGCTTCTGCAATGCTGGCAATGGATTGATGAGTATTTAACAGCAATATTTTTGCTTGATCGAGTCGCACCTTCATCACGTATTCATTAGGAGTGAAGCCATAGACCTGCTTAAGTGCCCTCGTGATGTAGTTGTAATGGTAATTGAAGATGAGCGACAACGCTTGATTCGTAATTTGCTCCTGATAATGGTTGCGGATATAATGCTCAACCTGCTCAGCGAGCCGCACTAGGCTATTGGGTTGACTGTTATTTTGCTTAATATCCATCATGAGCAGTAATTGTTCAAAGGCATGCTGCTTTTGCCAATAGGCTTTAGGCTCAATTTGCTTACCAGCCTCGTTCATGCGCTCGACAAGCTGATAGGCCTGCTGCGGATAGAGCAGCTGCATATGCTTAGCAATTTGCATCGTATATGGTGCTGGGTTAAAGCAATCCTGATGCTCTTGGACTTGAAACTTGTGGTGCGGCTGCTCGCTTTCAATCCAATCATTCACCGTCTGAAAATGAATCCAGTAAAAGATCGTTTCTTCCCCGACAGGCTCTACGCTGTAATGATAACGATCAGGCAGCAATATTAACGTCTGTCCCGCGTTCAGCAGCCAGCTTTGCTTGTCCTCACCGAGATAGAGATTACCTTTTCGCACAATAATTAAATCAAACATATTTAAACGATGTCGATTGGGATGAGAATCCCCAAGCTGATAATGAGATAGGCCACTCTCCAAATAATATGGAGAGGGAGGGCTATTAAAGTAAATGTAGCGCATCGTTAGCACCTCTATAGTGTGAAATATTATAAATGTTTAGTTGCTATTGTGTATCGTGTATCGCTATCATAACACATACAATAAAGGTGTAGTGTGAAATGTAAATATGGAGGTCAAGCAAATGACGGTAACTTTAAATCCATCTCGCTTCGTACCAATGAAGCAAGTCAATATTGATGACAATTTCTGGGGTAATTATATTAAGCTAGTACGTGATGTCGTTGTCCCTTATCAATGGGAAGCGATTAATGATCGTGTCGAAGGGGCAGAGAAAAGCCATGCAGTACAGAATTTCAAAATCGCAGCAGGACTAGCTGAAGGGGAGTTCTATGGCTTCGTATTCCAGGATACCGACGTAGCTAAGTGGCTGGAAGCTGTCGCTTATTTGCTTGAAAAGCAGCCTAATCCTCAGCTTGAGAGTATTGCCGATGAGATGATTGATATACTAGAGCAGGCGCAGCAGCCAGATGGTTACCTAAATACTTACTTTACCATTAAAGCACCTGAGCTGAAGTGGCGTAATCTGACGGAAGCGCATGAGCTGTACACTGCGGGGCATATGATTGAGGCAGGGGTTGCCTATTATCAGGCGACCGGTAAGAAAAAGCTGCTAGACATTGTTTGCCGTATCGCTGACAATATCGCTGATGTATTTGGCGATGGAGAAGGGCAAATTCAAGGCTTTGACGGACATCAAGAAATTGAACTAGCGCTAGTAAAGCTATATCACGCTACGAATAACGAAAAGTATTTGCAGCTAAGCAAATATTTCATAGATAAACGCGGTACGAATAACTTCTTCCGTGAGGAAGCTGAAAAGCGTGATTGGTCTTCGATTTGGAGTAATAATCGTATTCATATTGACGAGGAATATTTCCAAGCTCATAAGCCGGTTCGTGAGCAAGCAGAAGCGGTCGGTCACGCTGTACGTGTCGTGTACATGCTGTCTGGTATGATTGATGTGGCAAGAGAAACGAAGGATGAGAGCTTAATAGAAGCAAGTCGTACGCTTTGGAACAATATCGTATCCAAGCAGATGTATATTACTGGCGGTATCGGCTCGATGGCGCATGGTGAGGCATTCTCATTTGATTATGATCTGCCTAATGATACAGTATATGCTGAGACCTGTGCATCGATTGGCTTGATTTTCTCGGCAAAACGTATGCTTGAGCTGGAGCTTAACAGTCATTATGCTGATGTGATGGAGCGAGCTTTATTTAATACCGTTATTTCAGGCATGGCGTTAGACGGCAAGCACTTCTTCTACGTGAATCCGTTAGAGGTATTTCCAGATCAATGTCACGGACATAATAAAAACTATAATCATATTAAGCCAGTTCGTCCTGAATGGTATGGCTGCGCATGCTGCCCACCTAACTTGGCAAGATTACTCGCTTCACTTGGTGATTATATGTATTCAGTTAGCGACAATACACTTTATTCGCATCTGTTTGTCGGAGGTACGGCGCAGGTGGAGATCGCCGGACAACAGCTTGTTATTAAGCAACATTCACAGTTACCATGGCATGGCAAGGTTAGCTATGAGCTTCAGCTAGGGGCTTCTGCTGACTTTGGGCTAGCAGTTCGTGTTCCGAACTGGTCAAGCGAGAACGTGCTTTATGTAAATGGTGAGAAGCTCGAGCTTACTGGGCTTGTACGCAATGGCTATGCGGTGATTGAGCGTACATGGAGCAATGGAGATCGGGTAGAGCTAGAGCTGGATATGTCGATTAAGCGCATGAAGTCGCATCCGAGGGTAAGATCGAATTCAGGCAAGGTTGCTTTGCAGCGCGGACCGATTGTCTATTGCATTGAGCAAGCAGATAATGGCACGGACTTACAGCATGTGCGCTTGCCGGAAACCTCCGAGCTGAAGCTGAGCTTTAATAGCGAGCTTGCAGGTGGCGTATATACGATTGAAGCGACAGGGCTAACAGCGGATGTGTCATCATGGAGTGATGACCTATATGCAGCGAATGCTTCGCTGGGACTTAAAGAGAAGAAGTTGACCTTTATTCCTTACTATACATGGGCGAACCGTGGTGAAGGTGAAATGATGGTGTGGGTGAAGGAATAACCCTGTTAAATGGTAAGTGTTAAAATCAAAGGCTATGGGTCGAGGGAGCTACCTCTGACCCATAGCCTTTGATTCGTTAATCGTTAATCTCATCAATAATTAGTTAGGTTGAAAGGTTATGGTGTAAACTTTTTGTAATCTGCATTACATTAATGAGAAGTAAGTACTACCAGTATCTAGAAAATCATGCTACTATATTTCTATATATGATGAAAGGTTGGTACATATGGAGCATAACAATGCGTTACATCGTCGGAATAAACTGCTTGTTAATATCGTGTGGGGAATGCTTGCTCTTGGAATGGCAGTAAATGTGTTAACTGGCGCTGGAATGAACTCTAACATTGTGCTTGCGGTTGTAGGGGTTTTTACCTGCGGGGTGGCGACGATTATGACCTATAGACGCTGGGCGGAAAGGTATGTCATGTACGTTATTTCCTCAATTATAACGTTGCTGACAATATTATTAGTACAAACGGATCCAATTATTACGACCTATTTCTTAGTTTATGTTAATTTAACGATTATGACATTGTATTCTAGTTTTCGCGCAATTTTGTTTTCAACTATACTAGGATCAGCAACAACAGCCTATATTATCAATAGTAAACTTAGGGATGAGATGTTCGGCAATAATGCACCGCTAACGATTTGCTTATATCTTGGTTTGATAGCTGTTCCGCTAATTGTATCCAGTAGATTCAGTGAGCAGCTGCAGAAGGAAGCAGCGACTCAACGCGAACATGCGGAATCAGAACGAGATCGTAGTCAAGCGATTGTTGACCAAGCATCCGAATCATTAATCGTATTAAATACATTTAGCTCAGGGCTAAAATCCAATGTTCATTCTACAAGCCAAATTTCAGCATCAGTTACTACCTCGTTTAATGACATTGCAGTTAGTATGGGAGAACAAACCTCAAGCGTCACACAAATCAGTCAATCCATTCAAGTGATAGAGAATGCCATCGCAGAGCTTGTGCAGCGCACTTCAGATATGCGTGTATTATCTGGCAACTCTTCAAAACTAGCGGCATCAGGCAGCAGTGAAGCGCAATTGTTAGTCGAACAGATGGAGCGTATGAATGATAGTATCAACGCAGCCGTATCGATTATGAATGCATTAAAAGAACAAAGTGTTCAGATCGGAGATATTGTTTCGACGATTCGCAATATTTCAAGTCAGACCAATTTGCTTGCACTTAACGCAGCAATTGAAGCTGCTCATGCAGGTGAGGCGGGGCGTGGTTTTGCGGTTGTTGCGAACGAGATTCGTAAGCTTGCGGAAACTTCTGGTCAATCGACAGAGGAGATCAGTCGTATTCTAGAATCCATTCAGGATCAAACCAATGAAGCTGCGAAGCGAATCGGTTTTGGTCAGGAAATCGCTGTAGTAAGTGGTCAAACGGCTGAGCAGATGGCGGAGAAGTTGGGAGATTTAAATAGTAATTCTGAGCATTTAGTAGACCAAGCTGCTGAAGCTGAGCAGTCAGCAGGTTCAGTATACGGTGAGTATAGTAAAATTGCCGATGAGATAGTTAACGTGGCATCAATTACAGAAGAAAATACCGCATCAGTGCAAGAGATCGCAGCAAGCTTGGTCACGCAAGACCAGCAGTTCCGTGACATCGTAGAGAGCTTTAATCAGTTAGATAAGCTTGCATCTGAGATGAAGAACATAACGGAACGTAAATGAGTGATAAGATTAAGTAGACGCTTGCAAATGAACTAAAAGCTATACCGAGCAGCCTAATGGTGCTAGGGTATAGCTTTTTTGCTTCATGTTGTACTATAACGGTCTTTATTTTCTTACGCTCGTAATACTTATGGAATGGAAATCGTTCAAACTAGTACAAAAAATTCATAAATTTTCCTTTTTAATTAGAAAGAATCCTAGTATATATTGGGGATTGTTATCAATTAGCCTTTCTTACTGGCTCTCTATATAATTTGCAAATAGGTCATTTAACCTAAATTATTCTTTCGATACCTCTCAATTTATGGTAAAATTATGCACAATACCATAATATTATAAGAGAGGTTTCAAAAATGGCGATTATAGGCGTAGTATCGTTTTTTGCTTTTGTTTTCTTTGTATTTGCATCAGCATCATCAAAACTCAGACAAAGAGTGTCTCCGAAGCTTACTGTTAAGAAAAGTCTGCTGTTTGTATTAATTAGCTTTATAATATTCTTAACTGTATTTAGTATGGACGAAACGACTAATAATAATGATATAGAAACAACTGCTGTGTCGCCTACAAAGGAAGTAATTGCAACCAAAGACTCAGAAGTTATGTCTACATCAACACAAAAGCCGACATCAGATCCAACACCAACACCAACACCAACACCAACACCAGAACCAACAACAAAGGAAACTGTTGCTCAGAAGAATGCTCTTAGAAAAGCTATTGACTATCTTAACTATACTTCGTTTTCTAGACAAGGTTTGATCGAGCAATTAGAATACGAAGGGTTTGAAACAGCCGATGCTAAATATGCTGTTGACAATATTGCTGTGGATTGGGATGAACAAGCTTTTCTAAAAGCTAAGGACTATCTTGATTATACTGCGTTTTCTCTAATAGGATTAATCGAGCAGTTAGAATCTGAGGGGTTCACCAAAGATCAAGCTGAATATGGTGCTAATGAAGCATTCAAATAATGAAGACATAATAAAATGAGTCGAATGATGTGCTAACACCATTCGACTCGCACACGAAGACCGCTTCAAAGAAGGTTAGCTATGTGAAAAGGTGAAACGATCAAAAAAAGTAGACCGACACCCTAGAACAAGGGAGGTCTACTTTTCTCGAGTTCAATGAGACCGGTTTATTCTAAGAACATGCCTAAATCAGTGTGAGAGGCTGGGACAAAACTTCCCAACCTAACTAAAAACGGTGATGATGTTTTACGAAAGTAAAATGTCATCGCCGTTAGATTTTTAAATACAAAAAGAACCCTATCTGTTAAAATTGAATCACCACAAAACAAATCCAACAGAAAGGTGTTCCTTATGTTTAAA
>Ga0182739_1002175_pt1 | contig 18671 bp, 15 predicted proteins | sample eDN5th30CBELigBY_FD_128873 | JGI IMG/M metagenome (GOLD analysis project Ga0182739, IMG submission 128873) | Enriched backyard soil microbial communities from Emeryville, California, USA - eDNA 5th pass 30_C BE-Lig BY (version 2) (version 2) | ecosystem: Environmental > Terrestrial > Soil >...
AAGTCGGCGAACCCTTCCCAGACGCAGATCGCCGCCAGATGCTTCGGCTGCATCGAGGCAACCTTCCACTGGTTCACGGCGTAATAGGAAATGCCCGAAAGGCCGACCTTGCCGTTCGACCAGTGCTGCTTTCCCGCCCATTCGATGCAGTCGTAGAAATCCTTGGTCTCGCGCGGCGACCAGTGCTCGACATAGCCGGGCGAGCGGCCGCAGCCGCGCGAGTCCACGCGCACCACCACATAGCCGTCCGGCACCCACTTCTCGGGGTCGCAGACCTCCCAGCTCGCATATTTGTTGCTGGTGCCGGCCATCACGTCCGGATGCTTCTCCTCCATGCGCTTCCACGCGGTCTTGTAACCGTCTTCGAAGTGCAGCCACTTGCCGTAGGGCCCGTGGCTGAGGATCACCGGATAGCGGCCTCGCTTCACGGGACGGAAAATGTCGGCGCGCAGCACCAGTCCGTCATCCATTTCAATCGGCATGTCCCAGTCGATCTGCATGCCGTCACGGACTTCGCTGACCTCGCGATAGCTCATGTTTGACTTCTCCTGGAAAAACAGTTTTGCAGCCCGCGCCTTGGGCCCCATCCGCCACGAATTTTCGCGGGCGACACTATTGCCATGTTGACATGCGGGCAATGGTGACGTTGCGTACGCGCCATCAGGAACTTCGATATAACGAACCTTGATGGGGGTAATCACATGCGTGCAGCAATCGTCGGTTTGGGGTGGTGGGGTCAGACCCTCGTCAACTCCGGCCACAAGAAGGCACTCGACTTCGTCGTCGGCACCAGCCGGACCAAGAACGCCAAGGCGCAGGAATTCTGCGACGCCAAGGGCATCAAGATCGTCGAGGACTACGACGCGGTCCTCGGTGACAAGTCGATCGACGCGGTGGTGCTGGCGACGCCGCACAGCATGCACGGCGATCAGGTCCGCAAGGCGGCCGCCGCTGGCAAGAACGTCTTCATCGAGAAGCCGTTCACGCTGACCGCCGCCGACGCGAAGACCGCGATCGAGGCGATGGAGAAGGCCGGCAAGGTGCTGGCGGTCGGCTTCAACCGCCGCTTCCATCCGTCGATGGCGGCGCTGCGCGAGCGCTACAAGGACGGCCGACTCGGCAATCTCGTCAGCGTCCACGGCGAGCAGACCGGCTTTGCCGCCTACGCCAAGAGCGGCCCGCAGGACACCTGGCGCGCCACCTCCGACGAGGCGCCGGCGGGCTCGATGACCGGCATCGGCATTCATACGCTCGACAGCATGATCGGCCTGTTCGGCAAGATCAACGAGGTGACCTGCGTCGCGACCCGCCGCAGCGCGCCGCAGATCGACGACACCACCGTCATCCTGCTGAAGTTCGCCAATGGCGCGACCGGCACGATCATGTCCTGCCTCGCCACCGCCGTGACCTACCGCTTCGCGGTGTTCGGCTCCAAGGGCCTGGTCGAGATCCGCAAGCCGACGCTCGACGACTTCACTTTCCAGCCGATCCCGGCGAATGTCGGCGGCGCCGAGGCGGAGGCGATCAGCACCCCCGGCTTCGACACGGTGGCGGCGGAACTGTCGGCCTTTGCCGAGGCGGCCAAGGGCGGCAAGCCGTACCCGATCCCGCTCGACGAAATCCTGCACGGCGTCCAGGCCTTCGAGGCCGTGGTGAAGTCGTCGAAGGAAGGCGGCGTGCCTGTCAAGGTCGGCTGATAAAGCGCGGCTGCGATGTGATGCGGTTTCCCGTTTATCACCTCGGCGTCGTCATTCCGGGGCGCGGGCTCACAAGCCCGCGAACCCGGAATCCATAACCCCGGTCTGTGTTCATGGATTCCGGACTTGCCGCTTCGCGCCAATCCGGAATGACCGCTGAAGGGCTGACGAGCGGCTGAAGGCATCAACCGGATTTCATGCGATGGATGCAATCCTCCCCCGCGCCCGGCGCGGGGGAGGATTTTTTATGCCGGCCGCACGCGGCGTCCGTCTGTTCCGAATACGAAGAGGCGATTGGGATCGAAGCTGAGCGAAACCGGCGTGCCTGCTTTCAGCATCGCCAGTTCAAGACCCTCGCTCACCGCCACGAAGGCGCGCTCGGTGCCGTCGTTGAAGTAGAGCAGCGTGTCCTTGCCCAAAGGTTCGACGAGGCGGATGGGCAGTCGGTTCGTGCCTTTCCCGCCGGTGCCGTTCCCGCCGGCGCCGTCCTCCGCGGTATGGATGCGAACATGCTCGGGGCGCACGCCGAGCGTGAACTTGCCGGGCGCGACGCCGGTGAACGCCGCCGGCAGCTCGATGTCGAAAGTCGGCGAGCGGAAACGCGCGGCGCCGTTCTCGTGCGACAGTTCGCCGGCGATCAGGTTCATCGACGGCGAGCCGAAGAAGTCGGCGACGAAATAGCTGACGGGGTCCGAATAGATGTCCATCGGCGAGCCGATCTGCTCGATGATTCCGTCGCGCATGACCACGATGCGGTCAGCGAGGGTCATCGCTTCTTCCTGGTCGTGCGTGACGAAGATGAAAGTTCGCTTCAACTCCTCGTGCAGCCGGTCGCACTCGGCGCGCAGTTCGCGCCGCAGCTTGGCGTCGAGGCTCGACAGCGGCTCGTCGAGCAGGAAGGTCGAGGGGTTGGTGACCAGCGTGCGCGCCAGCGCCACGCGCTGGGATTCGCCGCCGGAGCACTGCCCCGGCATCTTGTTGAGCAGGTGCGTGATGCGCACCATCTCCGCGACCTCGCGGATGCGCTGTTGGCGCTCCGGCGCAGGCACCTTCTTCATGCGCAGGCCGAACTCGATGTTCTGCGCAACGCTCTTGTGCGGAAACAGCGCGTGACTCTGGAACACCATGCCGAGGCCGCGGTCGCGCGGCTCAAGGTCGTTGACCACGCGGCCACCGATCCGGACCTCGCCCTCGGAAGGGTCTTCGAAGCCGGCAATCATCCGCAGCGTCGTGGTCTTTCCGCAGCCGGAAGGCCCGACCAGCACAACGAACTCGCCGTCCTCGATGTCGAGATTGATGTTCTTGACCGCGGCGACAGTGCCGTAGTTCTTGCGCAGATTGACGAGTTCGATACGCGCCACGTTAATTCTTCTCCTCTTTTGAGCATGGCGTCGTCCGAAGGCTGTTTCCGCCTCCGGACGATCATGCTCTCTCCCGCCTATCTGCGGACCATGCCGAAGCTGAATCCGCGCGCGAGATGCTTGCGGATGAGAAACCCGATGATCATCAGCGGCACGGTGATGCCGACCGAAAGCGCTGCCTGCCGGCCATAGACCTTGCCCTCGGTCGTACCCTGATATTTCGACAGTTCGACCGGCAGCGTCGATACGTTGGTTTTCGAGAGGATCAGCGCCAGGAGATATTCGCTCCAGGTGAGGATCAGGATGAACAGGAAGGTGGCGACCAGTCCCGACCGGACCAGCGGCAGCACCACTTCGAAAATCGTCCGCCAGCGGGAGGCGCCGAGAATCTCCGCCGCCTGTTCGACCTCGCGCGGCACCTCGTCGATGAAGCTCTTCGTCATCCACACCGCGTAGGGCAGGCTGGTGATGAAGTAGATCAGGATCAGCCCGGTCATAGTGTCGAGCAGGCCGATCATCGCATAATAGAGCGAGAGCGGCGCCACAATGACGATCGGCGGGATCATTCGCAGCATCAGGAGCTGGAACATCCGCGCCTCGGACAGGATCTTGTAGCGCGAAACGCCGTAGGCGATCACCGCGCCGAACACCACCGACAGCAGCGTCGCCGTGGTCGCGATCACGATCGAGTTGCGCAGCGAGATGAGCGGCGTCTGCGATGAGATCGCATACTGCGTCTCGGTGTATTCCTGCGCGCCGAACCAGACGTTGAGGTAGTTCGAGAGCGTCGGCGGGTCCGGGAAGTAGTATGGCGGCCAGGCGAACCACTGGGTGTCGACCTTGAACGATGTCGAGATCATCCAGTAGATCGGGAAGAAGGCGATGAACGCCCACACCGTCAGCACGAAATAGCGGACGATGGTGGTGATGCGGCGGCTACGCGATTTCGTCATCACGCGGCCTCGCCGGGTTTGTCGCCATACATGGTCTCGAGCGCGCGCTTCTCGCGCCGCAGAAGATGGATCGCGAGCAGCACGATGACCACCATCAGCATCATGGCGACGTAGGAGAGCGCGGCGCCCTTCGAGATCTGGAAATACTGCCAGGTGGTCAGGAAGATATAGACCGGCACGGTTTCGGTCGCGCTGCCGGGTCCGCCCTGAAACAGCGCCCAGGTCTTCGGGAATTCGGCCATCGCCTCGAGAAAGCGCAGCATCAAAGCGAGAAAGATCACCGGCCGCAGCAGCGGAAGCTGCACCTCCCAGAAAATGCGCCAGCGCGACGCGCCGAGAATCTGCGCCGCCTCCACCGGCTCACGCGGAATGGCGGAAAGTCCCGCCAACATAATGATGAAGGAGAAGGGGGTCCAGTTCCAGATTTCGAGCAGCGTGACCGTGGGCATCGCTAAATGCGGATGGGTCAGCCATGCGGGCCGGAAGTCGATGCCGAGCACGCGGCTGACGACGTCGTTCACCGGGCCGCTCTGATAGAGCATCATCTCGGCGGTATAGGCGACGACGATCGGCACCGTGAGCATCGGCAGGATGAAGATGCCGTAGTAGATCGCGTTACCGCGGAACGGCTCGTACATCAGATAAGCGAGCGCGAAGCCGATGACGAAGCAGCCGATCGTCGAGGCGGTGGCGAAGCCGAGCGAGCGTACGATCGCCCAGCCGAACCGCGGATCGGTGAACACCTCCCGGAACAGGTCGAGCCCGACAAAATCGGCCTCCCACCAGGAGCCGAGATAGACGCTCCATTCGTGGAACGAGAAGTAGAGCTGAAGGAACAGCACCGGCGTCAGCACCAGGCCGAACAGCAGGATCATCGGGATCCGGATCGACCACTTGAAGCGGCGGATCGCGCGCGCCCGCGATGCCTCGCGCGCGGAGACCTTGGTGGCGCCGACGGTGGCATCCGGCGTCATGGGAGAAGATGCAGCAGTCATACGTCTTTCCGGCTGGGTGGCCTGTCCCCGCTCATTCCTGCACCGGCAGGAATCTACGGCTGCGGGCGTTGGCCGCGCCCGGTCCCCGCAAAAGCGGGGACCGGCAGGGGTGATGCGGATCGATCGTCAATGGATTGAACGCCGATCGGGCCATGCTCTAGGCCGGCTTGTCACGCTTCGGCATCAGAGCCTTGTAGCTGGCGAGCTCTTCCTTGAGCCGGCGTTGGCCGATGCGGCGGATGATGGCCGTCCACTCGCCCTCGGTCTTTTTCAGCACGTCCTTTGCCGGCAACTGCCCGACATAGGCTTCCGAAAGGTTCTTGCTGATCATGTCGTGGAATTCGAGGTAGCCGGTCAGATAGATCGGCGGCGAGACCACCTGGAAGTTGGACTCGATGGCCTTGATGCCGCCGGGGCTGTAGGCCTTGACGACAGGCTCCGCCGTCATGTGATCCTTCGCCCAGGCGTCGTGGAACGTGTTCACCGCGTCCGACACGATCGGGATCGAGTTCTTGCCCGACGCGAGCCAGAGCGCGAGATAGGCGGCCTGCTCCTTGCGTGGCGAGTACTTGTTGATGAGCAGCGCCGCGAGCGGCGAAGACATCGAACGGTGAATGCGCTTGCCGGAAAAATCGGAGCCGGGCACCAGACCATATTGCCATTTGCCGACGGTCTTCGAGAGCTTGGGATTCTCGTTGGCCTTGGCGGTTCCATCCCAGTACTGCGCGCTCACGACATTGCCGTTGTAGATGCGCGGGATCATCTGCGGCGTTCCCCAGCCGCCCGATTCCGGATGCGCCACCTTCTTCTCGCGCAGATAGGTCTCGACGGCATATTGCCCGGCCGGCGTATCGAGCGTCGGCTTCATGTCGTCGTCGAACGGGAAGCCGCCCGCGCTGTAGAACATCATGTACCACCAGGTGGCGCCGTTGCCGCGGTTGCGCAGGCTGCCCGAGCCGTAGAGATCCTTTGACGGATCCATCAGCGTTTCCTGGATCTGGAATTCCTCTTCCCAGGTCTCCGGGAATTTCAGCTTCTTGCCGTGCTTGTCCTCGAACTTCTTCTGGTTGGTAGGATCTTCCATCAGATCCTTGCGCTGGTACTGGATATGGACGTTGCCGTCGGTCGGAATGCCGTAGGTCTGGCCCTTGTAGGTCATGAAGGTCGCGTAGTCGGCGACGGCGTCGATCTTGAAATCGGCCTTCTTCATGTAGGCGTCGAGCGGCTCCAGATACCCGGCCGAAGCGAGCGACGGGATCATCACCGAGTCGATATGGATGAAGTCGAATTGCGGCGAGCGCGACAGCGCCTCCGCCATCGCGCGCTGCGGCGTATCGAAGATCGAAATGTCCTGCACGGCGCCGACACCGATGCCGGTCGCCTTCTTGAATTCGCCGATTACCGGCTGCATCGGGACGAGGTAGGGCGACCAGATGATACCGGATACGTCGGTCGGCTTGCCGGCCGCCTTGGCGGCAGCGATCACGCGTTCCTCCGGCGAGGCCTGCGCGAGCGCCTGCGAGAACTTGTTGAACGGCATCAGATTCAGAATCGTGAGCGCGAGCCCACCTTCGGTGAATATGCGTCGGGTGATCTTCGTGACGGCCATGGAGTTCCTCCCTGAAGTTTCAGGCGTTCGCTTGTCCTCGACACGACCATCCGGGCGGCGCGCGGCGTCGGCGGCGAATGGCGTCGGGGATCAGATCGGCAATCATGCGCAGTCGCGTGCAGGTGAACCCGCGTGATGCGTGCTTGCGCTGTCGATATGGAGAGCATGCGCTCATGTGGCTCGTGGGCTTCCTCCTAGGGTCTCCGTTCGCATCGGCTGCTTTCGGCTGATGCGAACTGACGAGGCGCGCTGTACGCGTCTGTTTTTTGTCATCGTAGGGTCACGCCGCCGAAGCTGCAATGGCGTTCACGAAAGATCGTTCTCCCTGCGCTCCATTAGTGCGGCTGATCGCAGTCATCAAGTCATCGGATTTGCACGCCCTATCCTGTGTCCGTAGTGTGGCCACCAAATCCGGGGCAGATCCTTCACCCTGCACGCATCACGAGAACGTGTGGGTCTAACGTGTGGGTCTCTTGCCGGCACACAACAAGCGACACGGGAGAACCTGTCATGACTGAACAAGCAGCCCGCACGCCGGGCGCCAAGCGCGCAGGCGCCGGCGAGTTCGTCTTCGATCTCGCGAAAGTGAACCACATCAAGGGCGGCCCGGACTATTCGTCTGTCGAGGGCGGCGTGGTCGAAGGCGACCGCATGATCGTCGCCTTGATGCGGATGCCGGCCGGTACCGGCGCCGAGCCGCATTCGCACCCGAACGAGCAGTGGATCTACATCCTCGAAGGCACCTTCCGCGCTCATATCGACGGCAAGGAGATCGAGGCCGGAGCGGGGTCGGTTGTCTACATTCCGGCCAATGCCGTCCATGGCGGCAAGGCGACCGCAGATCGCGATGTTGTGTTCTTCACCTGCAAGGACGCCTCTCACAGCCTGCACGGCATTAAGGCTAAGTAGAGTTCGTTCGAACTGGCAACGCCGCGATGCGCTAGCACGATTGCGCTGGCACAATGCTTTCGCCGCGGCGTGCGGCAATGATTTCTCTGCGGGTGCGATGCCCGCGAGTTAACTGGGGGTGCCGGGCATGAGCCCGGACCACATGCGTAGGGAGATGACGACGAATATGACTGAAAGCCGCATCAGGAATACGGGCCTGCGCCGCATGGCGCTGACTTTGCTGTCCGCCGCCGGCATTGCCGTCTCGGGCGCTGCTGCGTCCGCGCAGGACAAGTACCCGAGTAAGCCGATCCGCGTGCTGGTGCCCTATGCACCGGGCGGAGCCACCGACATCGTTGCGCGCGCGGTTGGCGACCAGCTCAAGAACGTGCTTGGCCAGGCGTTCGTCGTCGAGAACAAGCCGGGCGCCTTCGGCATCATCGCGATCGAGGAAATGGCGCGTTCGAAGCCCGACGGCTATACGCTGATGCTCGGCAACGTGACGACCAATGCGATCACGCCGATCCTGCATGGCTCGAAGTTCTCGATCAAATACGATCAGGATGTCACGCCGGTGGCGCGCATCAACGACATCCCGGCGTTTGTCGTCGTGACGTCGCGTAATTTCGCGCCGAAGACGATGGCCGAGTTCGTGGACTACGCCAAGAAGAACCCCGGCAAGGTGCGTTACGGCCATGTCGGCGTCGGCAGCTATCCGCATTTCGACGGCGAAGTGCTCGCCAAGGCGGCGGGGATCGAGATGCTTGCCGTGCCCAACAAGGCGGGCGCAGCCGGCATTCTCAAGGATCTCGCCACCGGTGACGTGCAGATGGCGTTCCTCAACGTCGCCAGTTCGGCCGGTCTCGTGAAGTCCGGGCAGATCCGGCCGATCGCGGTCGTCAACCCGACCCGTCTCCCCGACTATCCGGACGTTCCGACCATGGCGGAAGTCGGCTTCAAGAACGTCGGCACGCTCGCCTGGCAGGGCCTGTTCGCACCGGGCGGCACGCCGAAGGAAGTCCTCGACACGCTCAACGCCGGAATCCTGAAGGCGCTGGATTCCCCGGCGCTCAAGGAGTCCTTCGGCCGTCAGTACTTCAACATCGTGCCGACCAAGTCGCATGACGAAGCCAAGAAGTGGCTGGCCGACGACATCGCGGCCTGGCGCAAGATCACCAGCGACGTGAAGCTCGATATGAGCAACTAAACTGATCGTCTGAGTCGATATCGACTGACGGCGCAGCCTGCGGAGAATTCTGCAGGCTGCGCTTTTTTTTGCCCGACAGAATTTTCGCAACAGCAGTTTTGCGTTTCGAATGTAGTGTTGACCGCATCGCGGACGATCGCGCTGCGCCGCGCGACCTCGCAGGCTGGATTGCCGCTCACGATTTTGAGCACACGATTTTGCGCAGGCAGTGACACTAAGACCTCAAGGGGGCTGGCGCTCTTCTGCGCATCCGATAAGCTTGGCGGCGAATGTCGCAACGAAGCGCCTGCCCATAAGCTTCGACCGACGTTCCTTGAACGCTGGGCCGCGCAGACGCGTGCCCATGCGCAAGCAGGTCACGGGGAGGAGCAGATGAATTACTGGTCGAGAGCCGGGAAGATCGTTGGTGGCGTATTGTCGGCGGCGCTGCTTTGCGCCGCGATGCCTGCGGTGGCGCAGGAGAAGTATCCCACCAAGCCGATCCGCATGATCAACCCATACCCGCCCGGCGGCGCGGTCGACATCGCTGCGCGTATCGTCATCGAACCGATGCGCCAGACACTCGGCCAGCCGATCGTGCTGGAGAGCAAGCCGGGCGGCTTCGGCATGATCGCAGGGCAGGAGATGATCCGCGCCCCGGCCGATGGCTATACGCTGGTGTTCGGTCAGGTGAACACGCATGCGATCTGGCCGGTCCTGCATCGCAAGAAGTTTCCGTTCGACTTCCGCAAGGAGACCATCGCCGTCGCATCGATTGCCGACGTGCCGTCGTTCGTGGCTGCGGCGGTCAAGGACTTCCCCTTCAAGACGCTGAAGGAAGCCCTGGACTATGCCAAAAAGAATCCCGGCAGCCTGCGCTACAGCAGCGCCGGCATCGGCAGCTTCCCGCATTTCGACATGGAGATGCTGGCGCGCCGCGCCGGCGTCGAGATGCGGCACATTCCCGGCAAGGGCGGCGCCACCATCGTGCATGATCTCGCCAATGGCGACGCGCAGATGGGGGTCGTCAATGTCGCTTCCGCCGCGGCGATGGTGCGCAGCGGCACCATCCGCGCATTGGCGGTGATCGCCGACAAGCGGCTCGAAGAATTCCCCGACGTGCCGACGCTCGCCGAAATCGGGTTCCCGAATGTCGGGACGCATCACTGGCTCGGCATCTTCGCGCGCACCGGCACGCCCGATCACGTCGTGGCGACGCTGCACAAGGCTGCGGCGGAAGCGCTCAAGCGGCCGGAGACGATCGAGGCGCTCAAGAAGCAGGCCATGCGTCCGTTCGTGAGCGAGTCGCCGCAGGCCGCGCGCAAGTGGCTCGGAGACGAGCTGGAGCTTTGGCAGAAGATCGTCGACGAGGTGAAGATCAACGTCGATTAGAGCATTTTCCGGCGAAGTAGATACCGGTTCGCCGTTAGAAAATGCGACCAGACAACAACTTCTAGAGTGATCCGATTCAACCTGAACGGATCGTGCTCTAGCGTTTAACGTAGACGTCACGGGCGCAAGACCGCCTCCAGAAGCGGATGCCCGGTGCCGGGTCAGCTCAGGGAGGAGAAGTCATGCGAAGCGTCAAGTTGATCGCGGCTGCGTTGGCCGCTGCGTTGATGGTGGTTGCCGTTCCTGCGCATGCGCAGGACAAATATCCGAGCAAGCCGATCCGGGTGCTCAATCCCTATGCGCCCGGCGGCGCGGTCGACATCGTCGCGCGCATCGTGCTGGAGCCGATGCGGCAGATCCTCGGCCAGCCGCTGATCCTCGAAAACAAGCCCGGCGGCTTCGGCATCATCGCGGGGCAGGACCTCGTCAATGCGCCGCCGGATGGCTATACGCTGTGGTTCGGCAATGTGAACACGCATGCCGTCTGGCCGATCGTCCACAAGAGCAAATATCCATTCGACTACGCCAAGATGATCGTCCCGGTCGCGCCGGTGGCGGACGTTCCGGCGTTCCTTGCCGTGACGACGCGGGACTTCGCGCCCAACTCTCTGAAAGAGGCGATCGAATACGCCAGGGCCAATCCCGGCAAGGTGCGCTACAGCAGCATCGGCGTCGGCAGCTTCCCGCATTTCGACATGGCGCTGATCGCGCGGCGGGCGGGCGTGGAGATGACGCATGTGCCGTCGAAGGGCGGCGCGGGCATGGTGCAGGACATCACGACCGGCGACGCGCATATGGGCTTCGTCAACGTCGCCTCGTCCGCGCCGCTGGTGCGCAGCGGAAAGCTGCGCGTGTTCGCGGTCGTCAACAAGGAGCGCCTGCCGGACTTCCCCGATGTGCCGACGCTCGGCGAACTCGGCTATCCGGATACGGCGACCCATCACTGGCTCGGCATCTTCGCGCGGGTCGGCACGCCGGAGCCGATCCTCGCGACGCTGCAGAAGGCGGCCAACGAAGCGACCAAGCGTCCGGCCACCGTCGAACTGCTCAAGAAGCAGGCGATGTCCCCGTTCCTGATGGACTCGCCGCAGGCCGCGCGTGACTGGCTCAAGAGCGAACTCGACCGCTGGGAAAAGACCGTCGGCGAACTCAATATCAAGGTCGATTGAAACCGGCTTCGAGGCTGGCGGGAGAAAGTTGATCGGCCGGCCCGTAGCGCGGCAGGCGCGACTCAATCGGTGGACTTCGCCGCCGGCATGGCGCAGGTAGCGTGATCGCGCTGCCTGCGTTGCCCGCTCGCCCAAGGATCGCCGATGACGTCACCTTTGCCTCCCGCCGCGCTTCGTGTGGCGGCTGCCGCCACGGCTGCGGGTCTCGCCACCGAAGTGCACGAGATGCCCGCAAGCACGCGCACCGCGGTCGATGCGGCGAAAGCCTGCGGCTGCGTCGTGGCGCAGATCGTCAAATCGCTGGTGTTTCGCGGCGCGACCACAGGCACGCCCTATCTGCTGCTGGTCTCAGGCGCGAACCGGGTCAACGAGCAGGCCGTCGCCGCGACGCTCGGCGAGGCGCTGGTGCGGCCCGATGCGAATTACGCCCGCGACGTCACCGGCTTCGCGATCGGCGGCATCCCGCCGCTCGGCCATGCCACCGCGCTCGCCACCTATATCGACACCGACCTGCTCGCCTTCGACGTGGTGTGGGCCGCGGCCGGCACCCCGAACTGCGTGATGCGCCTCGAGCCGCAGGCGCTCAGGCACGCGACCGCCGCGATCGTGCTTGCGGTGAAGTGATGCCGAGATAGGCCCGCTCTGCTTCTTTCGGCGACTTTCTTCGCGCATCGCAGACGACACTACTACCGATGGTTCGAACGCGCTTCCGCGGTCCGGGCCGCGACGGCCGGAATGCAATGCTCTTGCTGGCGATGATCGGATAATCCAGTATAGAATTCGGTTCATCAATAAATCTTGTAGATAAAATAAGTATAAGTCTTCCGATTTGCGCTCTCTCGCCCGGAGAAGCTTATGCCCCTTTGCGTCCCGAGCATCGTCGGTCCGGTATCGGCGTGGAATCAATCTCTGCTGATTGAGGGCGGATTGCCCGGCGCGACGATCATTGTCAGCGAAGGCGCTCCGGACGACCGGATTGTGCTGAAGGCTGTTGCGCCCGGCGGTTATGCGCGGCTCGCGCTGCTGCCCGGAACGAAACTGACGGCCGGCGCCAGACTCTTCGTCCGGCAGGAACTCGACGAGGCCAGCGGATGGACGGAGAGCGCGCTCGCGCAGCTCGTAGGCACAGCGCCGACGTCCTATGGCGATCTCGTCCCGCTGTCGTTTCGCTCGAAGGTCTATCCGTGCGGCGGCGCGCTCTGGCTTTCCGGCGCGACTCCGGGCTCGGAGGTCGTTATCGCAACCGAATCCGGCGCATTGCTCGGCTCAGGGCTCGCTAATGAAGGCGAGGCACGCATCAATCTGGCGCAGGACATACCGTTCGGCGCTGGTCACGTTCAGGCGCATGAGCGCGCCCCCGCGGGGATGCCGGGCCTCGGCGGCGTCGTGGTTCATGCGTCCGAGTCTATCCTTGCTCTCCCGGTGCCGGCCGGGAGCCGCCTGCCGCCGCCGGTCATCGGCGAGCCGGCGCCGCTTGGCTGCGACGCCACGCTCGTCATACGCAACGTGGTTGACGGCGCCACGGTCACGGTGGAGCGGCCGAACGAAGGGATTGTTGAAACCGCGCGGTTCGATCTGTCGGCCCTGACGCTCATCCTGCAGAGCCCGCTCGCACCCGGCGGCGGAAGCCTCACGGTAGCGCAGGCGATCGGTCCGCGCTGCGCCGTCGAGCCTTCAGAGGCCGTCAAGGTGGACTTCGGCCCTGCCGCTCAGCCGGGCGCGCCAAAGCCGTCGCCACCTTGTGGCGGCTCGTCGTTTCTTCATGTGACGAACCTCAAGCCCGGCGCGGCGATCGCGATCGACGTCGGCGGCACGGTCTATCGCGGGCATGTCACACTGGCGGGAACCAGGCAGACGTTCGAACTGGGGCCCATGGCCGAGGGGCAGGCGATCTCCGTAGTGCAGTCCGCCTGCGGTCTGGACAGCGAACCCGGTACGACCGTGGTCGGCCCGAATCTGGCTGTCGATCAGCCCCTCGTCGCCGAACCGCTCTACCAGTGCGCCCGCGTTGTCAGGGTGACCGGCGTCACGCCGGGCGCGATGGTCCGGGTGTTTTCAAAGGGGCAAAGGGGCGAATCCCAGATCAGCGCCGCCGTCTGGTGCGCCGGCAATTCTGTCGCCGTGCCGGTTACGCCCTATCTCAAGGAAGGGCGGGATATCCGCGCCGAGGTGACCGCGTGCGGCGCCCTGCCGGTGTCCTCGCCATCCGTCAAGGTAAAGGCGACGCCGGAGGTGCTCCCGGTCAGCATCGAACAGCCTTTCGCCACCCAGGAGCGCGTTGTGGTGGACGCAATTCCAGGCGCGAAGGTGACGGTCTTCAGCCGGGGAGTCGCGGAAAGTGCTGATCCTGAACAGATCGGCGAAGGGCTCATCGACCCTGTCGAAAAAGCCATCAGACTCACGCGGCCTCTCGTCGAAAATGAGAGCCTGTTCGCGATCCAGCAGATATGCGGGCAGATCTCGCGCATCGTTCACACCGTCGAGGTCAAGGCCGGCGAGCACAAGTTTGTCCTGCCGTCGAAAAAGACCTGGTACGTGGCCAATGAGCCGGAAGTCGAAGGGGTGGTCTGGGAGATCGGTGAACTCACCTGCCGGATCGACGGCAGTTTCGAATTCTTCGGCCTGTTCGAGAACCTGGCCGATAAGAGCTATGTCGATGTGACCGCCCGCGTGCAGTTGGATCTGGGGGCGAGCGGTCCGTTCGGCGCCGTCCTCGACATCATGCTCGCCGGCGCGGACCCGGAAGAACCCAACAACGCGATCCTCGTCGCGCAGGGCTATGAAGCGCGCGACACCGCGACGCGTTCCGGCGTCTATCCGCCCTTCCGCAACACCGCGACATGGCTGCAGGTTCTCGCAGCGACGCCGGGTTTTGCGTGGGAAGTTGCGGTCAGGAACTTTCCGGAGTTCGAAGAGAACGAGGAACAGGACGGCGAGGATGATGACGATAGCCCGCCGCCGCCCAGCCCCTGATGGCGCTTTATATCTATGCCGAGGTCAATAGCCTGCGGACGCTGGTGCAGCGGGAGATCGAACCCGCCGCGCCTTCTCGTTCTCGTGCGATCTCGTCGCAGCGCTGGGCGATGTGTGGCACTTTTCGACGCAGCGAAAGTCGGCCGGCGAGGGGAGTTCTCTCACGTGAGACTTCGGAAAAAGTCTCACGTTCTCGCTGTGTTCAGCGGCGGCGGACGCTAAGTGCTTGATTTAACTGGTGCCGCAAGAGGGATTCGAACCCCCGACCCCATCATTACGAATGATGTGCTCTACCAGCTGAGCTATTGCGGCTAATCAACGGGTTGGCGGCCATTCGGGTCTGCGGACGCGCCGCAGGCACCGGGACCGCGGTGCACCTGTGATCGGGCGGTGCAATAGCAGCGGAGGGGCGAAAAATCCAGCCCGAAGTCCGGCCGAAGGCAAGAACGGTGCGGGGAGGGCCGCAACGGGTGTTCCGAGAGCCGGGCGCCGCCCGGGCATGCTCCGGAAGCTATTGTCCGGACGCATTTTCCGGCGGCGAACCGTCTACGCCCCGGGTCAGGCCCGGGACTGCTTTCACCCCAAAATGCTTCACGGCAGCGCCTTGAGATGGCGGATCGGCCGCCCCGGCGCGATCGCCTGCGCCGCCGCGACGATGGCGTTGGCGTCGATGCCGTAGTGCCGGTAGAGGTCGGGGAGGGAGCCGGTCTGGCCGAAATGCTCGACGCCGAGCGGGCGCACGCGATGGCCGTTCACCGCCCCAAGCCAGCCCAGCGTAGCCGGATGCGCGTCGCACACCGTCACCAGCCCACAATGCCCCGGCACGGCGTCGAGCAGCCGCTCGATATGCGCGCGCGCATGCACGAGGCCGCGCTCGCGCGCCCGGCTCGCGGCGGTCCAGCCGGCGTTGAGCCGGTCCGCCGCGGTGACCGCGAGCAGGCCGACATCGCGCCGGTCCTCGGCGATCAGCCCCACCGCCTCGATCGCCTCCGGCGCCACCGCCCCGGTATAGGCGACGATCACCTGGCAGTTCGGCCCCGGCCGGCGCAGCCAGTAGGCGCCATCGACGATGCTCTGGCGCAGGTCGTCGTCGAGGTTCCGCGAAAGCTGCTCGACCGGGCGCGTGGTGAGCCGCAGATAGACCGAGCCGCCGGTCTCGTCGCGCAGCCAGGTGCGCTCGGACGGTTCGCCTTCTCCGTCGCGCTGGATGTAGTCGAGCGCCCAGCGCAGGATCACCGCCAGTTCGTCGACAAAAGCGGGCTCGAAGGCCGCGAGGCCGTCCTGCGCCATGCCGATCAGCGGCGTGCCGATCGACTGGTGCGCGCCGCCCTCCGGCGCCAGCGTGATCCCCGATGGCGTCGCGACGAGGATGAAGCGGGCGTCCTGGTAGCAGGCATAGTTGAGCGCATCGAGCCCGCGCGCGATGAACGGATCGTACAGCGTGCCGATCGGCAGCAGCCGCTCGCCATTGATCGAATGCGAGAGCCCGAGCGCCGACAGCAGGATGAACAGGTTCATCTCGGCGATCCCGAGTTCGATGTGCTGCCCCTTCGGCGAGAACTCCCAGTTGAAGGTCGAGGGGATGCGCTCGCTCTTGAACGTGTCGGCCAGCGCCTTGTGCGCGAACAGGCCGCGGCGGTTCACCCACGGGCCGAGATTGGTCGAGACCGTCACGTCGGGCGATGTGGTGACGATGCGCTCGGCGAAGGGCTCGTTGGCGCGCGCGATCTCGTTGAGCAGCGAGCCGAAGCCGGCCTGGGTCGAGGTCGTCTTCTGCGCCGGCACTTCGAGGGCGGGCGGAATGGCGAGCGGCGGCGGGCGCAGGCGACGCGAGGCGCGCGCGGCAAACGGCGCCGCGTCGATGACCGCCTGCAGGTCGCCAGCTTCCGCGTCCAGACCTTCGAAGCGGTCCCATTCGTGGCCGGGGCGCACATGCATCGCGGCGCGCAGGGTCTCCATCTGCGCCGGCGTCATCAGGCCGGCATGGTTGTCCTTGTGGCCCGCGAAGGGCAGGCCGAACCCCTTGACCGTATAGGCGATGAAGCAGGTCGGCCGGTCGTGGTCGATGCCGCCGAAGGCGTCGAGCAGCGTCGGCAGGTCATGGCCGGCGAGGTTGGTCATCAGCGCGGCGAGTTCGTCGTCCGACCGGCTATCGATCAGCGCAGTCACCGGGCCCTGGTCGCCGATGTCGTCATGCAGCCGCTTGCGCCATGCCGGGCCGCCCTGGAACACCAGCGCCGAATAGAGCTGGTTCGGGCAGGCGTCGATCCATTGCCGCAGCCGCTCGCCGCCGGGCTCCCTGAACGCGGCTTCCAGGAGCGAGCCGTATTTGAGGATCACCACGTCCCAGCCGAACTCCCGGAACAGCGCCTCGTAGCGCGCCCACAACCCCTCGCGTACCACCGCGTCGAGGCTTTGGCGGTTGTAGTCGATGATCCACCAGCAATTGCGCAGGCCCTGCTTCCAGCCTTCAAGTATCGACTCGAAGATGTTGCCCTCGTCCATCTCGGCATCGCCGACCAGCGCGACCATGCGGCCCTCGGGGCGCTCGGTCCCCCAGCCATGCGCGCGCACATAGTCCTGCACCAGCGAGGCGAACAGCGTCTGCGCGACGCCGAGCCCGACCGAGCCGGTGGAGAAGTCGACGTCGTCGGCATCCTTGGTGCGCGACGGATAGCTCTGCGCGCCCTTGTAGGCGCGGAAGGCTTCCAGCCGCTCGCGCGTCTGCCGGCCGAACAGATACTGGATGGCGTGGAAGACCGGGCTCGCATGCGGCTTCACCGCCACCCGGTCCTGCGGCCGTAGGACCTTGAGATAGAGCGCGGTCATGATGGTGACGAGCGAGGCGGACGACGCCTGGTGGCCGCCGACTTTGAGCCCGTCGACATTCTCGCGGACATGGTTGGCGTTGTGGATGGTCCACGACGCGAGCCAGAGGATCTTGCGCTCGAGTTCGCGCAGCAGCCTCAACGTCGCATCCGGACGGCTCTCTGCTTCACCACTTCGCTGCGCAGGCATGGTCGACCTCGGGGTCGGTGTGACAGACCTGCATAGTATGCTTTCGGCCAAAGCCGAGAAATGCAAATTGATGCCGAAAATATGCTAGAAATGGCAAATTCAGCTCATAATATACGATTTGGGAGCGTATTGTGCCAAAATCGCCGATTGACGAAATCGACCGTAATATCCTGCGTTTGCTGCAGGAAGACGGCCGCATGACGCTCGCGAAACTGTCCGAGGCGGTCGGGCTGTCGCCGTCGCCGTGTCTGCGCCGCGTACGGATGCTCGAGGAAGCGAAAGTGATCTCGCGTTACGTCGCGGTGCTCGACCAGCAGCGCGTCGGCCTGCCGGTCAGCGTGTTCGCCTCGATCAAGCTGGAGAAGCAGCAGGAGGAGGCGCTCAACCGCTTCGCCAAGGCGGTCGCGCGCTGGCCGGAAGTGCTCGAATGCTATCTGATGACCGGATCGCGCGACTATCTCCTGCGCATCGTGGTCGAGGACCTGCCGGCCTATGAGCGCTTCCTCAAGCAGAAGCTGACGCGGCTGCCCGGCGTCGCCTCGATCGAGTCGAGCTTCGCGCTCGAGCAGGTGAAATACACCAACGTGCTGCCGATCGCGTGAGACGCATCGTGCGCATCAAATTTGAATCGTCCACACCGCGGTGCGCTTGATCTCCTGATCCTCGAGCTCCCGTGTCACCGGAATTCGGTACTCCGCAATCTGGCTGAGCCTGTCCTTGGGGAGATAGCTTCGGCCAGGATCGCCGATCAGCACACTGGCTCCCGCTTCCGCATGGCGTTCGAGGAATGTCAGCGCGCGGGCGGCGGTGGCCTGCTCGTAGAAAAGGTCGCCAACCAGAATGACGTCGTAACGGGGTTCGGTGGCTGGCAGGTCGTCGAGAAAGTCGCGCAGGATCACGTCGACATAGGCCTCGTTCGCCGTTGCATTCATCGCGATGGCGGTTTCGGCGAAGCGGTCGATGTCGCTGGCGATCACCGGCGCGGCGCCTGCCTTGGCCGCGGCGATTGCGACCAGTCCGACCCCGAGGCAAGATCGAGCACGCGTTTGGCCCTCATCAGCGCGGGATTATCGAGCACGTAACGCGCCAGCGCCTGCCCGCCGGCCCAGGCGAAAGCCCAGAACGGCGGCGGCAGCCCGATCTCCTCTAACTCTTCTTCCGTCCGCTGCCAGAGCGGCACCGCCTCGTCCGCGAGATGGAGCACGATCTCGGGCACGGCCGGCACCGGCTGCAGCCGCGTATTGGCCCGGATGAATTCCGCGCGGTCGAGCACGCTCACGATCCGCCCCATGTACGATGGCCGTTCACGGCTGCTGCGAAATCTGCATTGCTATAGGCGTTCGTTGCGGGGGCGGGGATGTTCACAGACGCGATCACTCTGCGCAGCCGCAGCCTACTTCACGCCGCCCATCTTGCTGACGATCTCCCAC
>Ga0182739_1002177_pt1 | contig 18660 bp, 15 predicted proteins | sample eDN5th30CBELigBY_FD_128873 | JGI IMG/M metagenome (GOLD analysis project Ga0182739, IMG submission 128873) | Enriched backyard soil microbial communities from Emeryville, California, USA - eDNA 5th pass 30_C BE-Lig BY (version 2) (version 2) | ecosystem: Environmental > Terrestrial > Soil >...
CACCCTTGTCCTCGAAAACGGCGAGCCGACCGGCCAGACCCCGGGGCGAGCCCTGAGACGGTCCTGAAAAACCGTCACCACACGAACCAAACCGCGGCCCAAGCCCAACGGCCGAGCAGGGGAGGGGGAGGCGTCATCAACCAGCTCCTCCTCTGGGTCGCCTCCACGACACGCCGAACATTCCGCGCCCTCTCTGATCCAGGCTGATCACGGTTTGTCTTCGGCATCGCGCTGCCTCCTCGCGAAACTCGAGCGGCAAAACTCTCCCTGGAGCGGTTTTCGATCGTCTTGCGCAGAGCTTTAAGAGGGTCTTAGGTTCGTCGAAGCGAGACACAATGATTGGTGAGCCCGGACAACGTGTTGTCCGCGGTCGCGAAGCGACCAGAGGCGTCCCACAAGCCGAGGCAGCCAGGTCAAGCCTCGGCCTCCGCGCCGCCTCTTGGGCCTTCGGCACCAGGCCAACAAGTTGTCCGGGCCAACCAAAAACACTGGCGTTCATGGCAAGATCGTCAGCTACCCAAATGTGAACCGCTCTCTAATCGCCAGGACTCATGAACGGTCGGTCGCTTGCCCCGCTCACGCGTTGATCCGTAGCCGCTGCGCAAGCCCGGGTTCGACCGGGTAAACCTTCTCCGGCGGGAGATACCGCTTCGCCTTGTCGGCCTGGCCGGACTGCAACAATTCATAGATCTTCCGTACTCGCGGCGTCTCATCTTCAACCCGAGTAATCCAACTCTCAACATACTCGCTGACAATGTGCCTGCTGAGGCCAATCTGAATGCTGTAGTGGGGCAAGCTTCCCCCTCGTAGCGAACGCTCGGGATCCCATTGCAGATGAACCCGGGCGGCCTGAAATCTCGCCTCCCAGTCCGCCGGCGAACGAAAGATCGAGGAGTCGAAGGAGGTCAACACCGCGAGCGAGAGCGCCCTTTCCCATCCGGCTCGCGTGATCCTGACGGCCAGGGATCTTTCCTGTCCTCGCTTCAGGCCCCAATTGCTGCGGTGCATCAACCAGAGGAATGACGGCTTGATCCAGGTCATGCGATGGAACGAGAACGGTGGGACGAAGCGCTGGGCCGACAGCGCAGCGTCAGCGATCGCCGTCGGATAGGCTTGGTAGACGGTGATAGTCTCCCGATCAAAGTCCGCACGAATCTCATAGTTCGCCGGCAATTCGCCCCACCCTCCACCACCTGCGTTGCCCCGAGTCGACAGGGCCCGTCTCGCTCGGGGCAATAGCGGAGACCAAGCCCGTCAGACCTCGATGCCGGGCCGGCCTCCAATGACATCCTCGCACCAGACACATCGACCCTGCCCGGGGTTCTCCCGCCCCGCGACCGAACTCGGCCCATAGCCCCCGCACCAGGCTGGCTCAGCCATTCCTCAACCTGACCTGCCGCGGTATCGACCGACCAGGGGTGAGCAATCCAGATGCCTGCTGGCGGATGAACCGAAAGGTGACCTGCTTCCCCAGAGCCGACCGCCCCAAACACGAACTTTAATTTCTATTTTCAATATATTTACTTATTTTTTTCAAATCCACAATCTCACAATACATATCGTTCATAATTTCCAAGGACACACGGCACATTTCACCCGCCGCATCGGCAAGTTCCAAAATTGATCGTTCGATTGCGGAGATTTTCGATAGGAGGGAATCACAACATCCCTCTTGATCTCCACTGCCCTCTGGTGCAGTTCCCTCAGCACTTCCAGGGCTTCACCGACCTCAAAGCCCCAGCCCTCGGCTCGGTCACTCGATCCATGGGCCAGCATTTGCTGGACACCCTCCCGCCGAAGTGGGCCAACGCACGGGAAGCTCAGATAGCGGAGGAACTCGATAGGAGAACGACCCGATTCTCCATAAGTGCCGACGCCTCTCGTACTTCGCCGAACCGACCTTGGCAAGCCACCGACGCCCGCGCATAATACTCCAAGAAATTTGGAGTATTTTGCATGAACCGTTCCGCCAGAGAGGCCGCCATCGCCCTCGCCGCGGTCGCCCATGAGCAGGGGGGATACTTTACCACAAAGCAGGCGATTCAAGCGGGTTATGGCTACAGGCACCTTGATTATCACGAAACGGCGGGGAATTTCGAACGTGTCGGACACGGGCTTTACCGTCTCCCGACGGTCCCACCCGCCGAGCACGACGACCTCATCCGGATCACCCTGTGGAGCCGAGACCAGAAGGACGTCCCCCAGGCCGTGGTCTCCCATGAGTCGGCGCTCACACTTCACGAACTGGCTGAGCTTCTTCCGAATCAGATCCACCTCACCGTACCGCCCAAGTTCCGAAAATCCACGCCGCGTGGATGCGTCCTCCATAAGGCATCACTTACCGCGGAAGACATTGAAGAGAGAGGCGGCTTCCGAGTGACCACACCGCTCAGGACGCTCCTCGACGCCGCAGCCGGTAACGTAAGCCAGGAGCAGCTCGAGCAAGCCGTCAGGCAAGCCCTCTCCCGTGGATTCGTCCGGCGTGCGAAACTCCTCGAAGCGATCCAGGGTAATCCGCGATACGGGCGTCTGCGGGACCTCCTCGAGGGGACCAAGATCACGACGAGATAGAACGAGCGAGGGATCGCGATGGCCAAACGGTTCGGATCCGCTTCCGCATTCAAGGCGGCCCTGGAATCGCGTCTTCGGAAGAAGTCACGGGAGAGCGGTATCCCATTCAGCACGCTCCAACTGAAGTTTGTGATGGAGCGTCTCCTGGCACGGCTATTCCAGGATCGGGCATCGCCGTGGCTGCTCAAGGGAGGCTTCGCGATGGACCTCCGCTTCCGGCCGCAAGCGCGAACCACGAAGGATATCGATCTCTCCGTCTTCCTCGTCGGCCCGGAGTCCGGACCGACGTCGCCCGACTTACGAGACCGGCTCCAGGCCGCGGCCGAGGCAGACCTTGGCGACTACCTGACGTATCGGATCGGAGAGCCGCAAGTCGAACTTACGAACGCCCCGAAGGGTGGTAGCCGCTACCCGTGCGAGGCAGTGCTCCTGGGAAAGACGTACGCGAGGCTCCACATCGACGTCGGGATCGGCGACGCCCTGGTGGGGGAGCCCGAACCGTTGATCGGTGACGATGTACTGGACTTCGCGGGCATCGAACCGGCGAAGGTCCTCGCGATCCCGAAGGCCCTCCAATTCGCTGAGAAGGCCCACGCCTACTCGTTCCCGTGGTCGGGCCGGCCCAACACCCGCACAAAGGATCTGGTGGACCTGGTTCTCCTCATCGAGCGGGGTCCCCCCGATCCGGCCGAGATCCGCCGCGCACTCGATGCCACCTTCGGCACCCGCCAGACCCACCCGCTGCCAGAATCGCTACCTCTCCCCCCAGCCTCCTGGGCCGGAGACTTTCCCGGGATAGCCAGTGAGGCCGGGATTTCAACGACCCACTATCTGAAAGCATTCACTATCGTCGATTCGTTCTGGGCTTCGCTGGCGGTCAGGGGGCCTCAACCATCATGAAATGCTTGGTGGAGATCGTCGGATAGGTCGTCGTCAAGCCTCATTCGCCTCGCTGAACTGCCAACCAGCAGGGCAGGCTCAACAGTCTTCATCCGGTATACGCCTTCACTGGCCGATGCCGACAGACGTCCAGACAAGACCAACCCAAATTCAATGGGGGAGGGGATTCAGACGCGCGTCCGAATCCCCTCCCCTTCAACTTCAACACCTGATCATTTAACCTCTGCAAATCTCGTTCACTTCTTTCGCGGGGCCCGAATGATGCCCTGGAGCTTGTCAACCAGTCGTTCGCCGGAGTCGGACGTGATCGAGTAGAGCGGATACACGGGATACTGGAACGGGGCGAACGAGCGCCCGTCCGGCTGCTGGGTCAGCGGTGTCGTGGGGAGGAGCACCGGCGTGCTCGGCGTCCGCCAGTTCTTGACGTTCCGATCGGTGTAGTACTTCAGGATCCCGCGGGTCTGTTCCGAGTCGGGCTCGGTCGTATTGGTCTTGTGCGGCTCCTGGTTGAACTCAAAGAGAGCGTAACCCAGGAGCGAGGTGTTCTCGATCGTTCGTCCCTGCAGGACGGCCTCGCTGCGCAGGAAGTTCTCGGCGACCTGGATCTGCTCGTTGGCGAAGACATCGAAGTATTTCCCTTCGCTCCCCGCCTCGGTGATGCTGTAGTCGAGTTCCATCAGGACGAGGGGGACGGGGAAGGCCTCGCCGGGCCACTGGTTGTTCCAGTTGCCGGTTCCGCGCGGGGCGTTGTACTTGTCGAGCAGGTTGAGGAGGTCGTCGCCCCGTTTGGGGGTCTGGTACGAGTTGTAGAACCAGGTCTTGTACCAGTCGGGTCCCTTGAGCGACTCGAGACCCGGGACGTCGGCGGTGAACTTGGTCCCCTGGGCACTCCCGCTGGGAACCGTGTCACCCGCCTTGGCGCCATGCCGGAAGATCTGGAACCAGGACTTCTGCGCCGGGTTCGAGACATCCTCGTCGGCGTTGGACACGGGGCTGGTGAACCTGATGTGGTTCGCCGCGTCGCCGTTGATCGCTCCCGAGGCCTGGAGCCGCTGCTGGAGGTTGACGATCCACCAGAGGGTGCGCTGGACCAGCTTGGTCATATCGCCATTGGCGAATGCGCCGCTGTTGAGGTCGATCTCGTTGCCGACCTCGATGCCCGCGATCGCGGGATGGAGCCCGCCGCCCCCCTTGCCGTCGGCGGAGATACTCTTCAAGAAGTACTCGAAGTTGTCCTGTATCGCCTTGGGAATCCCATTGGTGGGGCTGTAGTTCGCGTCGGGCGCAGCACCGTTCCAGGCGTCCTTGTCGCCCAGGAAGAAGTTGGAGACCGGCACGATCACCTTGAACCCCGCAGCCTGCACCGCGTTGAGGAAGCTGAGGTGTTCCGACGTGCCCGAATTCAGGCTGGTGAAGCCGCGCGATCCTCCCCAGTCGTAGAGCCGAATCGCGTTCTGCCCCGTGTTCGAGTCCTTGGTGACCCCCAGCTTCTGCATGACCTGGAGGTCACTCAGCTTCGAGCCGTCCGTATCCTCATAGCGGGGCGTGCTCCAGAGCTTCTCGAAGGCGGTGTTGTAGAAGTCGCTGTCGCTGAGCTGATCGGTGGCGATCACGATCTGATGGCCGACCACGCTGGGCTGGAAGATGTCGGGGCCCGTGATGGTGAGCGTATTCGTCGGCGAGGGGTTCCCGGGCGTTGCCGCATTCCCCGTCATCGACTTGATGGTCGACTTGTCGAAATAGTACTGGGAGTTGATGTCGTAGAGGTGAGCCCCGACGAACAGGTCGGTGGTCCACGGCATGGTGTTGGGCAGGTAGGTGAACTCGATCGTCTTCGAGTCGATGAGCTTGGTGACCGTCAGAACGGGCTTGGTGATGCTCCAGAACGGCCAGGTCGGGCTATAGTCGATGATGTGCATCCATTCCGAAGGAGCGATCGGATCCGCCTGGCTGAGCTCGTCGGTTCCCGAGGCCACGTTGATGCCGCTTCGTCCCAGGCCCGCCTGCGACACCAGGCCGACTTGCTGGCCCGTCTTGTCGAAGAGTGCGACACCGCTCGCCGCCTGGGCCGACACGGACCGAGCCGCCACTCCTCTGCGTGGTCGCGTCACGTCGCCGGAAACACCGATCAGGTCGGCCCCTGTGCCGGCCGACTGCATCGTGCCGAGCTCCACCCCGCGGGCTCGCGCGGACCCAAACGGCTGGAACTGACGGACGAGCTCGGGACCGTTCGTTCCTCGCGTCCAGACACTCACGACCGGGACGGAACGACCGGCGCTCACCGTGGCCAGGTCGGTGACGTCGTTCCCATCGAAATCGCCGACCGTCAGTTCGAGGCCGCTCCGGTCGCCAGCCGGCCCGGCGAAGAAATGGTAGAGTTCCTGACCGGTTGTCGGGTCGAACCCCTTGACCACGGGCGCCCCGCCCGGCCCCGACGCGGTAATGATCTCCGAGTCGGGGTCGTTATCGAGATTACCCACCGCCAACTGCACCCCGCGAGGCCCCCGGCCGTACGCCGTGAAGCTCTGGAGGGGCGTGAAGGTCTCGCCATCAATGACCTTCACGGCCGAGCCCCGGCGGGCCTGGCCCACGACGATGTCCCCCGTCTCCGAACCGAAATGGCCAAACGCGACCTCAACCCCGCCGCGATACGCCGGGTCGAACGCAAAAAACGAGCCGATCAACTGATAGGTCTGGCCGTCGAAGACCTTGACGTCGCCCCGGCCGTTCTGCCGGCCCGTGATGATGTCGTCCACCCCATCGCCTGTAACGTCCCCTCGCGCAACGTTCACGCCACCGCGGAATCTGCCTTCGTAAGCAAGGAACGATTTGATAACCGTCCCCGAAGCATCGAGGACCTTGACGACCGGGGCCTGTCCCGGGGCTGCACCCAGCACGAGAGATGAAAGATTAAGTCGTGTTTCGAGCTCTTCCGATTGAGGCCGACAGTGCCGGGCCTCGCGCTTGAATCTCACACTCTGATCCAGTGTTGATGAACGGCGCAGCCGGCGGGAAAGCCCCATGAATTCCTCTCCATTAAAATTTGTGGACAAGCAGCCAACTCTGACCTCCCCCTTAACGTTGGTCAAATCCAGGGAGTTCACAAACTTTCAAAATAAATCGAATGTGCCAATCCTGCCTCGCGGAGCGAGTGTTGACTTTCGACAACGTCCGAGCGTCCCGCAAACCTCGGCGGGTTACCCCCGATTGGGGCATTCGATGCTGCTCTCGGGATTGTGCCACCTGGACAACGCGCGGGCCGAGCCACCCACAAGGCACGGAGTGCGCGCCAGGTGTCGAGGCTCCCATGGCCAACGGTGCATGCATCCGCCAAGTCGATTGCCCCTCGGCCGGTCCGGCCGAACCACGATCGAAACAAGCCAGCCTGACGGGAGAGTAGAGGACCGGTCGGGGTGGCACCGGGGTAGTCAGGCCATTGGCCCGAGGGACCGGCTAAACGTGGTCGCGATTACTTTGGCGGGTCGGCCGCAGCGGGATCATTGGGCAGGAGGGTGGGCGTGGGGGAGGGGGGTTGGGCTTCGGGATCGTTCGCGGCGCCGGGCTCGGGCTTGTCGGCATCGCTGGGCTGATAGAGCGGGAGGTAGCGGTAATAGACCTCGAGCGTGAGCAGTGACAGGGTCGTGACAAAGTGGCGACCGGCCGCGCGGCCCCACTGGTCGGGCTGAGGCTGGAACGGATCCCAGCTCCCGCGGTCGCAGCCGGTGCCGCCGATCTGCATGGCGATCAGGCCGTCACGCACCCGCACATTCCAGCGCGGCCAGTCCTTGTTCTGCATGTTGTGCAGGAGCTGGGTCGCATAGTACCAGTAGTAGATATTGCGATCGGTCGACCGCTCGAGGTCGGCCGCCACATGCGCGACGCCTTTGACCAGCGGCGGGAAGTCGCGGGGCCAGCCGAGGTACTGCCGGGCCAGGAGGGCCTCGGCAGTCATGACGGGAGAAGCTTCGCGACCAGGTCGGTAGGCGTACATCGTCTTGCGGTCGTCAACGGCCGCCAGGTCGAGATAGACCCGGCATCCCTTGGCGACGTTGCGGGGGACCGGGATCCCGGCCAGCCGGGCGCTTCGGAGCGCGAACATCTGCCAGCCGAAGACCGAAGTATCGCCGGACTGCTCGGGAAAATAGCGCCAGCCGCCGTCTTGCGAGTTCTGCGACGCGACGATGAAGTCGATCGCTCGCTGCGCCGGGCGACGGAGCGCCGGCTCGCCCGAAATGCCGTACGCCTCGCAGAGGGCCATCGCGGCGATCGCGTGGCTATACATCCGCGACGTATCGCCTCCGCCGACGTAGAGCTCGCCGGTCGGCTGCTGGTGCTCAACCAGCCATTCCAGCCCTTTTCGAACGTTGGCCTGGTACCGGGTCTTGACGGTATGAATATGGCCGGCCCCCAGAAGCGGCAAGAGCGCCAGGCCGGTGGCGGCGGCGTCCGACTCGAGGCACATCTGGGGGGGGCAACCGGTCCCCTTACACTGCCCCTGGAAGTTCAAGGACCAGCCGCCGTCGGCCCGCTGGTGGCGAATCAGCCAGTCGAGACCGTCTTCAACCGCCTTCTCGGAGCGGACCGTCCCCCCCTCCCGGCGCACGAGTCGCGCCTTGGCCATCCCCTGCCGCCCCGCGAACGGCGCGGTCAGCCCCTCCACGTGCAAGGCGACGGCCATTCCCTTGCCCCCCTTGCCCGGAACCCGGGCCAGCTCAGTGGGCAGCTCAGGCAGGCTCAAGTCGGGGGTGAACTGGCTCAGGGCCGGCAGCGCCGGCTGGTTGATCGTCTTCACGTCGGGCGTCACCGCCTCGAGCGAGAGCGACGGAACCTCGTCCGACTTCACCGTCGTGAACGGATCCCCTGCATGGTCCGACGGCGTCAGCGAGAGCAGGTCGTCGGTGAGTTGGGAGGGAATGGCCGCCTGGATCTCATGATCTTTCGGGCCCCCGGCCCTCGCATACAGGTAGAGCGCCAGCAACAACAAGCCCACCGCATGCAGCAACAGGCTCGTCCCCCACGAGGGGATCCACAACATCAAGAAGGGCGCCAGGCGATCGAGCCGCTTCAGAACACGGCGGAACTTGACTCGCAGGACACGCACCAGACGAGGCTGATTGGAATGCCGCATCAGAGGATCCGTCCGGATCGAGTAAACCGGGACGATGGGTCTCCTAACAGTGTAGACGCCACGGCAACAACCCGCCAAGAGGGCAGGGGGCTCGCCTGCATCCGCCCCCCCGCCCCCGGCAAAGGGGCTCCTTCGGTCAGAGCGATCGCAAATAGGCGGCCAGGTCGCGAACTTCCCGGCCGTCCAGGCCCAGATTGAAGCGCGTGTCGTAATGCTGGATCACGTCCTCCACGGTCTCGAATCGACCGTCGTGATAGAACCCTCCCTTGGTGTGGGTCCAAAGCCCTCTGAGCGGCGTGGCTCGATAACACCCTGTGGGAGAGCGATTCGCCTGAAAATCGTCGATCCCGATCGCCTCCGGTGAAAAGAGGACATCGCCGGGTGCCGTGAAGAGGGGAGGCACGTGGCAGGAGGCGCAACCTGCCTTCCCGTCGAACAAGGCACGCCCGCGTATCGCCGACCGCGCATCAACACTCTGCGCCGGGGCATGAGGTGCCTTCAAGGAGAGTTGATAGGCGCGCAAAGCCGGCAGCTTGGGAGCGACCAGGTCAGGGACGTGCTGGACCGCGAAGAGGCCATTGGCCGCGGCCAGCGGAAACCGTTGCGGGTCGTTGAGCCGGCGATCCTCGAACGAACCCTGACCGTGCATCTCAAGCACGGCCACAAAACGGTTCCAGTACGAAATCGAGCCCCAACCCGTCGCCGTGGTCAGCTCAATCCCGGCCAGGCCGAACGCCGGGGGAATCAGGACCGCCCCCGACCTCCCGTCCGGCCGGAACGCCTTGCCGTCGAGGACCAGAATGGGATCGAACTTCCCGGGTCCCCAACTCCCCAGAACCGCTCGCACCGTCTCCTGGTCGACCCCAAGCTGTCTCGCAAACGGCGAAAGGTCGGGGGCCGCGGCAATAATCGCGCCGACGTTGAGGTCGCGATTGGCCCAACCATCGAGTCGTCGACCGACGCCAGGCACCAAGGAGTCGTCAACCGTGGAGTGGCAGAGAGCGCACCGGATTCCGATCGAGCGAAGGCGCGTTCCATCGGGAGTGAAGACGCCCGCAACACCCACCACCGCATCCAGCCGGAGTAAGGCCAGGGTCGTCGCCGGATCATCCAGATCCACCTGCCCTCGCCGCAGTTGCTGCCGAAGCTGGGGAGGAAGGGAGTCGGCATCAACTTTCAGTCCCAGCCCCAGCGCCTGCCTTGGGGTCAGTCCGGAGACCGCCTCATGAAGCCGAAGTGTGTCGCCCCAGAAGGCTTCGTCTCCGAAGGTATCGTAGCGGAAAATCCGCTGACCTTGCGCCTCCAACGACAGGCCTCGGGGCGGCTCGGACGGAAGCTCCCGCCTGGGTCCTGGATGCATCCTGATCCGGGTCGCATGCTGAGGCGGCTGGCCCGAGGTGGTGGTCACGACAACAGCGGCCGCCAGCGCCAGGCACAGCCCCAGCACGGGGCGAACCCCACCCCAACGCCACGCCGTCCTGTCGCCGACCTCAGTGACTCCGCCTGGATTCCTGGTTGTTTGGGACCCAAAGAATGGGTTCATCATCATCAACCACCTCCACCGCGGGACTCCTTACGGCTCAGCGCGCACCCTCTCCGCCTCCGGATCGGATGGGCACCGACACCCCGCGCCCTTGGATCGAAAAAAAAGAATCTCGATCTGAGAACGGCCCAATCTCAGATCATCTGTCTTTTCAGCATCTCAACAATATTGAGATCCCGGCCGGCGACGGCGGCTCCCAACGGGCGGTCCGACCGCACGATTGCCTCGACCATACGGTCGCGCTCTTTCTTGCGAGGCGTGACCGAGGCCCCACATGGCATCCGTGTCTGGTCGTTCCGGCCCGTGGTTTACGGATTCCAAAGCCGTCGCCCGTGGCCCCCGACAAACGATCGTCGCCGGGGGCGAATCGCCGCGAGGCCGCCGACCTGAGTCGGCTGCTCATCACTCTCAATGATCGCGTGTGAGCCGCTCGAGAACGGTTTGAACGACGCGATCACAGTGTTCTCCGGCGAAGACATAGAGTTGTCGCACTTCTTCTCCGATTCGCTGGTCGATCCAGGACTGCAGCATCGATCGGGAGCGATGGAGCCGGACCTTGACGTTCGAGGGAGTCAGGCTGAGACACTCGGCCGTCTGGTTCGTGCTGAGCCCCTCGATCATCCGCAGGGTAAAGACCAGGCGCAGGTCGGGAGGCAGGGCATCGACCGCGCTGGTCAGCACGTGTCGTAGCTCATTCAGACACGCTTCCTGAGCCGCGTCTCGATTGTGGGAGGGCGATCCCATGGCATCAACCTCGACATTTCCCGGCGCCACGAGTCGCAAGCGGCGTTGTTTGCGTCGACGCGCCGTCGCCTCGTACACGGCGATCTTCGTAAGCCAGGTAGAGAATGCGGAACGGCCCTCGAACTGCCGGAGATGCTCAAAGGCGCGAAGGTAGGCCTCCTGCATGATGTCTTCGGCTTCCGCCTCGTCGTCGACAATGCTCCGGATGACACGGAACAGACGCTGATTGTAGCGCCGCATGATCAGCTCGAACGCGGCAACGTCTCCTTCGAGTACCCGCAGGACGACCTCGACATCCTCCAAGTCTTCCTTGAAGAGGCCCGGAGATTCGCCCGGTTCGTCACAAGTGCCGGCTCGCCGATTCATCGGATCACACCTCATGGGCCAGGATCTTGGCGGGGACCCATCCTTCATGGCGAAGCGCCGCCACCTGGCCAAGAGTGTAGGCTCCAACGGCCATCACCAGGTCTCGCACGGCGATGTCGAGAGCTCCCACGGCGACGAGATTCAGGGCGATCAAGACGAGCCACCCCATGACGACGTACGCGCCCAGGCGGGTGAAGAGCGTCAGGACGGCCAGGCCCGCAGCGATCTCGACGCCCCCTACCAGTAGCATGAACGTGGAAGCGTCGACAGGGAGCACCGCGGCAAGCGAGTCCGGCAGGTACTTGTCCCACTGGACCAGTCGATTGAAGTACTTGTCCAGGCCAGCCACGATGGGCACAAGGCCGTAGACCAGGCGGAGCGGGAGATAGATCGACGAGAGACTATCCGTTCTCATGACAGGCGTATTCCTTTCCTCGGGGCCTTCCGTTCCGATCGAAGCACAGATTCCACACTCAATAGAGTCAGGCCCGTGGATTCGGTTACAGAGAATCTTCGGCCGGTTCGGCTCCGGCGTTGCCGCCCGTCGTACGTGTTTGGTGGTCCAGTAGTTACATGGTATTCCCTGGACGGAGCAGGTTCTCAGGCCCCGCTCATCGACAAGGGGATTTGCCCCCACTATGGCGAGATCCGTAGCCGGCATCCCCTGCCGATGTCCAAGGCGACCGGGGCGGCCCGGACCCAGCTCGAGCCCGCGCTCGCGTTGGCAATCACTTTGATCAAGCAGATTGGCCTGACCGCTCGTGCGGCCCGTCGCGTCCTGGAGCACTTCACCGGATTGCGCTTGATCGGCGAGGGCCTGGTTCAGACCCTCGACCGGTCCACGGACAAGTCATTTCCGCAGTATCCACAATGATCTGCAGATCTTCGTACCGGCGTCGCGACCGTCGTGGACGAGACGAATTGGTATGTAGGCAAGCCGGGCCACAGGCTGTGGACCTTCACGGCGGCCGACACCACGGTGGATCACGTGGTGGCCACACAAGGGCACGAGGTCCCGCTGGCGATCGATGCTCGTGCCGAGCGAAGGAGGGATTGGGCCGAGTCGCCGGGGGGACCGGAGACTCCTTGTCACAGGAGGCTCCGCTCGGCTCGTGGACCGAGCGGACCCCGCCGACCCCACGAAACACGTCCCCGATCATAAACCCGGGGGATGCTGCCAAACCCTAACAACCCAGCCGTTCTCATCGTTTGCGAATTTTGATATTTTCATTGGTCCCGGCATCTCGCAGACCGGGCCCGCATTCCGGTGGGAAACACTCCCTCAACTTGTGTTGATTCCGCTCGGCTTCCCGGTGATATCGCTGCGAGAGCGCTTCGAGCTGGGCATCCGTAAGATTCTCGATGTCGATGAGCTCGTTTCGCGCCCGATTGACACTCAGGATGAGTTCGTCGAGCTTGAGGTGGAAAGCTTTCGAGTCCCGATTCTGGGTGCTCTGAATGAGGAAGACCATCAGGAAGGTGACAATGGTCGTGCCGGTATTGATCACGAGCTGCCAGTTCTCGGAGTAATGGAAGAACGGCCCCGCGATGGCCCAAACGACCACCGTCGTAACAGCGATCAGGAAGGCCCAACGTCCCCCAGCAAGACGGCTAGTCTCGCTGGATATTCGAGTGAACAAGTCCTGCTTTAGCAGCAGGACATGCGGCTCTGTGGATAGTTCCCCTTCTGCGCGCAGATTCTTCATCTCGCCCTCATTGGCAATAGTTTCGCTTGGAGAATGGGGGGGGGATAGAATACCATCCGCAAACCGCATGCCATCTGAAGAGGCGTTCATCATGAGCCTCTACAGTGGCCTACGATCGAATTAACTTATGCTGGGGTGGCTGGAGCCCGTCTTCGGCCCCCGATCTGCCGGCCCAGCCACCGGGTCCGAAGAGTTCCCCTTTGGGTGGCCGACGATCTTGGCAGAAACGCCCGTGTTTTGGGTGAGCCAGGACCACGGGTTGTCCTTCGGGCGGCTGGCCTGCTCCCCGCCCCGTCGCTCTTGGCCGGGCAGTCAGTGGCGTGGGAGAGTTCATCGGCAATGACGCTCCAAGAGGAAGTCCTCCGGCTCGCAGAAGTCGTCCCCAGGGAGCCGGGGACGCTTCTCACTCGGGGTGCGACGGACGCCCAGATCGAAGCCTTTGTCAGGCTCCAACAGGTGACGATCCCACCCGAGGTCCGAAACTGGCCTGGCTTTACCAATGGCCCTCGCATCGGCCCCGGCGGCATTTTCGGCCTCAAGGACTTTGAAAACGTCTATGGCTTCATGCCGGAGTTCAAGGAACAGCTTTGGCTGCCGCTCGGAACGGACGGATGCGGGGACTATTACGTGCTGGCCCTCGACTCGGAGGACAGGCCGCTCCGTCCCGTCTACTTCATCGACCCCTACGATTCGGGCTGCGACACACCGACGTACGCCATCGCCTCGGGGTTCTGGCCGTTCCTACGGTTCCTGTTCCGCCGCGAGCTGGGCGAGCGTGGGTGGCCGTTCGATGCGGCCTTCGTCCTGACATCCGATCCGGAACTCGCGGGAGTGAGGAGTGCTCCTCTGCCTTGGGTGGCGAATGAGCGGTCCCAGGGCTAACCGGCGGCCATGAACGCGACCGCACCAAGTCGTGCGTCACTCATACGACGCCGTGAAGGTCCGAGGCGATAACCCCAGTATCGGTATCGCCACCCACGCCACGGGCCAGGACATGGCCTGACCGCGCAGTGCCATCGCCGTCCCAATCTCGCGCAAGGCCATTGAGGGCGTTGGACAAACAGCGGCCTCGGAGATCTCTTACTGGTGCATCCGGCCAATTCCCAAACACGGCCGGGCCGGCCGTGCCACCGACTTCGGTCGCCCCTTGAACGGAAGAGGGGAGTTCGGCCGGGTGTCTTACGACCTGGCAGATGCACCACTTCGCCGAGATTCTCGTGACCTCAGCAGCGCCGGTCGTCATGATGGCGACCGCTCGGCGCCGGCGATGCCCAGGGCCTCGGCATGGGGCGTCAGCGCGTCGATGACGAGCTGGATGTGCTCGTCCAGGTTCACGCCGAGCCGCTCAACCCCCCCATAGACGTCTTCCCGCTTGACCTTCGCGGCAAAGCTCTTGTCCTTGAGCTTCTTCTTGACGCTCGATGGGGTGAGCGAGTGAATCCCATCCGGGCGGACGAGGCAGCAGGCCATGACGAAGCCGGTCAGCTCGTCGCAGGCCAGCAGCGCCTTGTCGAGCGGGGTCAGCGCGGGGACATCGGCCGGGTTGTAATGAGCGACGACAGCCTGGGCCACCTCGGGTTCACCCTGCTCGCGGAGCCAGGCGACGATCCGCCGCGGGTGCTCCTCGGGCCAGCGGTCGTAGTCGGCGTCGTGTAGCAGGCCGGTCATGGCCCAACGCGGCTCGTCGGCCGCGCCGGCGCCATAGCGATGCGCCGCCCGCCGCATCGCCGCCTCGACCCCCCGGGCATGATTCCGTAGCGCAGGGTTATCCGTCCACTCATGGACCTTCGCCACCGCGTCCTCGTAAGTGATCGCCATCAGAACCTCACCGCTCCGCAAAGAGCGGCCCCCATCGTTCCCTTCGCTCTCGCACCTGACGAGCCGTCCCGCGTTCATTGTGCCAGACGCTCCTCGCTCCAGCGAGAGCGACGGAGGTATGGATGTGAGGCCCCCGCTCCGGACCATCACAATGACACATGATGACATACAATTCAAGGCCGGCCCAGGGCGTATCCGCCATGCGACTCCGAGCACGGCGGCTCGGCCGCAACCGACAGTCCGGGTTGGATCGGATCACGACAGGGCACACGTCGCCCCAGCTCATCGGGTGAGATGGTCGAGATACCTCTCGAGCCAGGTGTAGCCGTCGGCCGCAACCAAGGCCGCGTCCGCCGGGTCCTTGGGGTCCAATCCGTTCCGGATCTCCCACGCGTCGGCGATACCATCGTTGTCGCCGTCAGCCGGCGCGGCGGAACTGGAGGCGAACCTGGGCCAGCCGCCCACCTCCTGCTGCGACGCGATAATCTTGCCGGTGCGGTTGCGCACGTCGGCAACCACGCGAGCATCCGCCGCGTCGCGTTTCGGCAGGGTGGCGCCGGCGTCCAGCAGCACGCGTCCCAGCGCCGTTTCGGCCGTCTCACCCGCGATCGACACCATCGGAAAGGGCACGTCGCTGCGGCACGCGTGGTCGAATGCCGCGCCCCGCCAGTTGTCCCTGGTGAGTTCGTCAGACCCGTCCATGACGTTGCCCGCGAGGTGAAGCGAACGCTCGAGCGCAACGCTTTCGCTGGCGACGAACCTGAGCGGATTCTGGACCGTCGAAGGGCCGGGACGCAGGAAATTGCCGACGTAATTCAATCGGGTGAAGTTGCCCTGGCCCGATGTGTGTCCCCAGTTGTAGATCACGTTGTTGCGGAAGTCGCAGTGCGGCTGTTCGGCGAAAAGCGGGTTGCGACTTCCCGCGTGGGCGAACAGGTTGTGATGCCAGGTGCAGCGGCCGCCCGACAGAATCGTTGACATGCTGTGCCGCTCATAGTTCAGCCCCTCGGCGATGAGGCACCACTGGACCGTGTAGAGGTCGACCGCGCCGGTCACCGAAACCGTCTCATCCGTTCCCCAGTGCGTCGAGCAATGGTCGATGATGAAGTTCTCGCTGTCGTACGCCGCGATGCAGTCGCCGCCGTCGTCGGGCCTCGGCTCCTGCGGACCTTTCCCTTGCTGGACCCGCAGGTAGCGCAGCACCACGTCGTGGGTCCCGCTCAGGACCAGAGCATCGGCATGGATCGAGCTGTCAGCGCGGATGCAGATGCCGGCACCTGGCGCAGTCTGGCCCGCGACGGTCACATACGGCTCGCGGATCACCAGCGACCTCCGAAGCTCGATCACTCCGCCGACACGAAAGACGATCGTGCGCGGTCCCCGGGCCTCGAACGCCTCGCGCAGGCTTCCCGGCCCTGAGTCGTCGAGATTCGTCACGACGAGCGCTTTCCCTCCGCGGCCGCCGCGGGAGAAGGCGCCAAAGCCCTCGGCGCCCGGAAACGCGCGGGTCGCGGTCTGATCGAGCGGTTTCAGAAGCGCTGTCTGCCGCCGCTCCATCGCACGCAGGCCCGACGCGACGTCCTCGCGCATGAGCATCAGCGCCCGGGCCGGTTCGCCCATGGTGTACGCTGTGCGGCGGCCGTCGGCGTCGATCGTCTGCGGATCGGTCAGCACGACGTCGGTTTTCTCGGGACCGCCTCGATACGTCAGCGTCCACTCATAGGTTTGGTTCCCGTGCACCGCGCACACGAGGCTTCCCTCGGGCAAGTCGGTAAACGTCCCGCGGCAGGCCTTGGGCAGTCGAATCAGGGGAATCTCGCCGGTCGGCGGCTTATCGTTGAGCGAGACATGCAGCCGGCACGTACTCTTTGCGGCCTGATCGATCAAGGCGACCGCCGAGGCGCTCTTGCTCCAGACGACGATGGGGGTCACGCCCCCCGCGTCGATTTCGTAGCTCAGCTCGACGTGGCTCCCGCCCACCCCCTCCTGCCGGATACCGACCCAAAGATAGTCGAGCACCGCCAGCGGACGCGCCTTCGAGCCCACGATGCGCAGCCGGGCCGTCGAGCCGCCCCCCCAGCCGAGCGTCAGGTGCCGTGTCAGCAGACTGCCGCCCCGGATCTCGAGTTCTCCCGTGGCTTGTCGATCACCGCCGCTACCGCTATTGGCGCCAGCCACGCAGACCTCCAGCGCCAGCAGCTCGCCGTCGTTCTGAACGAACTTACCGGCCGCCCCCGTCATCTCCCCGATCCGCAGCAACCGCGAAAGCATGAGTGTGCCGCCATCCATCACGCACGAGGCGTCGGCATCGTGATAGGCCCCCACGTCGAGCTGACTCAGAGCCACGTCGCCGCTCGCGAGGCGAACTTGCGAGCTTCCTTCGAGACTCGCATTCGAACGCGGGCCGGGCAGCGTCCCTCCCCAGCGCGCGGCCTCCTGCCATTCGCCCGGGCCCTCTTTCCAGACCGGTGCCGCGGACGCTCTGGAGCCGCCAGGTGCAGCAACCAGGACAACGACCACAACGCACATGGTCCGTGCCGCGTACGGGATCGATCCAAACTTCCGGCCCATGCTGAGGTTCCTGGAACTGGCTGGTGAAGCATCTTCTCGTTCGGCAGACAGTTCGACCCGGCATTACTCGGTTCCCGAGGCCGAACACCCATAACGGCGGTGCCTGGAAGACGACTCAGGCGGGCGAGGTGAATCGTCTTGCAAACGGCGTGATGGTCGATCGGTCTGGCGACCTGTCGAGCACGGCGAAGACAACACGTCGAAACGCATTGAGGAAGAGGCCCCGGCCGGTCAGAAGTTCGGCGAACAGGTCCGCAACCTGACTGGGACTGTTGGCGAACACGCCACATCCCCAGGCGCCCAGGATCAACGCTTCGTGGCCTTGTACGACCGCCACCGAGAGCACTTTCTCGATCCGAGCTCGCATCACCGGCACGATCTGGGCCACCTGATTCGGTTCATTGAATCGAACCGCCCCAGCATTCACAGCCGGCGCAGAGAGGAAGGAGACCAGATAGGGCCGGTCGAGCAAGCGGTCGTCATCGTCGCGAAAAACCGGGACGTCTGGCGAACAAATCATGTGATCTGTATAGAGGCATGATCTTCCGCCTCGATTCGCCTCGTACCCGTCCTGCAGCGGGTTGATGCAAGCGTAGAGTCCCGATGCCCGCGCCAGGCTCTCCTCCTGCGCCTGGCTCCCTTTCAGGAACCCGCCGCCGGGGTTCTTCGCCGACGCGAAGTTGAGCGCCAGCACGCGAGCCTCGCCCTCGTCTTCAATCAACCTGCGGGCCGCACGAAGGGTTGTTTCGTTGACGACCTGGAACGAGCCAGGGTCACGGTCGCCTCGTTCGCGGAGACATTGATCGCGGCAGTCGCCGATCTCCGCAAACTGGGCCGGACTGTAGAGGATCGAACTGCGCCGGGCCAGGTCGAGATCAGTGAGGATCGATACCTTCCGGCCGGCCGGTCCGACATAGTGGCCCTGCTCCAGAATGTCGATCGTCTCCCTGGAAATCTGGGCTCGGGCCGTACGCGAAGCCATAATCTCAACCTTTTTTAAGTCGGCACATCGTGACATGGGCGCTAATCCAACTCGCGTCAGACCAACCGCCGCTTGACACGAAGTGCCATCTCCAGCAGACCCCCCTATGATCACTGAGGCCAGCGGCATCCCCCTGGCCTTGGGTATAGCGGCGGCTGCCATCAACGACTTCGACCTGCGGGCCGACCCTATATTATCAAGGAGGGATCCCTTCGCGATTGTGAAATGCGACCGCTGTTAGGACTGTCGACGACGGGATCGCCAGATCGGGCTGTATAGAGGCGGTCAGATCGACGTAACAGCGCCCGTGGCCCCGCCCGACGGATCAAGC
>Ga0182739_1002178_pt1 | contig 18658 bp, 9 predicted proteins | sample eDN5th30CBELigBY_FD_128873 | JGI IMG/M metagenome (GOLD analysis project Ga0182739, IMG submission 128873) | Enriched backyard soil microbial communities from Emeryville, California, USA - eDNA 5th pass 30_C BE-Lig BY (version 2) (version 2) | ecosystem: Environmental > Terrestrial > Soil >...
AACGGCGACATCTTCCTGGCCGAAACCCAGAGCGGACGGATCAAGGTGATCCGTGCCAGCGCCGACGGCAGCCGCGCGGAGAACGTGGACGTATTCGCGCAGGGTCTGCTGCAGCCGCTAGGCATCGCTTTCTACCCCGCCGGCGACAACCCGCAGTGGGTCTACATTGCCGAAACCAATCGCGTGGTGCGCTATTCCTACCGGGTGGGCGACACCGTGGCGGGCAGCGTGCCCGAAGTGGTGGTGCCGCAGCTGTCGCCGGTAGGCGGTGGGCACTACACCCGCGACCTGGCCTTTTCGCCCGACGGCAGGCGCATGTTCGTCTCGGTGGGCTCGCAGTCCAACGTGGCGGAAGACATGCCCAAGAAAAGCGCGGAAGAAGCGCTGGCGTGGGACGCCGAACACGGCCTGGGCGCCGCCTGGGGCCCGGAGGAAAACCGCGCCGCCATCATGGTGTTCGAGATGGGCAGCACCGCGCCCGGCAAGCTCTACGCCACCGGCATCCGCAATTGCGTGGGCCTGACGGTGCAGCCCGCCACCGGCGACCTGTGGTGCACCACCAACGAACGCGACATGCTCGGCGACGACCTGGTGCCCGACTATTCCACCCGCGTGCAGGAAGGCGGTTATTACGGCTGGCCCTGGTACTACATGGGCAGCCACGAGGATCCGCGCCTGGCGGGCGATCGCCCCGACCTGAGCGGCAAGGCGCTGCGTCCCGACGTGCCGTACACGGCGCATTCGGCGGCAGTGGACCTGGAGTTCTACCCTGTCCAGCCAAGCGGCGGCTCGGCCTTCCCCAGCGAGTACGCCGGGCAGGGCTTCGCGGTGCTGCATGGTTCCTGGAACCGCGGCCACCGCACCGGCCACAAGATCGTGACCGTGCCGATCGCCAATGGCGAGCCGACGGGCGAATACGTGGATTTTCTGGTGGGATTCATTGCCGAGGATGGCAATGCCTGGGGCCGGCCGGTGGCGCTGACAGTGGCCAGGGACGGGTCGCTGCTGCTGAGCGACGATGGCGCGAATCTGATCTACCGCATTTCCTACCAGCGCTGAACTTTCGAGGGAGCGGCAACACCGCCCCTTGTCCTCTTCAGGCGAACGCCGCGGCGCATACCCGGTCGCGGCCGTCGCGCTTGGCCTGGTACAGCGCACCGTCGGCGCGTGCCACCAGGCTGTCCAGCGAATCCCCCTTGCTGTAGGTGGCAACACCGCAGCTGGCGGTTACCTGGATGAATTCACGCCCGTAGGGCAGTTGCATGTCGCGTGCCGCCGCCACGATGGTGGTGGCCCGCGCCTCGGCCTCCATCAGGTCGCAATTGTCGAGCAGCAGCAGGAATTCCTCGCCGCCCCAGCGGCACACCACGTCGGAGGCGCGCACGTGCCGCTCCGCAAGTTCGGCCATGGCCCTGAGCACCTGGTCGCCACCCTGATGGCCCCAGGTGTCGTTGATTTTCTTGAAATGGTCGACGTCCAGCATCACCACGGACAAGGGCCGCTTCTCGCGCGCCATGCGCTTGACCTGATGGTCGAACAGGGTTTCCAGCTTGTGCCGGTTCGCCACCCCGGTGAGCCGGTCGGTGGTGGCCATCTGTTCCAGCTGCCGCTGCCAGGCCCTGAGCGAGTAATGCGCCGCGAACAGCACCAGCGCCATGATGCCGAGCGCCAGCCCCATGTTGATCCACAGGGTATTGGCGATAGCGCCGGCGGCGCTGTTTTCCCGCTGCTCCACCACCAGGTACCAGTCGAATTCGGGCACCAGGCGGCTGTTCAGGTAAATCTTGTGTCCGTCGGGGTCCAGATAGGTAAGGCTGGTGCTAGGCGTGCTGAGCACCTGGGTGGCCAGTCCGCCCAGGCCAGGACGTTCCTGCAGCCGGGCTGCCTCGAACGCCGCAGTATTGCCGGGGGTCAGGGTGAGATTGCCCTGGCGGTCCACGAAGTAGATGGTGCGGCCGTAGCGTTCCTGGTAGTCGCTGATCAGGCGCGCCACCGAACTCACAGCCAGCCCCACGCCGGTGGCGCCGATGTAGTTGCCGGTGTAATCCAGTACCCGATAGTTGATGAAGATGCTCAGCCGCGAGCGGTCGTAGGTATCGTGGTCGACGTTGATTTCGTAGGGGTCGCGCATTTCCCGCACGCGCGCATACCAGACATCTTCCGGATCGGTCGTGTCGAGGGTTCTGAGCACGCCGGTGGAATGGTAGTAGCGCTGGGTTTCCTCCGACACGAAAAAAGCCGTGATCGTGCCGTAGCGCGCCTGGATTTCCGCCAGGTAGGCGCGTATCAGTTCCGGTTCCTGTTCGCCGGCCATCACCCAGTCGCGCAGGAAGGTGTCGGTGGCCATCAGCGATGAGATCAGCACCGGGCGCAGCAGGTCGCGCTGGATTTCGGAATAGATGTTGTCGCTGGTGAGCGGCAGGCTCTGTTCGGCGATTTGCGTGGTGAGCGAGTCGCGCGCCAGGAAGTAGCTGGAGATGCTGGTGGCCAGAAAGCCCAGCACCATGACCAGGATCAGAGCAACGACGGCATAGAGTTTACGATGTTGCATGGGCTCGGGACGAAAAAGCCCGGGGCTCGCCCGGGCTTCTTTTTATCCGGTGCGGGCGACACCAGGCCACCCGCGGTAACCGTCGGGCTTAATTGCCCTGCGGCCACTCAAAGTTGGGACGCAGGCTTTCGTAGACCGGACGGCCATCCTGCGGCTGGGCGGAGCCGGCGGCGGGATCGAAGAAAGCGTGGTAGGTAGCCGGCAGCAGCGCGGCATCGTAGCCCATCAGGTTGGGCACCACGACGCGGATACGGCCCTGTTTGTCATCCAGCATGATCGGCGTGCCGCAGGTTTCGCACAGGCACAGATCCAGCGGACCATTGGGATTCTGGTCGTTGAACGGCACGCGTTTGAGCGAATCGGCGCCCTGCACGGCCAGATCATCGTGCTTGAAGAACACGACGTGGGTGTCAGCCTGGCCGGTTACGCGTTTGCACACGGAGCAGTGGCAGGTGTGGTTGTCGACCGGATAACTATCGGAGTGACTGGGGTGGTGTGCGCAGCCGCCAGTGAACATATGAGCCATGGGATATCCCCTCTTGGTTGTTGGAAAAGCACGGCGAGCATAAACGGGTAGAAGCCCCCCGTCTATGCCGTCGTGACGATTAATGCGCCGTCAGAGACCCTGGGACTTCTCGAAGAAGGGATGCCCCAGATCGTCGTGCAGATCGAGCAGGAACTTGTTGTTTTCCTGACACACGTAATCCTGCAATTCCTGACCTTCGGTCCAGCGGATGTCCCACTCGGCGGTCCAGGGAGCATCATAGGCGCCCGGATCGTCGATGGTGACCTTGTAGCTCATCTTTTCCTTGTAGGGACGCGTGATGTACTCGATGGTGTGCAACTGCTCGGTGTGCATGTAGCCACTGTAGTCGAGCCAGGTTTTTTCGTTGTAGCCGACGGTGTCGACCACCAGGGTGTCGCCTTCCCAATGGCCCACGGAATGGCCGAAATAGGTCGGGTTGACGTTTTCCGGATGGTCGCGGCCGTCCATGTGGATTTCGCGCCACACGTGCCCGCCGCCCTCGAAGATGATGATGATGCGGTCACGGTCCTGGATGATCTCGGCCGGATACGGCGTGGCCATCGAGCGCGGGCCGCCCGGGGGCAGGCAGAAGCCTTCCGGGTCGTACTTGGAGGTGTTGCCGTTGTTGTAGCCCCACATGGCCACGACCCAGGGCTTGGCCGGCGCCGGGCCAGGCTTGTGCTGGGCGTTGGCGAAGTTGGCGACCCAGGGAATGTTCCATACGCCTTCGCCGCCGAGGTCTATGGTGCCGTCAGGCAGGCGCGGGCTGTCCGTGTGTGGGCCGTCGACCTCGAACACGTACTGGTTGGTTTCGTCATAGGAGGTGGTATCGGTCGTGAAATAGATGCTGCCGGAGGCCTCGGCGGCTTGGCCGGGCGTGCTGGAGGCGGCACCGACCGCGGCCACCAGCACCAGCAGATGCAATTTGCGAGTGTTCATCTTGAATTCCCCTTCGGTTACTGACTTTCAGAACTAGAGCTGCAGGGTTCTTTTCCGGCGTACTGGAAAAGGTCGAAGTGTCGCATTACACAACAACTCCATGCAAATAATGTGGCCACCATCCTGCATCCACGTTAACGGGTCACTAGCGCGCTTTGTTTTCAATTGCTTGAATTAAAAGCATTTTTTATCGAAAGCTTTACCCGTTGCAACAGGCGTTTTTCGATAATCGAAGCAAATTTCGCATGGCGAAAGCAGCCAGTCAATGCATACGGGCGCAAGAAGCTCAGGACCGGCCAAGGACGTTCCTGCCCTTGGCTGCGATGCCTCACGTTCCCATCAAAAGTTCATGTTCAGGTTCAGCTGGTAACGGCGCCCGAAAATGTCGTAGTTGGGGCTGACGGCCTGGAAACCGCCTCGCTGGGTGAGACTGGGCACTACCGGCGGATCCCTGTCGAACAGGTTGGTCACGTTGAAGCTGGCCACCCAGTTCGCGCCGGCGGTTTCGCCGTTGTAGGACAGGCTGAGGTTGGTAATCGACTGAGATGCCGTCCAGTTGTCGTCCACGTCGACGCCCTCCACCCAGGCAACGTTGATCTTCGTCTTGTCGAAGTAACGCTGCTGCACCCGGACTCCCCAGGGACCCACCTGGTAGTTCGCGGTCAACACGGCGGTCCATTCCGGGCGGTTCAGGCCGCCGACTTGATCCTGCTTGGTGCCCTGGAACGGCGTATCGGAGTTCTCCATCAGGTAACCCGCCAGAGCCCTCACCGTCCAGGACTCGGCTTCGTCCGCGAAAAAGTCGGTTTCGAAGCGGTACTGCATCTCGAGATCCACGCCCGCGGTCCTGGCGGCGGCGATGTTGAGGCGCTGGTTCATCACGCGATCGATGATGCCGGTGCTTGCATTGCGGAACACCAGTGCGCACAGCTGCGGGTTGTCGTCGTAATAGCAGCCGTCGACGATACGCTGCGGACCCAACTGCCCCACGGCGCCGGACACGTCGATCTCGTACCAGTCGGCCGATACCTGCAGGCCATCGACCCAATCGGCGAAGGTGGGCTGGTACACGAAGCCCGCCGTGGTGGTATCGGCGATCTCCGGCTCCAGGTTCGGATTGTTGGCGCTCAGCGAGGTGATCGCGAAGAAGGCGCCGTCGAACATCGGGTCGTTGACGCTGCCGCCGCCACCGCCGATCTCGAACTGCTCGGCCAGGCTGGGCTCGCGCACGTCGCGCGACTTGGTGGCGCGCAGGCGCAAATCGTCGAATACCGTGAAGTCCAGGCCCAGCTTCCAGCTGTTGACCCGGCCGCTCAGGGAATAGTCGGAAGAACGATAGGCCAGGTTGCTGCCGAGCTTTTGCTCGCCGGAAGCCGACTCCCACAAGGGAACGTTCAATTCACCGAAAATTTCCCAGACGTCGAAACCGCCGTGGGCCTGGCCGGTGCCGCTGAACTGGTTCAGCTCCAGCGCGCCGCCCCCGGCGAAACCGTCGGGAATGCCCCGGATGCCCAGCGCGGGAACATTCACCATGCCGCGCTCGAAAGGAATGCTCTGGCCGGCCTCGAACGCAAACTGGTAGAAGTTCTCCTTCCTGTAGGTCAAACCCGAGGCAAAGGAAACCGGGCCGGCGCCAATGCCATCGAACAGTTCGCCGGTCAACAGCAGTTCGGCAAAATGCTGGCCGAGACGGCGGCGCCCGAACTTGTCGTCGACCAGGTAATCGATGGCTTCCTGGGACGCATGGCCATGGCCGAAGATATTCAGCGGCACGCAGTTCTCGATGGAGCCGGGCCCTACCGGCGAATCCACGAAGGTCGTCAGTGGCGGGGTCGTCGTGGATACCGGCACTCCCTGCATGGCCTCGGCCAGCTGCGCCTTGCTGGGATTGTGCAGCGTAACGTTGCACATGATGGCCCCGGTCACCGGATGTCTCACCGCGTCCATCGCCAGGAAGAAGCGGTCGGTACGCTGGATGTCGTAGGCATTGGTCGTCACCAGCGAAGTGCCGCGCTGGTAGCTCCCCCGCAGTCCCCAGCCGTTGTCGAAGGCCAGATCGAAACCGACGGTTCCGGACAACATCTTGCTGGTGTCTTCGTTGCCGCGGTGATCGTAGTAGTTGCTGATGCCCGGCCCGCGCAGCTGGCCCAGCTTGTGGATGCGGAAGGAATCGAGGCCCTCCGCGATCATCGCGCTGCGGACATTTTCCGGCAGGTAGGCGTTGTCGATATAGACGGTGCCGGCCCAGGTATTCGTCTGCAGGTGTGGCAAGCCGCGCCGGCCGGACTGTTCCGAGGCGGTCTTGCCGCTCATCACCTGGGCGAACACGCTGAAGTTGTCGGAGAACTCGTACTTCAGCGCGGCAAAGGTAGACAGCTGGTCCACGGCATTGCCGGAGGGCCCCCCATCGAAGGCGCGCATGGCGATATCCCCCTCGATGCCACCGGATTGCGTATTGGTGGCGCCGGCCCCGCCAACATTGGAAATCTCCGAACGGACGAAAGGCCTGACCCCCAGGCCGTCGCCGGTGAAGGTATAGCGGTCGAGCGAAAAGCCGGGGGCGTCGATCAGACCCGCGGGCGTGTAAACCGTGGAATGGACGTAGGGCATCGTGATCTGGCGGGGCACGCCGGGCGGCGCTCCCGGCGACCACTCGGGGTTGGTGACGAACCCCCAACTGGCGAAGTTGTCCAATTCGTGCGGTTGCCGGTAGATCTCGTTGATCCTCCTGGCGTCGATCGAGCCGATGACGTGCAGCTTGTCATTGATCTGCCTGCCCGCCGCCACCGATAAATTCCAGTTGGCGCCATCGCCGAACTCGGTGACACCGGTTCCGGCACTGACTTTCAATCCCTCGAATTCGCGATCGAGCACGAAGTTGACCACGCCGGCGAGCGCATCCGCTCCATAAGCGGCGGAAGCGCCGCCTGTCACTACGTCGACGGTACGGATCAGCGCAGTGGGAAAGTTGTCGACGTTGACCGAGCTGGCACGGTCGGCGGGCACCACCCTGGAACCGTCGAACAACACCAGCGTGCGCTGCTTGCCCATGCCCCTGAGATTGAGATAACTGCCGGAGGCGTCGCCGAAGAGTGTCTGGCCGCCACGCTGGGCCGTTTGCGTCTGGAAGAACTGCGGCAGCGCATCGAGTTGTTCAGACACGGTGGATGAGGGCTGGAAGCTCTGCAACTCGCTCACCGTCATCGCCGTAACCGGCGTCGGCGTCACCATGCCGTCGGTGGCGCGGATGCGGGTGCCGGTTACCTGGATTTCTTCGAGATTTTGCTGCGCGAACAGTGGCTCGCTGAGCATGCCCGCCGCCGCGATGGCCAAGACCATGGTCTTGTGTTTGAACGTCGTTGATGCGTGTTTCATCAAGCTTCCTCTTTGTGATTTTTTTAATTTTCGACGCATCGCCCTGCAGGCATGGCTACGGCGATCGGAAGGAAGCGAGCAGAAGTGGAATTGGCAGAAGCCGGCTCCGGACGGCCAGGCGCAGACAGCGGAATCAGCGCTTGCGAGCAAATATGACAGCTTTGTCCGGACAGGACACCGCCACCAGTTTCCTCTTTTTTCTCCCCTCGGAACCGGATTATGGAATCTTGATTCTGGCAGTCAAGCACTTCCCTTTATACAATCCGAAACCGGACGGTTCGGTTCATATCAAGAAAAGTGCAAACCGGCCAAAGCGCAGAGAAAGTCCCGGGCAAGCAACGCCGGCAAGCCCTGCGTGCCTCCCCTCCCCTGCGCATCATGCTCTCGCGGTTGCACCTCAAGCACGTTTTCAACGAGTCCGACGAAGGGGTAGCGGACTAGCCGCCGTCCGCAGCGCCCCGGCGCACTGAAAAGCGCGACAGTTCCTGGCGCGGCGCTTCCCAGTCGGGCGCCAGCTCCGCCGCCATCTGGTAATCGCGATAGGCGGAGGCCACCTGGCCGGTTTCCTCGAAGGCGATGCCGCGGTTGTAATAGGCTTTCGGCAGGTCTTCCGCCCCCAGCTCGATGCCGCGCGTCAGCGGCGCGATGCTCTCATTCCAACGCTCCTGCGCCACCAGCGTATAGCCCAGATTGATGTGGGCGCGCGCCAGCTCATCCTGCAGCATGATCGCCTGCTCGAAGTCCGCCTGCGCCTGCGCCAGCGCGCCCTGCGCGAAATACAGCACGCCGCGGTTGTTGTAGTTGCGCGCCCTCAGGAACCGGGCGCTGCTTTCCTCCCGGATGGCCCGGGAGCAAATCTCGATCGGCGGATGTTCCAGGCGCGACCCGGTGATGGCGATCTTGGTCGGATCGTCGTCGCGCTTGGCCAGGTTGGCGCACAGCTCCGTATAGCCGCCGTCCAGGAACAGCACGTTGTTCTGGGCCTGCAGCGATCCCGCGCCCAGCAGCAGGATCAACAGCCCCGGTATCCACTTCTTCCCCCTCGCATGGCTCGTCATGGTTTTCTCTCCGTTCATTCCAACACCCCAGCATCGTAAACAGACCGGCTCCGGCGGTTTTTTATTGTGGCGTGCCGTCCCCGGCGAAACGCCACCGGCGCTACCGCCACAACATTCTGAGGCATGATGTCGTTTTCGGGATATTTTCCCGTTGCGATAGGACCCACTCCCTGCTCGTATGGAAAGTTTTTCGCTACTGTACCCGGTCATGTTCTTGGCCGGCTTCCCGGTCCGACGACTCACAATAACAACAGCCAATGACAGGAATCGTTGAGGGGAATCATGAAACCCTGCCTTTCGCAGCGCACCGCACGCTCCCTGGCGCTCAGCCTGCTGCTGGCCATGCTGGCTTCAAACCCGGCGCCGGCGCAGCCGCCGGCATTGCCCGATCGCATGAATGACGCGCCGGTTCCCTCCCCTGAAACCCTGGCGCTTGGCGAATCCCTGTACGAAGCCGATTGCGCCACCTGCCACCGCGACCCCAACCAGGACCCGCGCATGCCACGGCACGACGTGCTCACCACGCTGCCGCCGCACTACATCGTGCAGGCACTGGAGGATGGACGCATGGCCCCGCAGGGTGCGGCGCTGGCACCGGCGCAGCGCGCCGCCATCGCCGAATTCCTCAGCGGCCAGGTGTTGGAGGAACGCGACCTGGTGATACGCGACGGCCTGTGCAGCACGGCACCGCCGCCGGTCGACCTCGCCAGCGCCGCCCAATGGAACGGCTGGAGTCCCAGCCAGGGCAACAATCGCTTCCAGGATCTGGCCGCGGGCGGCATCGCCGCCGCCGATCTGCCGCGCCTCAAGCTCAAATGGGCCTACGGGCTACCGCAGGAAGGCCAGCCGCGCAGCCAGCCGGTGGTCATCGGCGACCGACTTTTCGTCGGTTCGCAGGTCGGCGCCCTCTATGCGCTCGATGCCAAAAGCGGTTGCACCTACTGGACCTTCCAGGCCCACGCCGGCCTGCGCAGCGCGGTGTCGGTGGGTTCCTACACCTACGCCGACGGCAGCATTGGGCAGGCAGTGTTCTTCGTGGACCGCCAGGCCTGGGTCTACGCGGTGGACGCGCAGACCGGCATGCAACTATGGAGCCTGCGCCTGGACGACCATTCCGGCGTGCGCGCCACCGGCGCCCTGACCTATCACGAGGGCCGCCTTTACGTGCCCCTGAGCGGCATCAACGAAGGCAACATCGGCTCCAACCCCGATTACCCCTGCTGTACCTTCCGCGGCTCGCTCTCCGCCATCGACGCCGCCAGCGGCAAGTTGCTGTGGCAAACCTACACCGTGGACGAACCCCAACCACGCGGCACCAGCAGCAGCGGCGTGCCCTTGTGGGGACCTTCCGGCGTGGGCATCTGGGGCGCGCCCACGGTCGATGCCAAACGCGGGCTGATCTACGCCGGCACCGGCCCCGCCTACAGCGGCCCGGCACCCGCCACCACCGACGCCGTGATCGCCTTCGACCTGGCAACGGGGGAGATCCGCTGGGTCAATCAATTCACCGTGGACGTCTGGTCCGGCGGCTGCGGCGCCAATTCCGACGCCAACCCCAACTGCCCCGCCAATGTCGGGCCCGACCTCGATTTCTCCGCCTCGCCCATGCTGGTGCGCAGCGCAGGCGGCCGCGAGCTCATCGTGATTCCGCAGAAATCCGGCGAGTTGCATGCGCTCGATCCCGATGCCGAAGGCGCCACGCTGTGGAGCTATCGCGCCGGTCCCGGCGGGGCCGTGGGCGGCGTGTGGGGCAGCGCGGCGCAAGGCGATACCGTGTACGTGGCCGTAGGCGGCTATTTCAACCAGGAAACCGGGGGCATTCACGCGGTGGACCTGGAAACCGGGCAGCGCCGCTGGTACACCCCACCGCAGGACCGTTTGTGCGCGCCGGCCGGCCCGGGCTGCAGCCCCACCCAGGCCGCTGCCGTTACCGCCATTCCCGGCGCGGTGTTTTCCGGTTCCGCCGACGGCGGCTTGCGGGCATACTCGTCCACCACGGGTGAAGTGCTGTGGCTGTTCGACGCCAACAGCGAATTCGACACGGTCAACGGCATCGCCGCCAATGGCGCGTCCTTCGACGGCCCCGGCGCGGTGGTCGCCGGTGGCATGCTGTACGTGCTTTCGGGAGACGCCGGCTTCGTCGGCCGGCCCGGCAACGTGCTCCTGGCCTTTGCGCTGGAATAAGCAGTGCGCGCGCACAGAACCGAAAAGAAAAAGTCACACCATTTTTGAACGATCCACGAGGGGAACTCTCATGACACGCCCAACCTTTCAGCGCCGCCCGTTGTGGCTGGCCACCGCCTGCGCTCTGCTGCTCGTCGGCTGCGGCCCTTCCGAACCGGCGGCGCAGGCACCCGCCGCGCCTGCCGCGCAAACGGAATCAAGCGCCGCGCCGGCAACTCCGCGCCGCTACGCCGAAGTCGACCAGGCCCGCATCGAGGCGGAGGACGCCACCGGCGAAAACTGGCTGTCGCACGGCCGCAGCTACAGTGAACAGCGCTACAGCCCGCTCACCCAGATCAGCAAGGACAACGTGAACCAGTTGGGCCTGGCCTGGTTTGCCGATTTCGAAACCAACCGCGGCCAGGAAAGCACCCCCATCGCGGTGGACGGCGTGCTCTATGTCACCGAGGCCTGGAGCAAGGTGCGCGCCTATGACGCCCGCACCGGCGAGCTCATCTGGTTCTTCGACCCCGAAGTGCCCGGCGAATGGGCGGTGAACGCCTGCTGCGACGTGGTCAACCGCGGCGTGGCCGTGTGGGAAGGCAAGGTGTACGTGGGCACCGTCGACAACCGCCTGATCGCGCTCGATGCCGCCACCGGCTCGGTGATCTGGTCGGTGCAGACCACCCCGCCCGGCGAACCCTACGCCATCACCGGCGCGCCGCGCGTGGCGAAAGGCAAGGTGTACATGGGCCAGGGCGGCGCCGAATTCGGCGTGCGCGGCTTCATCGCCGCTTACGACGTCGACACCGGCGAACGCGATTGGATCTGGTACACCGTGCCCGGCAACCCGGCCGACGGCTTCGAGAATCCGCAGATGGAACTGGCCGCCGACACCTGGAACGGCGAATGGTGGCTGACGGGCGGTGGCGGCACGGTGTGGGATTCCATCGTCTACGATCCGGTGACCGACCTGCTCCTGGTCGGCACCGGCAACGGCTCGCCCTGGCCCTCGGAAATCCGCAGCCCGGGCGGCGGCGACAACCTGTACCTATCTTCCATCGTGGCGCTGAATCCCGACACCGGCGAATACGTGTGGCACTACCAGACCACGCCCGCCGATTCCTGGGACTACACCGCGGTGCAGCAGATCATCGTCGCCGATCTCGAAATCGACGGACAGATGCGCCACGTGGCGATGCAGCAGCCCAAGAACGGCTTTTTCTACGTGGTCGACGCCGCCACCGGCGAGCTGATTTCCGCCGAGATGGTAATTCCCGTCACTTGGGCCGACGGCGTGGACCTGGCCACCGGGCGCCCGATCGAAAACCCCGCGGCCCGCTACGACCGCACCGGCCAGGGCATGGTGGTCACGCCGTTCTTCGGCGGTTCGCACAACTGGCAGCCGATGTCCTACAACCCCAACACCGGGCTGGTCTACATCCCGATCGCGCACCAGAACTACGGCTTTGTCGCCACCGAGCAGGACGACAATCCGATGGGCCAGAGACTGTCGATCAGTACCGTGCGCGGCGCGCAGCTCTACGATCAGCTCGACATCGCCCCGATCAACGAGCACTTCATGCTGGCCTGGGATCCGGTGAACCAGCGCGAAGCGTTCCGCGTGCCGTCGGGCGACCAGCGCAACGGCGGCACCATGACCACCGCCACCAACCTGGTGTTCCAGGGCAGCCGCCTGGACAACACCTTCTATGCCTACGACGCCGAGAACGGCGAGACTTTATGGTCGCAGAACGTGCAGACCGGCGCGCTTGCCGGCCCTGTTACCTACCTGCTCGACGGCGAGCAGTACGTGGCGGTAGTGGGCGGATTCAAGAACACTCGTTCCTATTATGAATCCAACAATTCGCGCCTGTTGGTATTCAAGCTTGGCGGCAACGCGCAGTTGCCGCCGGAGCAGGAATTCACTATGCCCGCCCTCAATCCGCCGGAAAACTTCGGCAGCGCGGAACAGTTGGCGCTTGGCGAAGCCCGCTACGAAACCTACTGCGGCGCCTGCCACGGCATCGACGGCCAGTCGCGCGGCTCCTTCCCCGACCTGCGCTACAGCCCGGCGCTCAATTCGCAGGAACTGTTCGATGCCATCGTGCTGCAGGGCGTACGCAGCGCGCAGGGCATGGTGTCCTTCGACGAAGCGCTCGATCCACCCGAAACGGAGGCGCTGCGTGCCTACATGACGCTGCGCGCCAACGAGCTGCAAACAGCCCAGGCGGCACGGACGCAGCCGGCGGCGCCGGAGGTGGTGCCACACGCCGAGTAAGGGACCAGCAAGGTACACAGGGGCGGACCATCCGGTCCGCCCCCGGTTCCTCGCTTTAGGATTTTGGCTGCCCAGGCAGCACCCGCTTTGATTTCGCATAGGTACAGCTCGATGCCCACGCCTCTCCTCCGCCTTCCCGGCGTTCTGCTCCCTCTGGCCTTCGCCGCCGCGCTCACCTCCTGCGGCCTGTCCGCTGCCGATGCGGAGCGCATTACTCCCGCACCTGCCTTTACGCCCGCGGACCTGTTGGCGCTGCCCGCCGACAACTGGGTGACCAATGGCGGCAACGTCTACAACCAGCGCTATTCCCCGCTCGCGGAGATCGACCGCAACAACGTGGCCGATCTCAAGGCCGAGTGGCAGACGCACCTCAACGGCTCGGGCCTGGGACCGCAGTATTCCGGGCAGGCGCAGATACTGGAATACGAAGGCACGTTGTACGTCATCACCGGCGCCAACGACGTGTTCGCGCTGGACGTGGAAAGCGGCGCCATCCTGTGGAGCTACACCGCCAATCTCGACCCGGCGCGGGTCAATGTGTGCTGCGGCTGGACCAATCGCGGCGTCGCCATGGGCGACGGCAAGATATTCTTTGGCCGCCTCGACGCGCGCCTGGTGGCGCTGGATCAGCGCACCGGCGAAGTGGTGTGGGACATCCAGGCCGAGGATCCGTTGCTCGGCTTCGCCATCACCAGCCCGCCGCTGTACTACGACGGCATGCTCATTTCCGGTTTCTCCGGCAGCAACCAGGGCATGCGCGGGCGCCTGAAGGCCTTTGATGCCGCCACCGGCGAACTGCGCTGGACCTTCTACACCATTCCCGACCCCGGCGAATTCGGCCACGACACCTGGCCGCAGGACAACGACATATGGCGCTATGGCGGCGGTTCGGTGTGGCAGACGCCGGCAGTGGATCCCGAACTGGGCCTGCTGTATTTCTCCACCGGCAACGCCTTTCCTGAATTCAACGGTGCCATCCGTGCCGGCGACAATCTGTTCACTTCGTCGATACTCGCGCTCGACATCCACACCGGCGAATACCGCTGGCATTACCAGCAAACGCATCACGATCTGTGGGACTACGATTCGCCCAATCCCGTGATCCTGTTCGATGCCGAAATCGATGGCGTGGCGCGCAAGGGCATCGCCCAGATTCCCAAGAGCGGCTACCTGTACCTGCTCGATCGCACGAATGGCACGCCGCTGTTCCCCATCGAGGAAACACCGGTGCCGCAGGAACCGGGCCGCGCCACCGCCGCCACCCAGCCGATTCCCGCCGGTCCGCACATCCTGCCGCACAGCATCGATGTGCAGCCGGAAGGCTGGCAGTTGGTGAACGAGGGCCGCACCTTCACGCCGCTGCCCATGGAAGGCTACGTGATCTACCGGCCGCTGGCCCACGTGAACTGGCCGCCAAGTTCCTACGACCCCGACAGCCATCTGATGTATATCTGCGCCACCGACCAGATCGGCGTGCTGATCGCGCGCGACGAAGACGAAGCGCAAGCCCACGTGCCCTATGCCGATACCGACGGTTTCGGTTCCATCGACGTGGCCCGCCGCGGCCTTTTTACCGCGGTGGACCTGAGCACCCGCCGCATCGCCTGGCAACAGCAATGGAGCGACCGCTGTTTCAGCGGTTCGGTGGTCACCGCCGGAGGACTGGTATTCGTGGGCCGCGGCGATGGCCGCCTGACCGCGCTCGACAAGCGCACGGGCGATCAGCTATGGGCCTTCCGCACCGAATCCGGCGGCATCCACGGCGCACCGGCGGTGTTCACGCACAAGGGCGCGCAGTACGTGGCCGCCTTTGCCGGTGGCAGCGTGTTCTATCCAGGCCAGCGCGGCGACAGCGTGTGGCTGTTCTCGCTGCACGGGCAAATGGAGGAACCGCCGCGTGCCCCTGCCACCTCCACCGCCGCGCTCTCGGCCAGTCCCTCGCCGGAAGAGCTGATGGCCAGCCTGGCCACGGACGAACCGGCCGATCTGGAACGCGGCCGCCTGCTCTACATGCAGGCCTGCCAGCCCTGCCACGGCGAAACCGGCCGTGGCGGCGAAGGCGGCGGCGCGCCGCTCACCGCCGCGCTGACCCTGGAAACCATCGTGACCACGCTCAACAGCGGCCGTAACCAGATGCCGGCTTTCGGCGCGCTGTTCGACCCGGCACAGCTCCGCGACATCGCTCACTATCTGAAGGACGACCTGCTCGAGGCGCCGGCCGCGCGGGAGTGAATCGCACCTGTAAAAACGGCGGGCTTTCCCGCCGTTTTTATCTCCCTCATTCCTGATTGCAAAAATTTCCGCAAAATGCCGTAACGGCTTCCGATCCGATAAATCGTACTGTTCCGTTGCAAGACTCTGTCCTACACTCCGGACACCCTGCTTCTTGCCTTACAGGGAGATGTCATAAAAAAACAGCAATCAAACATCACCAAACGGGAAGCAGAATCAATGGACAAGACTACCCCCTGCAGTAGCATCCAAAACAGACTCTACCTGGCAATCGCCGCCACCCTCGCCACATTCAGCACGCCTCTCGCCGTCGCCCAACCAACCATTCCAAGCAATCTGGAGGAAATCCAGGTTACCGGTTCCAGGGTTCGCCTCGTCGACGGCATGACCGCGCCAACCCCTGTCACCGCGATTACCACCAGCGAGCTGAAGGACTTCAACCCCGGCACCACGGTTGCCGCCCAGCTCGACAGCCTGCCGCAATTCTTCGACACGCCCAGCGCCCAGCGCGGCGGCAACGCCATCAGCAGCAACGCCGGCGGCTCGTATCTGAACCTGCGCGGCATGGGCCTCAACCGCACCCTGGTACTGCTCGATGGCACCCGCGTGGCGCCCGCCGACGCCCAGGGCGCCGTCAACGTGGACTTGTTCCCCAGCGCCCTGGTGCAGCGCATCGACGTGGTGACGGGCGGCGCCTCGGCGGCCTATGGCGCCGATGCCGTGGCCGGCGTGGTCAACTTCATTCTGGACCGCGAATTCGAAGGCCTGCGCGCCAACGTATCCACCGGCATCACCGAGCACAGGGATGGCGAGAACTACAACTTCAGCGTGGCCGGCGGCAAAGCCTTCATGGACGGCCGCCTGAACGTCATCGCCTCCGTCGAAGCGCGGCAGATCGATCAGATCGGCCCCCAAAGCAAGGATCGTCTCGACAACTGGAAGGACTGGGGCCTGGTACGCAATCCCAACTGGGTTTCCGCCACGGCGACCCCGAACGAGCCGCAGCGCATCACGGTGCCTTACGTGTTCAGCACCCAGTCCGCGCCGCAGGGCTTGATCATCACTTCGGCTCCCGACTTCGCTTATACCAACTGGACCTTCACCGACGACGGCACCGGCATCCGGCCCTATTCCTTTGGCGACTACGCGTCGATCAGCGGTGCCGGCGCGCAGAACAACCAATCCGGCGGGCAGGAGTATAAGTATTACGACCAAGCGGTTTTTCGCGGACCACGCGGCAATGACGTAGCGCAGCGCTCGGGTTTTCTCGGCCTCAAGTTCGACGCCACCGACCGCCTGACGCTTACCGCGCAGGCCGCGGCGGGACGCAGTGAATCCAACTATTATGGCCAGCATGCCAACGCCTCGATTGCCGGACAGGTTTATTCCTGGAAGATTTTCCGTGACAACCCTTACCTGCCCGCCGCCCTGGCCGCCGGCATGGATGAGGCAGGCCTCGACATGATCCGGCTTTCCACCACCGGCATCATCGACGGACCGGGCCTGATCAACATCTACGACAATCGCGGCGACCGCAGCGTGCAGCAGCAGGAGATGTTCACGCTTGGCTTCGACTACAACCTCGATGACAACTGGAACCTGAACGGCTCCATTCAGCACGGCAAGGCCGACATCGCCACCGGCATTCTCAACGTGCCGCGCACCGACAAGCTCTACCTGGCAATGGATGCCGTGCGCGACCCCGGCACGGGCGAGATCGTGTGCAACATTGCCCTGCGCAACCCGCAGCCGGCCGAACTGGCGGCGTTCATGGAAGGCAAGCTGATCTCCAGCCCGCTCGATCCCATGGGCGTACCCGCCGATTCGCCGATAGGTCCGATGAACCCCCTGGATTGCGTGCCCTTCAATCCCTTTGGCGTCGGCAACGTCAACCAGGCCGCCAAGGATTGGATTCTCGACCCCGAGAAAAAACAGATGCGCACGCTGGAGCAGGATTTCGCCGAACTGTTGCTCACCGGCGTCCTGTTCGATGGCTGGGGCGCGGGACCGGTTTCGGTGGCGGCCGGCCTGACCTGGCGCGACGAATCGTTCGAGCAGTACAGCCTGCCCGCCTGGGGGGAACGCGGCATCTTGAACGTGCCCGAACTCGGGATCCGTTCCGTTCCCGATGGCTTCGCCAACGATGGCAACCGCGAACTGCATCCTTACTCGGGAATCGGCGCCGGCAGCGGCAGCAAGAGCGTGTGGGAATGGTATGCCGAATTGAACGTGCCGATCTGGCGGTGGGATTCCGGGCAGGACCTGGGTTCCTCCTTTGCCTACCGCAGTTCCGATTATTCGCTTTCAGGCCGACAGGAAAGCTGGAAGATCGGCCTCGACGCGCAATTGCTCGATTCGCTGCGCTGGCGCATCACCAAATCCAGCGACATCCGCGAACCGAACTTTGCCGAAACCTTCCTTACCGGCACCGGCGGTGGCGCGGTTACCGATCCCTTCCGCAACAACGAAAACAGCAACGGCCTGACGGTGCTGGCAACCTCAAATCCCACGCTGAGTGCGGAAATCGCCGATACCATCACCACCGGTTTCGTCTGGCAGCCCACCTTTGCCGAGTGGATCGACGGTCTGTCGCTCTCGCTCGACTGGTACGAGATCAACCTCAAGGACGCCATCACGCCCTACGGCCCGCAGCGCATCGTGGACGATTGCTTCGCCACCGGTGCCGCCAGCGCCTGCGACCTGCTCAAACGCCTGCCGACCACGGATGGCAGCCTCGGCCCGCTCTCGCGCATCCTGAACCAGAACGTCAACGCCGCCATGGCGCAGACGCGCGGGGTGGATTTCGAAGCCGCCTATCGCTTCGAGCCGGATTTCTTTGCCGAACAGGAAGAGTCCTTCTCGCTGCGCGCGCTGGTGGGTTATCTCAGTGAAAACTCCACCACCTCCGCCGCCGGCACCACGCAGGACAGCGTGAACAGCCAGACCCGTCCGAAGGTTTCCGGCGTCATCACCGGCAACTACAGTCTCGGCGCCTGGGGCTTCATGCTGCAATCGCGGTATTACGACAGCGTGATGAACAACAACACCTGGGTGGAAGGCCGCGACATCGACGACAACTGGATCGCTTCGCAGACGATCTTCAACTCCGCCATTTCCTACCAGTATGAAATGCAGGGCGGGGCCCTCTGGCGCGCCTCGTTCAACATCACCAACCTGTTCGACAGGGACCCCTCGATCGTTGCCGGCGCCAACGGCCAAAGCATCATCGCCGGCCACGACAGCCTGGGGCGCCGCTATCAGGTGAGTTTGAATCTGGACTTCTAGTTCACCAACTTCAGGCGCAGAAATAACAACGGCGGGTAATTACCCGCCGTTTTTTCATATCACGATCCAACGCTCGTCACACTTCCGCCCAGCGCCGCAGCAGGTTGTGGTAGACGCCGGTGAGCGATACCACTTGCGGGTTGTCGCCCAGTTCCTGGCGCAGCTGGATGATGTTCATGTCGAGATCGAACAGCAGGGTGCGCTTGCCGTCGTCGCGGATCAGGCTCTGGATCCAGAAGAACGAGGCC
>Ga0182739_1002179_pt1 | contig 18657 bp, 15 predicted proteins | sample eDN5th30CBELigBY_FD_128873 | JGI IMG/M metagenome (GOLD analysis project Ga0182739, IMG submission 128873) | Enriched backyard soil microbial communities from Emeryville, California, USA - eDNA 5th pass 30_C BE-Lig BY (version 2) (version 2) | ecosystem: Environmental > Terrestrial > Soil >...
GGAGAGAAGGGCTATGTTGATGTTATGAAATATCCCTTGGAAAACACAGCTATACCTTTGGCGGCCACCCGGAATGTATTGAATGCCGTTCGCCAAACCGACATCACGGTTATCCATACCCGAGAGGGTCACCTTCCCGATCTGAGCGACTGCCCCTACAACAAGATCCTCAGGAGCAAGATCATCGGTGAAGGTATAGGGATCGGCGAAAAGCCTGCTGGCGGTATTGGCCCGTTGCTGGTCAGGGGGTCCAGAAGCTGGGCCATTGTAAAAGAGGTAGAGCCCATAGAAGGGGAAATCCTGATTGACAAAGCTGGAAAGGGTGCCATGGGCGTCAGCAACCTTCACCTGACACTGCAAAATTTGGGTATCACACATCTTGTGATTGCGGGAATCACAACGGATGTGTGTGTGAATACGGTCATGACAGAGGCAAATGACCTCGGGTACTGGTGCTTGGTGCTGAAAGATTGTACCGGAGCAACGGATAAGGGTAATCATGCTGCGGCTATAAAAAGTACCAAGATGCAAGGTGGTGTTTTCGGATGGGTCTCGGATTCCGAAAAATTCATCCATGCCTTGGACATCGATCGCCATGCATAGTCGTTAAATGCGCACAACAGGCCATGCCTTCAGGTAATGGGATCAGCATTTATCCGCCCGACTTTCGTCAGGTTTTGAGCAACGCAGCCACTCCTGAGAAACATATATATCCCAACTAACTTATTAACTTTGTGTCTGGAGTACCGCAAAGGCATCGTACATGCACTATACAAAAAACATCAGTATATGAATACATTTTCAGTTAAAGCTTTCGGCACGGAATCGCCGGAGACAGACCTCAGACAGCTAACAATTGACCGCCGCGAAGTCACCGCGACAGACGTGGAGATTGACATCCTGTATTGTGGTGTTTGCCATTCCGATCTGCATACTGCCCGAAATGAATGGCACGGTACCATCTACCCCAATGTTCCGGGACACGAAATCATAGGGCGGGTCACAAAGGTTGGCGACCACGTATCCCGATTCAATGTTGGTGATCTGGTTGGCGTTGGTTGCATGGTAGACAGTTGCCGGAAATGTGAAAGCTGCAAAGAAGGATTGGAACAATACTGTGAAAACGGCAATGTGCAGACCTATAACGGGCATGAAAAACACCTTAACCAACAAACGTTCGGCGGCTATTCCGAGCGGGTCGTCGTCGATGAGGATTTCGTGTTGCGCGTACCGGAAAATCTGGACCCGGCAGCAACGGCCCCACTATTATGCGCAGGTATTACCACGTACTCCCCATTAAGGCACTGGAACGTAGGCCCGGGCAAACGGGTCGGTATTGTTGGCATCGGCGGGTTAGGCCACATGGGTGTAAAAATAGCCAAGGCAATGGGTGCTTACGTGGTGGTTATTACCACATCCGTGGCCAAAGTAGCAGACGCCAAACGGTTGGGCGCTGACGAGGTTATTCTTTCCAACGATAAACAACAGATGAAAGACCATGCCGGCACGCTTAATTTCATTTTGGACTGTGTATCAGCCGCCCACGATATAAATGCGTATCTCAATTTGTTAAAGAGAGATGGTTCACTGACGTTGGTCGGAGCGCCCGAAAACCCGCTCTCCGTTGCAGCTTTCAGTTTGATTCCCAAACGAAAAAGCTTTTCGGGATCAATGATCGGCGGCATTCGAGAAACACAGGAAATGCTAGACTTCTGCAGTCGGCATAACATTACGTCCGACATTGAATTAATTCCTGTACAAGACATCAATAGTGCCTATGCGCGCTTGCTAAAGGGCGATGTGAAATACCGTTTTGTCATTGATATGGCCAGCTTGAAAAGCTAAAACAATTAGGTGTTTTCATCAAAAATTTTATCTTTGTGTATGGTGTTTAAACAGGGCGGGTCAATTTTCTGGGTGCTTTATGCCTTATTTTTTGCGGTCCCGTTCCCCATGATACTGTATTACGGCATCAACTACACGGGTGGCGGAGTACGCCACGCTTCATCATTGGCTTCTCCCTATTGGGCATTTGCGTACCTCGCGGTGTCGGCAGCGCTATGGATCTGGCTGTTGGCGCGTTCGTTCCGGAAGTGGCTCATTTTGCCAGCGGCAGCGCAACGCCAGTTAAATGAACTGTTACGCACTGGGACGGTACGCGATGCCGAGGTGGTTGCCTGCAACAACGCAGGAAAACAGGTAAGCGGCGGCGCCCGACTGGACGTCACCTTCCGATTCAACAACCTCTCGGGTGTTCCCATCCGCGAAACGCTTCGCGTGGAAGATAGGCACCCCGAACGGGGCCGTTTCAATACCGGACGCCTCGCACGGATCCGGATTGATAAAACGTTAACGAAAAGCCCGGTAGTTGCCATCGATGGGGCCGAATTTCAGGCCAATCAAACACAGCGCATCGCAGCCTTCCTGGGCTGGTTGCTGCTGGCGGCCGTCGTGGCGGGCTTTTACATATTCAGTTACCGATACGAACATCAAGGTACCGGGTGGCGGTTCCTCGCACTGTACCACCCGCTGGTTATCTGCCCGCTCGCGCTGTTGGGCGTGCAGTGGCTTTTCAGCGGTGGACTCGCCAGCCTTTTTACCGGCCAGCAAGATACGGTGCGGCTCAAATACAGCGGATACCGCACCGAAGCAAGGCTATTGGAAGCGAAGCAGACCGGCACGTACATCAATGAACAGCCGCAAGTGCGCTTTGAATTGGAGTATGAAGATTTACATGGTGCCACCCATCGTACCAGTTTCAAAAAGATAATCAGCTTATTGGAAATGGATATTGCACGAGCCAAAACAATCCCGATTTTTTACCTGGCCGAACAGCCGCAAACGGTGGCGTTTGCAGCTGATCTCGGTGACAGCAAATAAATATATGAACACACGATCCCGCGCATATACTCATCTTGTAATGACAATAGGGTCCGCACTGCTCCTCACGGCATGCCAACACGTATCGCAGAGCATTAAAGATACGTTCAATACAATTCCGGAAGAACAACGGATTTCCAAAACCGGCAACAATAGCGTTACCGGCTTTGTTGCCGACGAGCAAGCACTCATTAATGCCGAGCAAGCACTCAGGGAATTGCCACAATACCGCGAAAGCCACATTTACCTGTATGGCGACATCCATTTCTACGACGACGGTCGCATCAACGCGAAATTACAGCACCCCCAAAACCCCGAGTATATCGATGCTTACAGCTATAAAGACGGCGAATGGAGTAGCCCCGACCCGGTACAGCTTTCCGTTCGTGACGACGTGGAAGGGAAAATTGTAGCGCTAGACAGTGTGCCGTTTCGCACGGTGGCTACCGTCGTCCGGAACTATAACGAGAAGGCGGATTCGGTAGCAGGTGCGGATGGCACCAACCACGTCTACCTCATCATCCGTTATGGCGCCACGCAATGGTACCCAAACCAGATAGACGGCACGCGCGAACAATGGCGCGTCCACTTTCGTCGCGATGGCTCGGTAGCTTCTTTCGATCGCAACTAGATGACCGATACCCCGCACACGCTCATGCGCCGATATACCTTTGTCCTTGTTTTCATCGGTCTTGCCCTGTCCGTCGCCGCTCAGCAAGACGACAAGTGGTCCGGCACCTGGGAAATGCAGTATCAACCCTGGCCGCATATCCCGCCTATTCACATGAAGTTACAGTTGGCAAGCCCCGTAGCGAATATGCTTTATCCTGCCCGGCTGTCGTTGATCCATGGCGATTTCACGGGCGTGTATGAACTCCTTATGGTAAAAAAAAATGAGCACCAGCTGGGTATAGGCCGGAATAAGGTTCCCGAGGGCGAACAGCCCTTCGGTCTGGGTCCATGGATGATGTATCTCAACGGAACGTTGGATTATCAGCAGGCCGATACCGGCACCCAGCTCCGCATAAGCAGGCTTTGGATTGACCGCATGGGCATATTTATGAGTGGCCTATACGACAATGAATTTTACACCAACACAAAGGCGTTCATCCGCAATTTCCTGTATCATGAAGACATCCTGCTGCGTCAAACCGATACGACCCCGCAGCAATTCCCCAACCAGGACCAATTCATCTACTCCGATTCAATTTATTACGGCGTTTATGACCCCATTGCCACCGATGCACCGACGTTGGCATTCTCGGTACACGATGAAGAGCGCTACGACCAAGATACCGTTACCATTGTGCACAATGGTCGGGTACTGATTGATGGCCTGCCCCTCGAAAAAGCTATCGACCTCGACCAACTAACGCTCGATACAGGCGAGAATTACATTGCCTTCTTTGCCGACAATTACGGCGCGTTGCCACCCAATACAGCAAACTTTATTATGGGTACTACCGGCAGCGACGCGCAACTTTTCTCGTTCGACTTCAGCCACCGTGCCAATGCATTCGCTACGGTTATGGTGGCCCGGTTCCAACACAAGCCACCCCCAAATGTCGCACAGACGAAACCCATACCGGCTTCCCCGCCAACACATAACCGGGTGGTGCGGACTGCCGGCCGCCGCGATGTACGTATCGGACAGTGGCGGATAACTGCGGAAAAAATCGAACTGGAAATCTGGGACGAACAAGTGGAGGATGGCGATATTATATCCATTGAAGTCAATGGTGCGCTTGTTGTCGACCAGGCGATGGTAGCGAAAAAACCGAAAAGATTTGCGATAACGCTGAAACCGGGGAATAACCGCATCTTGTTTCGCGCACAGAATCTCGGGCGTATACCTCCAAATACGGCGGCGCTGAGCATCACCGCCAATGGGCAACAAAAGACCTTTCGGCTAAGCACCGACTTCGAAAGGAACAACGTACTTGATATTATTGTGGAAAACTGATTGAAATCCCTGTTTCCGGGGAGTTTATTTAAATGGATAAATGCATTAATTTGCAATAGGAAATCGGTGGGCTTTCACGTTCACCACGCGTAACCCTGAACGTATGACAAAGCACACTTTATTACTGAAAAATACCGGCTTTTCTACCACGATTGCCATCATATTTATGACGATTTGGGTCGCGCCTCCCGTCACCATTGCCCAGGATGCCAAAAAAGATTCCCTCGAAAGTGTACTGAGAAACCCCGAATTAGCTGCCGGCGAGCGGGTTTTTACCATGGGTCGTTTAGCTGCGCATTGTTATTTCAATGGCGAAAAAGAACGAGCCGACGACCTATTGGATGAAGCATTGCAGTTGGCACATACGCTGCAGGACAAACAATACCTCGCCAAAACCCTGGCCATACAAGCGATGCAGTTGCGTATCCTTGGCCAGCCGGAAGCATCCGATGAAGCCATCCGGTCGGCATTAAAAGCACTGGAACAGACGGGGAGTACCAGCATAAGCGGTTATGTGTGGTATGCCAAGGGCTGGCTGGAAAAACGGAACGATCAACCAGCAGAAGCTGTAGAAAGCTATATCAAGGCATTGAAATTTTATGACCAAAGTACCGATCCGGCCGACAATACCGTCAAATCTTCGATCTATTCTGAACTATACAGCACCTATGGCGATTGGGGCGATTACCAAAACATGGAAAAATATGCCCGCTTGGAGTTAGCTCATGCGCACAAATCAGGTAGTCCCGATGCGTTGGCATCCGCCTTGTATTCCCTGGCCCACACCTACGAAGACCAATACCGGAACAACGCGGCCAACCAGGCCATGCTCGACTCGGCCAGCCATTACTACCGGGCTTCGGTTGACATATTCGCGATCGCAGGCGACCGGATGACGATACAGTCTCAACGGCCATTCAACGCACTTGGTATGGCCAACCTTTATTCGGAATTCTATCCGCTCAGCTACCAGGATAGCGCCAAACGCTATCTGGATATTGCACTGAAAGAAGGGTTGAAAACCAAGCAATACACCGTGGTATCGGGTGCCTACGGCGTTATGTATGAATATGCCCAGCGGGAAAATCGGTGGGACGATGCCGAAAACTACCTCAACCAAGCCGCGCTGTATATCCAAAAGGAAGAAATGCCGGATATCGCCGTCCTCGCGCGCATTATGGAATCGCTGGCTACGGTCAGCGAACGAAAAGGCGATTACAAAGCGGCTTTACAGCATTATAAAAAGTACCTGGAGTACTACAAAACCAGGTTCGACAATGAAAAAATGGCCCTTACCAAAGAGTTGGAAGCCAAATATGCGTCAGAAGTGAAGGAGCAAAAACTACTTTTTCTCGAAGCACAGGTAGCCCACCGAAAAAATCTCAACACCATCTACCTGCTCCTATCTGTTGCCATTTTCATCGCGTTGATATTTGTATTCATAGCCTACCGGCAACGCTCCAATGCCCTGACACAGCAAAAACGCTTACATGACCTGGAGCTCGACCGCATTGGGCAGGAACACAAAATATCGCTGCTGTCAGCCATGATTGATGGGCAGGAAAAAGAACGAACGCGCATCGCACGCGACCTGCACGATGGGTTAGGCGGCTTGCTTTCGGGAATAAAAATCGAACTCTCCGCCGGCGTCATCAACGCGGCCATCAGCCCGGCACAATCACTCATCAGCAATGCCCTCACCCGCATCGACCAGGCCGTGAATGAACTGCGCCGCATTGCCCGAAACATGATGCCTGAACTGTTGCTCAAATATGGGTTGGACGAGGCCATCAAGGAATTTTGCCAGTCATTGAAGCGATCGGGCGTGAATATTACGTTCCAGGCCTTCAACTATCGAAATGATTTGATAAAGAATAAACAGGTCGTTGCCTACCGCATCGCGCAGGAGCTTATCAACAATGCCGTAAAATATGCACAATCGCACCATATACTGGTAGAACTCCGGCAGGAAGAAGGCGACCTGTCGTTAACCGTCGAAGACGATGGCGTAGGTTTCAACATCCAGGGCACACAACTAACCGGAGGGTCGGGACTGGCCAATGTAGAGGCCCGCGTGGCCTTTTTAAATGGCAAGATGACTATCGACAGCGTGCCTGGCACCGGAACGACCATTGAACTGAGCTTCCCGGTTTGAAATGGAAACCAATAAAATGAAATCATCATGATAGAAATATACATCACAGACGACCACCCCATCGTATTGGGTGGATTGAAAAACCTGATTGAATCACAGGAAGACCTGTTGCTGAAGGGACTTTTCACTACCGCCGCAGATACTGTGTCAGCGTTGCAAAAATATGTGCCCCACGTATTACTGCTCGATATCAACCTGCCCGATTGCAGCGGTATCGACCTCAGCAGGCAACTGCGCGAGTCGTATCCTGATTTGTTGATTATCATCCTCAGCGTACATAACGAAAAGGCGGTTATTGGCAGTGTACTAAACAACAAAGTAAATGGTTATTTACTAAAGAACTCCGCCGGCGAAGAAATCATCGAAGCCATCCACCGCGTAGTCGCCGGAGACACTTACTTATGCAGCCAAACCCGCGAAATCAATAACAATACCGAAGATTCCGGCCCTGTGGCAGTCCCGGTCATTTCCCGTAGGGAAAAGGAAGTGCTGGCATTGGTGGCAGAAGGGTACACCAGTCCCCAGATTGCCGACAAGCTGTTTATCAGCAACCATACGGTCGAATCGCATCGAAAGAACCTTATGGAAAAGTTCGGCGCCAGCAATATGCCTGTTGTCATTAAGCTGGCCATCGAGTACAACCTTATTTAGCCATAATCAGGCTAGTACCTGAGGGCGTAATCACCAGCAATCGGAAGGTAAGTCCCGTCTGCGTTGATGTACTTACACATGTCTCCCTCGCGCACCAGTAATGGAAAGATATTGCCCCCTACATGCTCCTGGTCAGGCTCCTGCCATGCGGCATAGCTGTTCCTATCGTCATAATAAATATCGTCGAACCGCGGTTCAAACAAGATTTCCCCAGCTTTCGTAGCCAATCCATATTTTGTGGTGCCGCGCCCCCCGTCGCCATCGCCAACGGTTTGTACCAATATTAGGTAGGGAAAATTGTACAACGGCCTGATTTCATCGAACACCGCTTCCGCTAGTATGTTGCCCGTTTCCAGGTTGCCTAAACCGGAATACTGGCGGTATCCGTAAAAACGCGTCGGATCCTCCTCGTCTTTCACCAGTATGGCAACATCATCCAGCTCATAATCGTTCAGGTTGTACAGCAGCATATCGTCTACGAAATAAGCTTTAGGAAAAACCCGCTTCCCATTGGTGCGATTGATGTAATAAGAAGGTTCGGGGACACCGTTGCTGCCGGCTTCATTCACCACCGCATACTTTTCACCTACAAGTTCCACCCGCTCAAAACGGGGCTCAATGACCACCTTGCCGTGTTCATCGATATACCCTTTCCCGCTGTCGGCAAATACCTGGGCCAAGCCCTTAGAAAAATAAGACAGCCCCCACCTGCCGGGCGCCGCTTTCAACGCATCTTCGGTAGGCGACTCGCCCGAGAACATGAAAATCCAGTAGTCGCGCCCGAGTTCCTTCTTCGCCGCAACGTCATACAGCTTACCGGATATCCGATCGTTAGATACGACCAACAGGCTCGGCGAATCTGACAAGCTCGCGTAAAGATAATCTAGCGGCTCCAGTTTATCCATTTCCCCATCATAAACCGCGTAACCACTTATCTTCTCTTCACCCAGTCCGATGAGGTAATACCGGCTATCGATGGGTTCGATGCTAGAAACATCCTGATCAATGGCCTTCCTTCCGTCGGTATGATACAGCGCATACCGATCCAGTTCGCCGGCTACCGCCATCGTACCCCGGATAAAACGGGCGGTCGGATCGCCCAGTACCTTAAAAAACCGATCGTATCGCGGCGGAATAACTTCTTTTTTCTGACGGAGGTCATAAAGTCCCCATTTCCCTCCTACGTTAACGGCAAGCAGCGGCTCTTCGAGCGCATCAAACACCTCGAAATCTTCCACTTCAAAAGGCAGCAACAGCTCTCCAGACAAGCTGAAAAGTTTTTTTTGCCCTTGGTTGTCGGCAACTATCACCCGGCCGGCATCGAAATCAGCTAGGGCTGAAACCGAAATATCATAAAATTCCGGCGCATGGTACACATCCGAGTCGGCAAAATACAAGCCATAATACGCTTGCTGTTTGACGCGGAATATGGCCAGTCCATCATTCCCCGATGAGTAGAAATAGTCGTTAATATGGGTGATTTCCCCGTGGTTAACCTGTATAAGTGGTTCTGTTTGCCCAATGGCAAGCAACGACGTGGTTCCATTTTTGGTTACCACGAAATAATCGTCGTACACCATCACCTTCTCGTATTCGACCGGTACAACGACCACGCCGTCCGACCGGACAATCCCTTTTTGCTGGCCCTGTTCAACGATTAGGTAATCGCCATAATAGCCGAGGTAACTATTCGGATTGGGTACTTCCACGTTATCGTACACAAATGGCACGCGAAGCAGCCCATCACGATTGTATGCCCCACACTTGCCGTCTTGCTTGGTGATGAGCATACCCGACTGGAGTTCTGTATCTGGCCCACTTGCGTCAAACTCCTGCTGGGTCAACAGATGGACGATAACGGGATTGCCGTTTTTTGAAAAAGAGGCCACCCAGTTGTCACTTCGCATACCGCGATGCTCATGGTCATAAACAAAGGGAAGCAATATGTTTTCCTCCCAATCGATAATACCCCATTTACCTCCCTTCTTGGCATAGACATAGGGTGAAGCGCTGCCACAACCGCCGCAGTAGTCGAACGCTTCGTATGCCGATTTGCTGATGATTTTACCGGTCGACCGCTGATAAATGTGCCAGGAACCGGCCTGCTGCACGTCGAAATATTCGCCGTCGAGATACCCGATATCTTCGAAAAAGGGCAACATTTCGCCACCCGGCAGGTAATACGACAGCTTACCGTCTTTATATAATTTCCAGAATTGCCGGTACTCCATGTCGATCTGGTCGTATTCAGCAGGAATCAGTACCTTCCCTGTCGCGTCGACAACACCCTTCGCTCCGCCTTTCTCGAAAACGACAACACCTTGCGGCAGCAGCTGGGGGTTATCTACCAGCTCTTTTTGATAAGCATCGATAACCTCGGGCGTTCCATACAAGATGTTGTTCGGGTCATAAAAACGGAACTGCGTACCGGCCGTATCTATGTAATGCAGGTTACTTTCCCCCTCCGTCACCTTTGCCCAGCCATTTTTAAAAATCCCCAGACCAACCGTGGCCGGGGCCTGCGGGGACGCTACCTCCACAATCCCCTGTGCCCTGCCGACCAAGGCACAAAGAAATAACAATAAAAAAACGCCCAGTCGTTTATAGGTAAAATGCATAAGATAAAAGATAGTCCTCACTTAATAATTGTATTTTTTTGCCCGTACGGCCAATGGCTTCCCCTCCTTGTCGATAAAATAATACCAGTCGCCCTCTTTCACCAATAGGGGCCATGTCTGTTCCTCACCCTCGTAATTCCTGCGTAGTTCATCATAACGCGGCTCCAAAAGTAGCCGTCCGTCGTCGGTAATTAACCCCAATTTACCATCCTTCTTTATTTGAGGGTTGGGATAGGAACCCATCGATTCAATAAAATCATAAACCGGCTCCAACAGGTAGTTTCCCGAACGATTCACCAGTCCTTGCTTTTCGTCTTTTGTCACGACTAATAAATCGATGTTGTCCGAAAATGCGGACACCTGCTCCCATTCCATGGGATGAATCTCATTCCCCTCGCCGTCGATCAATCCGTAACGATACCCGTACCCGGAATACCTGGTGCTGTCGGGCACCTCCATGGTAGCTAGTGCAGTGCCCGTATAGTATTCATCCACATCGGTATAGGCGTCGAACCGCACCTCTTTACCCGCAGCATTAAGGAACAGGTTGCCTTCGCGGGTATACAGCTTCATCAGTCCGTGGTGGAACACGCCCGTGGCTTCGCCCTTGTATTGAGGGAACTGGCGTGCCCCAAACGAAGCCCCCACATGCCATGCTTCATTTTCGTATAGGGTATGTCCCTCCATATCCACGAGACGATACCTGTTATCTACCTTGAGTACCAGATGGTTCGGACTAACAACAAAAAAATCGCTTACCTCATCACCGAAGGTAACAACAAGGTTCCCGTCCCGGTTGTAAAGGCTGGTATGACCATTGTCTCGCCACTTGCGGACCTTTAAAAAACCGCCGTACATCCAATTGATGTGCTGGTCGCCCATCGGCACCACCATTTTTGTATTTTCGAGATCATACAGGCAAATTTTCACTGCCAAGTCGTCCGCTCCCGGTCGCTCCTGAAGGGAAACGTAGCGGTTGCGCAAATCCCAATCGTTTTCAATCGCACTGTTACCATATTGGTAAGCCTGTTCCAACAAATAGGGAAATGCGGCCAACTCGTCCCCGGTTTCATTTAGTAGGGCGAGATCTTGGTTTTCCTTCTTACGCGCAAAAAAGAAGGCCCCTTTATGGAATGTCAGCAACACGTTGTCATATTTTTCCGTGGGTACCACCTCGGTCCCTTCCCAGTTGAAAATCCCCATCCCCTCATCTTTCACCACCCGGATAAAGTAAGCCTGGCTGTCGATGAAGGCACGGTATTTCCGTATGGAAACCTGCCACTCGTCTTGAGGTAATGACCGCCCCACCCCACCGTCAATACCCGGTATTGTGCTGCCCTTCGTCTGGTTTTCGGTATTGATAAAATCCAATTCGGAATAAACAGGCGGCACGACCTCATTCCCCCTACTGTCCAAAACGCCATAGAACGCCCCTTTCTTCACCTTGAAGAGTCCGCGCACCCCATCGTCAATGCGTTCATAAACGGGATCGATAATCACCTGCCCCGTATGCGGGTTCACCGCGCCAATGTTCCCGTCTTTCTCAAACGTCATGAAATCGGCGTGGTACATGGTGCCTAACCGGTTATAGCCGGTAAGCTTCACGTTTCCGAGCGAATCATACAGCACGGTGGTCACTTCCGCGGCGCCAGCGTCTATTTCTGCTTTGGTGGCCTGTATAAACGTTTCGTTCTTGGTCGACACCACTCTCAGGTAGCCCGAATGTTCGGGCGCGATAAAGACCGTCCCGTCTTTGCTGGCGAGCCCCACCTTACCATCCCGGTTGATTTCCACATGCGCTGCAGAAAAAAAATCGTCGATTTCATCGTAGATGGGCGATTGCAGCATCTCGCCACTGTGCGTGTCTATCCAGCCCCACCGGTTATCTTTTTTAACGCCGGCGATATCTTTACTGATGATCTGGATAGCCTCGTATTGAGGTGGCGCAATTACCCGGCCGTCATGGTTGGCAATCCCGTAGAAACTGTTCTTTCTAAGTATAGCGAATTTATAGTCATAAGAGATGCCCTCATACCATTGCCCGTCATATTCTGCCTCCAGGTCAACCGCATCGTATTCAAAGGGTACAATGAGCAAGCCATCATCCCGGATAACCCCATAGCGGCCATCTTTTACCACAACGGTCAGATCTGCCGCGTGGTTCTCCGTTTTGTCTATCAATACCCCGCTTTTCAAGTGGTAATGATACGTCTTGCCTCCTTGTCTTACCTCGGCGAGCGGATAGTCCGAATTGATGCTTTCAAATTCGTACCAATGCATTTCCTGCGCGGAAAGGCGGGTTGCTACTAAGCAAGCAACGAGTAAAAACATACCGGTCCGAATCATACGCTTTCTGGTCATGCCACAAAACTAAACAAACCGGCCAAGGGTTAAAATAACGGTATTCAGGGATTTTCTGGCATATAGATAGATGGAGGACCACATCGAAACAAAACCGGTAGTCTGCTGTTTTCTTTTTAAAACGTAATGAGAAGTTTCCTCTTTATCTTGGCCTTAGTCCTCCTAATTGGTTGGGGCATCGGCGTATTCTTTTATGCACTGAAAGGGCTGTTCAATATCGTTGTGCTGTTGGCAGCCATCGCTTTTATCATCGCAATATTCAACAAATCATCGAAAACGTAAACTACGCCTGGGCAGTTGGCCCACCGAAATTCATCGGAAATGGCGGCTCATCCTGTGTGTTTATCGGCCCGTTCACCGCCTCGTACTTCGCCACATTATCATCCAGCGCACGAAGCAACCTTTTGGCATGTTCGGGTGTCAGGATGATTCGCGACTTCACCTTGGCTTTGGGAATGCCGGGCATTACCCGTATAAAATCGAGTACAAACTCTGTATTGGAGTGGGTAATAATCGCCAGGTTCGAATAGGTGCCTTCCGCCACCTCTTCAGCGAGTTCGATATTCAGTTGGTTTTCTTTTTTATCTGCCATAGTCGGACCTGTTAATTTACATTGATGATTGCGATGTTCTTCGGCGTATCCGCAAATGTGCAAAGAAATTTACAATTTCGCACTATTCTGCCGGTCGATACAGGTAATGGTGTCGTATCCGCAAATACCGCACCCGGAATGCATCGAAGAAAATCGTGCCCATAATGATACCCGCAGGTATCATAAAGGCGTAATACAAATACCGCTGAAAGAAAAACGCCCCCAAAACGCCCCCAATTAGAAAAAACAGGATGATATTGGTTTGCAGAACCAACCGCTGCCTTCCCCCCTTTGTCAATCGGAAGCGGGTCCGGATAGCTTTCGAAAGCGAAATCCCGAAATCCGTCATTATCCCGGTCAGATGGGTGGTGCGGACTACAGATTTGGAAATCACAGTCACTAACGCATTCTGCATCCCCATCACGAACAACAAACTGCCCGCAATGTAGTTATTCCCCATGGCAGCAACGCCGAGCGAATCCTCTTGAAAAGCAATGACCAAAAGGATGCTGAATTCAATAAATAACGGCACCGTATAAGCGTATCGCTTATGTTTGCCCATAAAGCTGGTATACCAGCCCGAAAAAATGGCACCTCCGAGAAAAAGGCCTAACCATCCCAAGGTGACAGTTACCTCTGTTATATCTCCGTTGCCCAAATCAATGGCCAGTGTGGCAGCATGACCCGTTATATTTGTAGTAAGTATAGAAAATGCCAATAGCCCGGCAGCATTCACAAAGCCTGCAACAAGGCAAAGCAATACCGCTAGACGAAGGTTATGCCTGTAGGTACGCCTTTGGCCCGTATGACGCAACATATTCCATTAACATAAGTATTTTTATGCTAATATGCAAATGTCCTGAAGTCGTGGCCTGATTTGATAGCAATTAACGTTTCATAAATTAGACGGATGACGTTATCGACGTCCTCCTTATGGATCATTTCTACTGTGGTGTGCATATAGCGCAAGGGTAACGAAATCAATACAGAGGGGACTCCCTCGTTCGAATAAGCAAATGCATCTGTATCGGTACCAGTCCATCGGGAAGAGGCCTGTCGCTGGAATGGAATACCCCTTTTTATCGCGGTATTTATCAGCAGCTTATTGAAATTTATCTGTACAGACGGTGCATACGAAACAACAGGGCCTTTGCCACAGGCAAGGTCGCCCTGCGTTACCTTATTAATCATTGGTGTCTGCGTGTCGTGCGTTACATCGGTCACGATAGCTAGGTTGGGCTTAATACGCTGGGCAATCATTTCCGCACCGCGCAACCCAATCTCCTCCTGCACCGAGTTGACGATATACAGGCCAAAGGGTAATTTCTTCTTTTTCTCCTTCAGCATACGCGCCACTTCGGCCACCATGAACCCACCAGCCCTATTGTCGAGTGCACGCCCGACGTAGTACCGGTCGTTCAGCACCATAAACTCGTCTTCATATGTCACCACACAGCCTACGTGGACACCGAGGGCCTCAACTTCTTCCTTGGTATTGCAGCCGCAGTCCAGAAAAATATTCTTCAGCGTCGGACTTTCTTCCTTCTCGCCCGAACGGGTGTGGATAGCCGGCCATCCAAACAACGCCTTCACAATACCCTCGTCAGTATGGATATTCACCCGTTTGGAGGGGGCAATCTGGTGATCCGACCCACCATTCCGAATCACGTAGATCAAACCATCCTTCGTAATGTAATTCACAAACCACGATATCTCGTCGGCATGTGCTTCGATAACGACTTTAAAATCGGCTTTTGGGTTAATGACAGCGACCGCAGTGCCATAATGGTCGGTGAAAGTTTCGTCTACGTATGGTTTGAGGTAGTCCAGCCATAGCCGTTGCCCGCTCCATTCGAAGCCGGTTGGCGACGGATTGTTGATATAACCCTCAAAAAACCGGAGTGACGTCGGCGTGACGACAGGAATATGCTCTTTTTCTTCTTTTTTTGTTTTGGCCATGGTGCTTCCGTTATAAAATTGTCTTTTTGTTCAATGACATTATCGTTTGCATATTGAGCCAGTTTTAGTTAAGTTTGACAATATCCGTGAATAGCATCACTGAGGGGCAAACTTACAAAATAATTACCGCTATCGAAGCGCCCCATCAGTCAGCAGAACGTATTTGGTTATGAAGAAAGGATTGTTCAAACTGCTTGTCAAAGTAAACAACACTATCTTGCCCAGGTACGGGGGTAAAGATCCCGCAAAGCTGACCAAGTTCCAACAGGCTGTCCTGGGGTTCCGTTACTGGGCGCTCGTCAACTCCCTTTAACCCATTACATTTCCCCTTCTATCCCTAGGCCAAATAATGCAAAATCATATTTCACCGGATCGTCGGCATCCAGCAGCCGCAGGTTATCCGTCAACTCGCAGGCGGTCTTCCAATCAGATTGCTTACGCTGAATCAGGCCCAGCTTGCGCGCTACCCGCTCCACATGCACATCACAGGGGCAAATCAGCCCGGATGGTTCAAGCTGTGTCCACAAACCGAAGTCCACCCCACGGTCGTCCCGGCGCACCATCCAGCGCAAAAACATATTCAGCCGCTTACAAGCCGAATTACGGGCCGGCGAGCTGATGTGCTTTCGGGTGCGCACGGGATACTCGGGCAAACTGAAGAAATACCTGTGGAAATGGTCCAGCGCCGAGGCCACATCCCATCCGCCTGCCGTGTGACCTAGTTCGCCAAGGTAGCATGCCGGCGAAGAAAGCGATATTCCGCCAATAGCCACGGCGGCATTCTCCATATATTCACTCCGAAACTCAGGCTGCGCAGCCGGCGGCACAAAGGCAGCCTCCAGGGAGTGGTAGCGACTGTAATGTTCATGTAAAAAACGGACGAAATACAAGAGATCTGTATCGTTAAACGTACGATGCTTGAACCCCACCAGCTGTTTAAGATCGCGTTCCCCGTGGTTCTTTACAAAATCATAAGGTGTACCGTCCATACGGTCGATAAGCTCAGTGCATTTGTTGATGATGGTTTTCCGCTGACCCCACGCCAATACAGCGGCGAAGAACCCCATGATTTCGATATCCTGCTTACCGGTAAACCGATGCGGAATGCATATCGGATCGTTCTCGATAAACGCTGGGCGGTTATATGCATCCACTTTCCGGTCCAGAAAATCTTTTAGCGAAACTTCCACATCGTTCATCTTCAAATTAACCAATCAGCACATCATTAATTCAACCCCTCAAATCACAGCAAGCGCTTGTTCCAAATCGGCCAACAGATCATCGATATCCTCTACGCCTACACTGATGCGGATAAGGTTATCTACCACCCCTACCCGCTCCCGGACTTCCTTCGGTATGGAGCCATGTGTCATTGTAGCCGGATGGTTAATCAACGATTCCACACCGCCCAGTGATTCAGCCAGTGTGAATACTTTGAACGAAGAAGCCACCTTGAATGTTTCTTCCAGCCCTGCATCTCTCAAAACAATGGATACCATCCCACCAAAATCGCGCATCTGTTTTCGGGCGACGGCATGACCGGGATGATCTTCAAATCCGGGCCAGTAGATTTTCGCGACTTTCGGGTGACCTTTGAGGAATTCGGCCACCTTCCGGCCATTTTCACAATGGGCTTTCATGCGGAGGTGCAGGGTCTTGATACCCCTTAGTACCAAAAAACTGTCTTGGGGTCCCGGTGTACCCCCGCATGCGTTGTAGTAGAAAAACAACTTATCGTACAGCTCCCTGTCATTAACAACCAACGCGCCCATCACTACGTCGGAGTGCCCGCCGATGTATTTGGTTACCGAATGCATCACGATATCGGCGCCCAAATCCAATGGATTCTGCAAGTAAGGAGACGCAAAGGTATTATCTACCGCAAATAACACACCCGCCGTTTTCGCTATACCGCTAATTGCTTCGATATCCGCCAGCTTCAGGGTGGGGTTCGTTGGTGTCTCTATCCAAATCAATCGCGTGTTTTTATTCATCTTCTCGGTTATACGCTCTGGTTCAGCCGTATCGACGAAATGGAATTTGATACCATAGTTTTCAAAAACTTTCGTAAAAATGCGATAGGACCCCCCATAAAGGTCGTCGCCGGTGATGACTTCATCGCCCGGCTTAAGCAATTTGAGCACCGTTTCCGTTGCCGCCATACCACTCGAAAAAGCCAGCCCGTATATACCGTTCTCCAGCGCAGCGATACAGTCTTCCAACGCCTTACGCGTAGGGTTTGTTCCCCGCGAGTATTCATAGCCCTGATGATCGCCGGGTGCAGCCTGCCAATAGGTCGAGGTCTGGTAAATCGGAGTCATCACCGCACCGGTAGTCGGGTCGGGCCGTTGCCCCGCATGAATCGCTTTTGTCCCAAATTTATATCCCATGGTTGTTAAGAATTATCAGTTGGAGTAAAGTTGTTAGGCGGCTACCTTTTGTTCTGTGGTTCAACAATGCATGCCGCCCTCGCGCAAAAGTACACAATTGCCATTAATATACAAATGGATTACGGGTTTATGCCTGGCGTCCTTGTATATTCTTAAGTACAAAAGATTATTGGGTATATTTGAGCGTTCACCACAGCATAAGAAAACGGATGATTAAATATATTACGTTCGGATTATCAATATCATTCATATCCTGGATTGTTGGAATGATACTCAATCACCTTCTCATAAAAACCGAATACTATAAAAAATTATCGAATCTGAATTTCATAACGAGCAAAACGATTAATAAATATATTGGGATTGACTATTTTAAGTGGTTTGTAAAAAACACGTTTTTCAAGTTTTTCAATCAGAAAATCACATTGAAAAACAAACGAACCGAACTCACCGAAATACGAAAAGAAATGACCGTTGCCGAAATAAGTCATTTAATCGGATTTGTTTTCGTAGCGGTCTTCGCCATATACAAAAGTTTCACCCACAATTTATCATTCGGACTGGTAATTATGACTGTGAATATTTTAATGAATTTATACCCTTCATTATTGCAGCAAGAAAACAAAAGACGAATTGACAAACTGATCAAACGGCAAGCAAAAACGTTAGCTAGCTAGGTATAACCGTAAGCACGATAATCCGGAACTATCGCAACCTTATACTTAGAACTGCAACGGCGAGCGGTATTCAAACCGGTAATCCAAGTCGGCTATCAGCCTTTCCGGCGACACCACCTTAGCGGTTTGGTCTGCATCTGAAAAGGCTGTGGGCATACCATACCCATATTTGGCTGCAGAGGCGGCAATGACGTCCTTTTTCAACGGATGATCCGGGCAAACCACGTTATAGGTTTTTCCTTGCGAATCCGCCGCAATCATCGCCGCCACAATACCGTAAATATCAACCACGTGCACAAAATTGGCCGTTTGGTAGCCGATATCGCATACTTTGCCGACGAAATGTTTGGCCATCACCCGCTCAAAACCGAACAATCCGCCCAACCGGAGCACATTCAGGCCAGAATAAAC
>Ga0182739_1002180_pt1 | contig 18655 bp, 16 predicted proteins | sample eDN5th30CBELigBY_FD_128873 | JGI IMG/M metagenome (GOLD analysis project Ga0182739, IMG submission 128873) | Enriched backyard soil microbial communities from Emeryville, California, USA - eDNA 5th pass 30_C BE-Lig BY (version 2) (version 2) | ecosystem: Environmental > Terrestrial > Soil >...
CACGTAGGAAATGCGATCGGCGATACCGACGCTGCCTACCCGGATCAGGGCGGAGTCATAGGCCTTGATGACCTTGAGATCGGGATCGGCAGCGACCGGGAACTTGCCCGAGCAGGCCTGCGTTGAAAACTTGTGCAGCGTGCCGATGTCGTCAGCCGACATCCCGATCAGGGTCGCGCCCATGGCGTTGAACCGTTCCGCCGCCTCCGCGAACTCATGCGCCTCGGCGGTGCATCCGGTCGTGAAGGCCTTGGGGAAGAAATAGAGCACCACGGGCCCCTTCTTCAGCGCATCGGCCAGCGAGAACGTGTAGTCCTTGCCGTCGAGCGCCGCCTGCGCCGTGAAGACGGGCGCGGTGTCGCCGGGCTTCAAGGCTGCCCAGACCGGGGTCGCCGCGATACAGGCGAGCGCGAGAGCCGTTGCTGCAATCCGCTTCATGATCTTCTCCTTCAGGGGGCGGACCATAACGCGTGGCGGCACTCGCCGGTGTCACGTCCGAGTGAGGCAATGCTTCACTCGGCGTTCAATCCCTTCATGTAGGTCGAGGGTACGACCGACTTCACCGACTGTGCACGCTTGGCCAACCAATAGGCCTGTGCCGGCGGCACCGAGGCGAATTTCGGATCGACGCCCAGCTTCTGAGCCGCGTCCATCGGCCAGTTCGGATTGTAGAGAAGCTCCCGCGCCAGGGCGATCAGGTCGGCGCGGCCCTCCTGCAGGATCTTCTCGGCCTGGTCGGCATGCACGATCAGGCCGACGGCCATGCTCAATATGTCGGCATCGTTCTTCAGCCGGTCTGCATAGGGCACCTGATAGCCGTAGGTCACGGGACCGGTGCCCACCACCGGCGCGCCGCGCATGCCGCCCGAGCTGCAGTCGATCACGTCGACGCCCTTGGCTTTCAGGATCTTCGCCAATGCCACGCTCTGGTCCGGCCCCCACCCGGCATCGTCCTCGACGGAAAAGCGCACGAACAACGGCTTGGAAGCAGGCCAGTGTGCACGCACGCTCTCCACCACCTCGATGGCGAAGCGCATGCGATTGAGCTCGCTGCCGCCATACTGGTCGTTGCGCACATTCGAAAACGGCGAAAGGAACTGATGGATCAGGTAGCCATGCGCCATGTGGATGTCGAGCACGTCGAACCCGGCCTCGCGCGCGCGCCGCGCCGCCTGCCCCCAGCGCTCGACTGCCTCCGGGATCTCCGCCAAGGTGAGCGCCCGCGGCGTCGGATCGGTGTCGGGCGAGTTGATGCCGCTCGAGGAGACGAGCTCCCACTGGTCCCAGTCGTCGATCTCGGGGGACGGCTTCAGCGGCCCGCCGCCTTCCCAGGGCCGGAAGCGCCGTGCTTTGCGTCCCGAGTGTCCGAGTTGGATGCCTGGCACGGAATTGTGCAGCCGGATGAAGTCGACGCAGCGCTTCAGGCCGGGAATGAACGCATCGTCCCACAGGCCGAGGTCGCCGACCGTGCCGCAGCCACGCCGCTCGACCTTGGTAGACTCCATGATCACGAGGCCGGCGCCGCCCGCGGCATAGCGGCCGGCATTCATCAGGTGCCAGTCGGTCGCGAAGCCCCTCTCCGCCGCATATTGGTGCATCGGCGCCACGACCACCCGGTTCTTCAGGGTGACGTCGCGAATGGAAATCGGCTCGAACAGCATCGGACCGGCCATGTATAATCCCCCCATGAAAGCCGCCTTCAGCGACCGTTACGACGATCTCTATCTGCGCAAGATCCTGCGCGACACCCGGACCATCGCCATGGTGGGCGCCTCGGCCAACTGGAATCGTCCCAGCTATTTCGCCATGAAATATCTGCTGGACCGCGGCTACAAGGTCATTCCGGTCAATCCCGCCGCCAAGGGCCAGGAAATCCTCGGCCAGAAGGTCTACGGCTCGCTCGACGAGCTGCCGGTGAAGGTCGACATGGTAGACATCTTCCGCAATTCCGAGGCCGCCGGCCCGATCACCGACGAGGCCATCAGGCACGGCGCCAAGGTCGTCTGGATGCAGCTCGGCGTGGTCAACATGGACGCCGCGGCCCGCGCCGAAAAGGCCGGTCTCAAGGTGGTCATGAACCGCTGCCCCAAGATCGAGCACTCCCGCCTTGCGGGCACGATCGAATGGCACGGAATCGCCAGCGGCGTCATTTCCTCGAGGAAGCGCGCGCTCTGAGGCTGGGAGCGCACCACCAGAAAACAGAAGGCCGGCTTGGGCCGGCGGCTCGAAAGGGTTGGGAGGTCCGCAGTACCCACACCTGGCTGCGGACCTCCGCTCCCCCTCATGATCGCGTCTTTCCGGTCTTCGCCTGAAATGACGCGGCCCCCCTGAGAGATGCTGTCGGGTGCAGGAAAGCCGGCGATGGTGGGGCCACCGCCGGCTCCTTACTGAGGTCTTGCTAACCGCCCGGGGAGAGATAGCGGCTTCGCTTCAACCTCGAAGACTGACTCGATATCCGGAGAGAAGGCTTCGGTCGGAGCCCGAGGGCTCCGACCGATCGAGAGGTTTGCTAGGCCGCCCGGGGAGAGATAGCGACAAAGCGCGTCATCCCCTCTCGAAACACCTTCATCAGCACCGGCTTGCCGGTGGTCTTCGCTTCCTTGAGCTTCTCGACGGCCGCCTTCGGGCTGTCGACGGCGTCCTTGCCGACCTGCTGGAGGACGTCGCCGGCCTTGAGGCCCTGGTCGTCGGCCGGGCTGCCCGGCTCGACCGTGGCAACGACCACACCCTTCACGTCACCATCCAGACCGAGCTGCTTGCGGGCCTCCGCAGAGAGCGGCGCCAGGGAGACACCGTAGGAGAGCGGCGCCGCCTTGGCGGCTCCGTCCTTGCCATCGGCGCTGGCCTTGACGATCGCGTCGTCCTTCTGGCCACCGACCTTGGCGGTGAGCGTCGTCTCCTTGCCGTCGCGCCACACACCCAGCTTGACCGAGGTGCCCGGCTTGACCGCGGAGATCGTGCGGGTCAGCTCCTTGATGCCGTCGACCTTCTTGCCGTCGACACTGACGATCACGTCACCCGACTGGACACCGGCTGCGAGCGCCGCGCTGTCCGGCTGGACCACCGCCACCAGGGCGCCCTTCTCGCTCTTCAGCGACAGGCTCTCCGCGATCTCCTTGGAGACCGGCTGGATCTGGACACCGAGCAGGCCACGCTCGACCCGGCCGCTGTCCTTCAGCTCCGCGACCACCGGCTGCGCCAGCGACGACGGGATGGCAAAGCCCAGGCCGATGCTGCCGCCGGTCGGCGAGTAGATGGCTGTGTTGATGCCGATCACGTTGCCGTCCATGTCGAACAGCGGGCCGCCGGAGTTGCCGCGGTTGATGGCGGCGTCGGTCTGGATGTAGTCGTCGAACGGCCCGGAGTGGATGTCACGGCCGCGCGCCGACACGATGCCCGTGGTCACGGTGCCACCCAGGCCGAACGGGTTGCCCACCGCCATGACCGGCTGGCCGACGCGCACCTTGGTGGCGTCGCCGAACGAAACAAACGGCAGGGCCTTGTCGCTCTCGACTTTCAGCACGGCCAGGTCGGTCTTCTCGTCGCCGCCCAGCATCTTGGCCGGCAGTTTGGTGCCGTCCGCCATGGTGATGGTGATCGAGTCGGCCTTGCCGACGACGTGGAAGTTGGTGACGATCACGCCCTTCGGGTCGACGATGAAGCCCGTACCCACAGCCTGGGCCTTCTCCTTCGACTGCGGGCGGCCCTTGCCGTCCGGACGACCCGGCTGGTTCGGCTGCATCGGCTGGCCGAAGCGCTCCGCGAAGCGCTTCATGAATTCTTCCATCTGCTTCTGCTGCGAGTCCGACGTGCGGGTCTCGTCTTCGTCGTCCGCGCCAGCCTTCATGGTCACGGCGACATTGACGACCGCAGGGCTTACCTTGGCAGCCAGGTCCGAGAAGTCCTGAACGGGCATGGTCTGGCCGGCGATGGCCGCCGGAGCGGTGAACATCGGGGCGATCAGGGCAGGCGCCGTCAGGGCAGTGGTGAGCGCCAGGGCGGTCAGGATACGGGACTTGGTCTTGGTCATGATCTACAGCCTCCTCCTTGGGGGGTGACCGCAATATGGGGGACGACCCGTAGCGCCCTGATGGCCGCAGGATTGAATGTTTGTATAGTTGGGGAACGTTGCGCCGCGGTCCGGCGCCGGATAGACGGGCCACGTGAAAATCCTCCTCGTTGAAGACGACAAGCAAACCGCCGACTACATCGCCAAGGGCCTGCGCGAGCACGGCCACGTGGTCGACCATGCCGACAACGGACGCGACGGCCTCTACCTCGCCACCGGCGAGAAGTACGACGTGCTGATCGTCGACCGCATGCTGCCGCAGATGGACGGGCTTTCGCTCGTCAAGGCGGCGCGCGCCTCCGGCATGAAGGCGCCGGTCCTGTTCCTCACCACGATGGGCGGCGTCGACGACCGTGTCGCCGGTCTCGAGGCCGGCGGCGACGACTACCTCACCAAGCCCTTCGCCTTCGCCGAACTCAGGGCCCGCATCGGCGCCCTCTCCCGCCGCCCGCCGATCGTCGCGGCGACGTCCCTCGTCGCCGGCGATCTCGAAATGGACCTGCTGGCGCGCACCGTGACGCGCGGCGGCAAGCGCATCGAGCTGCTCGCCCAGGAATTCAAGGTCCTCGAATACCTGCTGCGCCATGCCGGCGAGGTGGTGACGCGCACCATGCTGCTCGAAAAGGTCTGGGACTTCCATTTCGATCCCAAGACCAACATCGTCGAGACGCACATCAGCCGGCTGCGTTCCAAGATCGACAAGGGCTTCGACAAGCCGCTGCTCCATACGATCAGGGGGGCGGGCTATGTCATTCGTGCGCCTGACTAGGATCCTGCGCTCGGCGAGCTTCCGCCTGCCGCTGATCTACGCCGTCCTGTTCATCCTCTCCGCCGGCGTCCTGTTCGCCAGCGTCTACTGGACCGCGACCGCAGCGATGCAGAACGACATGGCGGCCGTCCTGCGCTCCGAGGCCTATCAGCTGGCCGAGATCCACCGCCGCAGCGGTCTCGCGGGCCTGGCCGAGCAGATCACGCGGCGAATCAACTTCCGCACCAAAGGCCCGATCTTCTACCTGCTGCAGGCGCCCAACCGGCGCGTCGTCGTCGGCAACCTGCCGGGCATGCCGCCAGTCAACGGCGCCATCGACTTCGAGCCGGACCAGCCCCAGCCGGAAATCGACCCCGAACGCCCCGGCGAGCGACCCAAGCTGACCGGCTTCGGCCTCACCCTACCCGACGGCTCGTTCCTGCTGGTAGCCCAGGATGCCAACCGCCTGGTCGACATGCAGCGCGCCATCATCCGCGCCTTTGCCTGGTCGGGCGGCCTCACCCTCCTTCTGGCCATCGCCGGCGGTGTCCTGCTCGGCAGCAACTTCCTGCGCCGCATCGACACGATCACGCGCACCAGCCGCGCCATCATGGAAGGCGACCTGTCGGCCCGCATCCCCGTGCGGGGGACACACGACGAGATCGACCAGCTGGTGGCCAGCCTCAACGCGATGCTGGCGCGCATCCAGCAGCTCATGGACGGGCTGCGCCAAGTGTCGAGTGACATCGCCCACGACCTGCGCACGCCCCTCGGCCGCCTGCGGCAGCGGCTGGAGGATGCCCGCGAGCGTGCGACGACGACCGAGGACTACAGCGCCGCCACCGACGCCGCCATCGACGAAGCCGACGCCCTGCTCGAGACCTTCTCGGCCCTGCTGCGCATCGCCCAAGTCGAGGCCGGTGCGCAGAAGAGTGCCTTCGCCCCGTTCGACGTCTCCGCCCTGCTGAAGAGCCTGGGCGAAACCTACCAGCCCGTCGCCGAGGATTCGGACCGCACTCTGGCGGTCCAGATCGAGCCCGGCGCCACCTTGACGGGCGACCGCCAACTGATGGCCCAGCTCGTGTCCAACCTGCTGGAGAACGCGCTGCGGCACACGCCCGAAGGGACGAAGATGCGCCTCGGCCTGCGCCGTCAGGGAGCCGGGTTCGAGATCGAGGTCGCCGACAACGGCCCGGGCATTCCCGCCTCCGAGCACGACAAGGTGTTCGACCGCTTTTACCGGCTCGACCGTAGCCGCTCGACATCGGGCAGCGGCCTCGGCCTCGCGATGGTCAAGGCGATCGCCGGCCTGCACGGGCTCACGATCCGTCTCGAGGACGCCAGGCCGGGACTACGCGTCGTCCTTCAGACGGCCAAGTAGCGCCTCTTCACCTCGTCGTTAGCGCGCAGCTCGTCGATCGAGCCGCGGTAGACGATATGGCCCTTGTCGATCACTGCCGCGTGGCTGGCGATGTCGAGGCAGAAGTGCATGTTCTGCTCGGCCACGATCAGGGTCGTGCCCATGTCGCGCAGGCGCTGAATCAGCTCGCCGATCTTCTCGACGATGATCGGCGCCAGCCCCTCGCTGGGCTCGTCGAGCAGGACGACGTCCGGATTGCCCATCAGCGTGCGGGCGATGGTGAGCATCTGCTGCTCACCGCCCGACAGCCGCCCGCCCATGCGGCCGCGCATCGAGGCCAGGATAGGAAAGACATCGTAGATCTTCTCGAGCGTCCAGTCGATGCGGCCGCCCACGCCGGGCTTGATCGCGATCCTGAGATTGTCGTCGACCGAGTGCTCCGGGAATATCTGGCGATCCTCCGGCACGAAGCCCACGCCCTCGCGGGCGATGCGGTCGGGCGTGAACTTCTGCACCGGCGTGCCGCGCACCGACACTGTGCCGCGCCTCGCGGGCGCGATACCGATGATGGACTTCATGGTCGTGCTCTTGCCCGCGCCGTTGCGGCCGAGCAGGGCCAGCGATTGGCCCTTCTCCACGGCGAAGGACACGCCGAACAGGATCTGGCTGGCGCCGTAGAACACATCGACGTCTTCGACCCTCAGGATCTCGGCGCCGCTCATACCGCTGCTCCCTGTCCGGAAGTTCCATGTGCAGACTTGCCGAGATAGGCCTCGATCACCTTGGGATTGGTCCGCACCTCGTCTGGCGTCCCTTCGGCCAGAACCGAGCCGTAGGACAGGACGCGGACCGTCTGGGCGACCTTGAAGACGATGTCCATGTCGTGCTCGATGAAGATCAGGGTCATGCGCCGCGCCCGCCACAGGCGCTGGACCGTCTCGATCATGCGCCAGCGCTCCTCGGGACCCATCCCGGCGGTCGGCTCATCGAGCAGCAGCACCCGCGGCTCCAATGCGAGGGCGAGGCCGATATCGAGCAGCTTCTGGTCTCCGTGGCTCAGGTTGCGGCTCAGGATGCCCGCGACCCGGGTCAGGCCGAGAAGCTCCATGATCTCGTCGCCCTGCGCCATCGTCGCCGGCAGCGGGAACGGCGAACGCAACAGCGTCTCCCGCCTCTGATGGGCCTGCGCGGCGGCGGCCAACGCCTCCGCAACGGTCAGCGTCGGGAACAGGCTCGCGACCTGGAAGGCGCGGCCTATTCCAAGGCGCACGATGCGGCGCTGCGAGAGACCGGCGATATTCTCGCCCGCCAGCAGGATGCGGCCGGTATCGGGCGGGAAACGGCCGGTGATGAGGTTGAACAGGGTCGTCTTCCCGGCTCCGTTGGGCCCGATGATCGCGCTGAGCGAGCCGTCGGCGAAGTCCAGTGTAACGTCGCGCGTGGCGGACACGCCGCCGAAGGACTTCTTGAGGTTTTCGAGCTTCAGCATGTCAGGCATCCCTGCCCGTCTGCGCGTCCTTGTCGGCGGCGTCGCGCACCGCCTGGGCCTTCGCCTGGCGCCGGTTCTCCCAGCGTTCAGCCAGCAGATCGAGCGGACCTTTGCGCAGGCCGAGCACCAGCACGAGGATGACGATACCCAGCACCAGCTCGGTGTGGCTGGTGTAGGTGACCGTGATGTCGTTCAGCAGGCGCAGGATCACGGTGCCAACCAGCGGCCCCAGGAAGACGTTCGATCCGCCCAGCAGGATCATGAAGATCGCCTCGCCCGAGGTCGTCCAGAAGCCGAAGTTGGGATAGGCGCCTGATACGAACAGAGTAAGCAGGATGCCGCCCACGGCCGCAACGCAGGCCGACATCACGAAGCAGGCCAGCTTGACCATTGTCACGTTGATGCCGAGGAAGGCCGCGCGCTCCTGATTGTCGCGGATCATGCGGAGCGTGTAGCCGAAGGGCGACGTCACGATCTGGCGCAGGACGGCGATGCAGGCGACGAACGCGACGGAACAGAAGACGTAGAGCTGCGTCCGGTCGGCGAGATCGATGCCCAGGAACTTCGGCCGCGGAATGCCGCCCATCAGCCCCTGGTCGCCGCCCGTGAACGACACCCAGCCCAGGATGATGTTGTAGAACAGCATCTGGAAGGCAAGCGTGAGGAAGGCGAAGTAGATTTCGTTCAGCCGCACGCAGATGGCGCCGATGATCAGGGCCATGAGCGCCGTGAAACCGATCGCCAGCACGAAGGCGCCGGGGATCGAAAACTTGCCCGACTGCATCGCGAGCCCGAACGCGTAGGCGCCGGCAGCGAAGAACATCGCGTGCCCGAACGACACCAGCCCCGTGTACCCGATCAGCAGGTTGAGCGACATGGCGAGCAGGCCGTAGGCCATGCCGAACATGATGAAGTCGCGGATGGCGGGCGGTGCGCCGAACACCGGCACCAGCAGCAGCAGGACCAATCCCAGCCCGGCGAGACCCAGATCTCTCCAACGTGAGGTCATGGCCGCCTACCGGTGCGCACGGCCGAACAGGCCGCTGGGCTTGAAGATCAGGACCAGCGCCATGATCAGGAACATCACGCCGTCGACGAACAGCGGAAAGCCGATGCTGCCGAAGGAACGCGTGAGGCCGATGATGATCGAGGCGGCGAACGCCCCCACGATCGAGCCCATGCCGCCAATCACCGTCACGATGAAGGACTCGATCAGGATCGAGAAGCCCATGCCCGGCGTCAGAGAGCGCACGGGCGCCGCGAGCGCGCCCGCCGCCCCTGCCAGCGCGCTGCCGATGCCGAAAACGGCGGCATAGTAGAGGTTCACGCGGATACCCAGCGCCGACACCATCGGCCCGTTGATGGCCGCGGCCCGCACGATGCTGCCGAAGCGAGTGCGCCCGATGACCAGCCACAGCAGCAGCCCGATCGCCATCGCGGCCAGGATCATGAAGATGTAGAAAGGTGGAATGACGCCGCCCATGAAGCGGACCGGTGGCAGCCGGAACTCCGGCGGCATGCCCATCGAAAGCGGCACCGGTCCCCAGATGATCTTGATGAGATCGTCCGAGATCAGCACCACGGCGTAGCAGACCAGGAGCTGCATCAGCACGTTGGAGCCGTAGACCTTGCTCATCAACACGCGTTCGAAGAGTACGCCCAGTACGCCGACCGCCACCGCCGCGCCCAGAGCAGAGACGAAATAGCTGCCGGTGAGCTGGTAGAAGGTCCACGCCGCGTAAGCCCCGATCATGTAGAGCGAGCCATGGGCGAAGTTGATGACGTTCAGAACGCCGAAGATCAGCGTCACGCCCGACGCGATCAGGAAAAGCAGCATGCCGATGATCATGCCGCTGGTGAGCTGCGTCACGACACAGGAGGTCATGCCGACGCAGCGCAACAACGCGTCGAGGTCCACGTGGATGTCCTATCCTAAGGTGAAGACGATCAGGTCGCGTAGCCCTGCTTCTTCTTCCACTGCTTCTCGAGTTCGAGGATCGGCTCCCAGGGCGACATCTTGAAGTCCGAGATGTACGGCTCCTTCGACAGCGAGAGACCGTAGCCGATGATGTAGTTGATGGTCGTATTGTCCTCGGCGCGCATGGTGATCGAACCGCGGTCACCGAACGGCGTCTTGATCGTGGCGCCCTTGATCGCCTCCGCGAGCTTCTTGCCGTTGGTGTCGCCGTTGGTCTTCTTCAGCGCCTCGATGAGGAACTGCGCGCCGACCGCGTTCTCCCACGACCAGTTGGTGGGCTTGCTCTTCTGCGTCTTGACGTATTCCTGGTACCAGGCCTCGTTCTCGGGCGTCGGCGGAACGGTGCGGTTGTAGCGGCCGCCCGAATAGACACCCTGCGGGAACTGCTTCACCTGGTCGACGACACCGTAGTCGCCGAGATTGACCATGAAGGAGGCCTGTTTCTCGAACAGGGCATAGAGGTTCGCCTGGTCGATGAAGGCCACCAGGTCGCCGCCCCACAGGGCGGAATACATCGCGTCGGCCTTGGCATTGAGCAGCTTGGTGACGACCTCGGTATAGTCCGGCTGGAAGAGCTTGGGCCAAGTCTCCTCGACAACCGTGATGTTGCCGTCAAAGTACTTGGCATACTCCATGAACTCGCCCGTGTTGGAGCGGCCATAGGCGTAGTCGGGCGAGCAGGTCGCCCACTTCTTCAGGCCCTTCGCCTTGGCGACCTTGGCGGCATAGTCACCGCCGCCGATCGCATCGTGGATGCCCTGGCGGGCCGTGCGGAAGGCCGTCGGCACATAGAGCTTGGGATCGGCGGTGAGCGACGACGTCTCCGAGTTGGTGTGGATGCAGAGCACGCCGACCTCGCGGATGACCTCCTGCACCGCGAAGGCGGCGCTCGACGCTTCGGCATCGATGATGATCTGGCAGCCGTCGTTGTTGATGAGGTCGCGCGTGACCTTGGCGGCTTCCTGGGGTGCGCCCTTGGAGTCGCGGACGACCATCTCGATCTTGCGGCCGTTGATGCCGCCCTCGGCATTGAGCTTGTCAAAGGACATCTTGAGCGCGCCGACGCTGCTCTGGCCGAGGATGGCGACGCGACCCGACAGGATCGTCGGCACACCGATCTTGATGGCGCCCGTCTGCGCCCTGCTGATTGCCGGCGCACCGACCAGCCCGGCCGCGGCCAGGGCTCCTGCACCCTTCAGAACTTGACGACGGCTCGCTCGCCGCGACTCGGTGGACGTCATGGTGTTCACTCCCGGAATAGTTCTTGCGGTCTTCGACCGATTGCCGCGATCCTATGAGTAATTGTTCGACATGGTCAAACGACAACCCACTTGTGAGCCGGGAATATGATGCCCGTGTCCTGGCTCTGGATTCCCCTCACCGTCTTTGCCGCCGCCGCCCAGACCGTTCGCAACACCGCGCAGCGACATCTGACCGTCGAGCTGGGCACGCTCGGCGCGACGCTGGTCCGCTTTCTCTACGGCATGCCCGTCCTAGCCGTGTGGCTTTGCCTCGTGCTCCTGGTCGGCGGCTCGCCTCAACCTGCTCTCACTTGGGTCTTTGGCGGCTGGGTCTTGATAGCGGCGTTGAGCCAGATGGCGGGCACGGCGCTGCTGTTGCGCGCGATGGAAGAACGCAGCTTCGCGATCGGGCTCGTCTATTCCAAGAGCGAGGTCATCCAGGTCGCGCTCTTCTCTGTTCTGTTCCTCGGCGAGACGTTGTCGGCCATAGCGGTCGGCGCCATCGTGGTCGCCACCTTGGGCGTCGTGTTGTTGACGCCCCGTCCCCCGTCACGCGAAGGCACCAGGCGAAGCTGGGCTGACCCCGCTGCCTTCTACGGGCTCGCTTCGGGTTCGGCCTTTGCGATTTCGGTCGTGGGCTATCGCGGTGCCAACCTGGCGCTCCATACCGGCTCCCCCTTCCTTGCAGCGGCCGAGACGCTCTTCTGGAGCCAGCTCCTGCAGGCGGTCCTGCTCTGTGCCTGGCTGTTGGTGCACAACCCGGCCATCGTGTTGGGCGCCCTGCGGCAATGGCGTGTCTCGATGTTCGCCGGCATTGCCGGCGCCTCGGCGTCGCTGGCCAACGTGACGGCTCTTGCCCTCGCACCCGCCTCGCAGGTTCGAACGCTGATCCTGATCGAGGTCGTGTTCAGCTACTTCGTCTCGCGCCGCATCTTCCACGAAACGATGAACCGCCGGGAGCTCACCGGCATCGCCCTGGTCGTGGTGGGCGTCGTCCTGATCGTTTCCAACGCAAGGTGATCTCTAGATCCACGGGTGCGGCTGGCGGTGGCGCACGAGCACGCCATAGGGCTCCTGCGCTCGGGCCGGTAGAGTGGCCAGCCAGACGAGATCCTGCGCCGCCTCGTCCGGCGTTGCCGCCTTCGACATGTCCGCGAACCACGGTCGTGATGCTTCGGTGTCCACGAGGCCGGGGCAGGCCGCGTTCACGAGGATGCGGCGCCGACGGAACTCGGCTTCGTTGGCACGCGCCAGCACACGAACCGACGCAACCTGCCCGATCTTGGACGGCACGTTGATCCAGTCCGGCCAACCTTCCTGCTGGGCCGTGCCGGCGCGCACCGCTGTCGTGAACTCGTCCATCGCGACCTCGATATCATGCAGGGTGAGCCCCGGCGCATCGAACTTCGAATGCAGGCGCGGGTCGAGATTGCGCAAGGAGCCGAACGAACTCGCCACCACGATTAAGCGTGCATTGTCCCGCAGCAGCGGCACGAAAGCCTCGATGACCCTCAGGGTGCCGTGATTGTTGGTGTCGACGAAACCGGCGACCTGGTCGGCCTGCGGCGTGTCCCTGGTGATCCGCGCCGCCGCGTTCTGGATCACGATGTCGATGCCGCCCTGCCGGGCGCCGATCTTGTCGGCCGCCGCGGCCACGCTCGCGGCATCGGTGATGTCGAGCTGGATGAAGTCGGGCGCCAGCCCCTCGCGTTGCAACAGCGCGCAGGCAGCCTCTCCGCGATCGGTATCACGGGACGCGAGGTAGACGACGCCCTCCTCGCCAAGGGCACGGCACAGGCCCCGAACCAGCGCCAGGCCCAACCCCTGGTTGGCGCCGGTGACGAGGGCGATCTTTCGCGTGGTGTCCTGCATCGTTGACCTCGCTTCGCGACAGTGCCGAGAATGGCACCATGAAAACTCATCCGCTCTTCGCCTATGTCGGCAGCTACACTTCGCCCGAGCGCAACGGCCACGGTAACGGCATCAACACCTATCGAGTCGATCCGCAGACCGGCGCCTTTCGCCACATCCAGCATCTTGGCGGACTGGAGAATCCGTCTTTCCTGGCGCTGAACGACGCGGGCACGCGGCTTTATTCCGTGCACGGCGATCGCAGCGAAGCCACCTCCTACGCTGTCGATCGCGAGACCGGACGCCTCGCCATCCTGAACCGCCAGCCGACGGGCGGCTACAATCCCATCCACCTCGCCTTCGACGCCAGGCAGCGATTTCTGGTCGTGAGCAACTATGGCTCGGACTCATTGGTGGCGCTGCCGATCGCAAAGGACGGTAGCCTCGCCCCCTACTCGACCCTGGCTGCCGTTTCCGCACCGCTCGGGCCTCACCGCACCGAGCAGAAGAATGTGCGGCCGCATCACAATCCGCTCGATCGCGTCGGCAAGACTTTCTATCTGCCCTGCAAGGGTTCGGACTGCGTGATCGGCTACCGGCTCGATTCACGACGTGGCGTGCTGGTCGAGACCAGCCGCGTCGCCAGCCGGCCAGGCGCCGGGCCCCGCCACATCGACTTCCATCCGCGCAGGCCGTTCGCCTACGTGATCAACGAGCTCGATTCGACGATCACGACCTATCGGCAGAACCCTGACAATGGCGGGCTGACGCCCTTGCAGACCGTACCGTCGACACCGTCGGACTTCACGGGATACAGCACCGGTGCCGAGATCTGGATCGATGGCACGGGACGCAACGTCTATGTCTCGAACCGTGGCCACGACAGTATCGGCGTGTTCGGCATCGATGCCACCAGGGGCACCTTGGCGCCGCGCCAGTGGGTGCCGACCAAGGGTGGCGTGCCGCGCTTCTTTGCCTTCGATCCGGCTGAGCGCTTTATCTACGTCGCCAACCAGGGTGGCGATTCGATCATCGCCTACAAGGTCGGTCGCAACGGGCTTCTGGCCCCCACCAGGCTGCGGACCAAGGTCGGCAGCCCGGCGTGTATCGTCTTCTCCCGCTAGTAGAGGGTCAGCCTTCCTCCTGGAAGGCCTCCTCGCGGGCTTTCTTGATGCTCGGCAGCGCCATCAGGACAAGCAGCAGCGCCGTCGTGATGAGCAGGCCCAGGCTGATCGGCCGTTCGATGAAGACCATGGCGTCGCCGCGCGAGAGCAGCATGGCGCGCCGGAAGTATTCCTCCATCTGTGGCCCCAGAACGAGCCCCAGAAGGAACGGCGCTCCTTCGCAGCCCAGCTTGACGAACACGTAGCCCAGCACGCCGAAGATCGCGACCTGCATGACGTGGAACGTACTGTTTTGCAGACTGTACGCACCGATGCAGCAGAACAGCAGGATGGCCGGTGCCAGGTAGCGGTACGGCACCGTCAGCAGCTTCACCCACATGCCGATCATCGGCAGGTTGATGATGACCAGCATCGCGTTGCCGATCCACATCGAGACGATCATGCCCCAGAACAGGTCGGGCTTCTTGGTCATGACCTCGGGGCCCGGCTGAATGCCCTGGATGATCATGGCGCCGACCATCAGCGCCATGACGGCGTTGGATGGGATGCCCAGCGTCAGCATCGGGATGAACGAGGTCTGGGCCGCGGCGTTGTTGGCCGCTTCCGGGGCCGCGACGCCCTCGACCGCGCCCTTGCCGAACTGGCCGGGTGTCTTCGACAACTTCTTCTCGAGCGTGTAGGCCGAGAAGGCGCCGAGGGTCGGTCCACCGCCCGGCAGCACGCCGAGCAGCGATCCCAGCAAAGTGCCGCGCAGGATGGCCGGAATGGAGCGCCTGATCTCTTCGCGGGTCGGCCACAGCGACCCGACTTTGATCGCGCCTCCACGTTCAAGATGTCGTTCGAGGTTGACCACGATTTCGGCAATACCGAACAGGCCCATGGCGATCGGCGCGAAGTCGATGCCGTCGCTCAGCTCCGGGATGTCGAAGGTGAAGCGCTGCGCGCCGGTGTTCACGTCGGTGCCGATCAGGCCGAACAACAGCCCGAGGAACACCATCGAAATCGCCTTGGTGATCGAGCCGCTGGCCAGGACGACGGCGGCGACCAAGCCGAGCGCCATCAGGGAGCAGTAGTCGGCCGGGCCGAACTTCTGCGCCATGCGCGTCAGCGGCTCGGCAAAGATGACGATGATGATGGTGCCGATCGTGCCGGCGAAGAACGAGCCGACGGCGGAGATCGACAGCGCCGCACCGGCACGCCCGTTGCGCGCCATCTGGTAGCCATCGAGACAGGTCACGACCGAGGAAGCCTCGCCCGGCAGGTTCACCAGGATCGAAGTCGTCGAACCGCCATACTGCGCACCGTAATAGATGCCCGCCAGCATGATCAGCGAGGCGGTCGGCGGCAGGTGGAAGGTGATGGGCAGCAGCATGGCGATGGTCGCCACCGGGCCGATGCCGGGAAGAACGCCGATCAGCGTGCCGACCATGCAACCCAGCAGCGCATAGGTCAGGTTCTGGAAGGTGAAGGCGACACTGATGCCGAGGACGAGATTGTCTAGGAGATCCATTTTACCAAATCCCCTGCACGACAGAGATATTCATGCCCAGCCCGACCTTGAAGACGACCGTGCAGAGGATGGAGAGGACGACGATGTTGCCGAGCACTTCGGTCAGCTTGAATTCTTCGCCGGCCAGCGAAGAGATCATGACCAGTACGACCAGCGATGGGATCAGTCCCGCACGTTCGAACAGGAGCGCGAAGCAGACGATACCGAGGGTCACCAGCGTGATCGGCTTCCACTTCGGCCGTTCGACCGGTTCGCTGCCGCTCACCAGCGCCACGATGCAGACCACGACGCCCAGAGCCAAAAGGATCAGCGAGAGCATCCGCGGCACATAGCCGGGTCCCATTCGGACCGGCGTCCCGACCGCCAGGTGCTGGCCGAAATAGAGAGCCGCCAGACCGAAGGCGACAAACATCAACCCGGACAGGAAGTCCTTGGTCAGAAACCGATTCACGGTGTTTCGCTCCCCAAACGTTTACGCTGTGCTGCGACGGCCATAATCGCGAAACACAGCGCCAGACCCTACGCCGCGATTCTTACGCCAAGCTGACGCCGGGTGCGGTCACCCCCGCTCTCCGGAATGAAGGAGCATTCACGTCGCCCAAGACAGTTCCGCCCCGCAGCATTTCCGTCGATGGATTTGACGGATCCGGCGGGTGATGTGCGGAATGGAGCTGTGAATTGCCGGCCAGGGAGAGCTTCGTGAGCGACAAGACCTATGGGTTCGAAACATTGGCACTGCATGCCGGCGCCGCGCCCGATCCGACAACGGGCGCCCGGGCCCAGCCGATCTATCAGACGACCGCCTACGTCTTCGAAGACGCCGACCATGCAGCCGCCCTCTTCAATTTGCAGACGGTGGGATTCATCTATTCGCGGCTGACCAACCCGACGAATGCCGCGCTCGAGACGCGTCTGGCGACGCTGGAGGGCGGGCGTGGCTGCACCGTCGCGTCCTCGGGACACGCCGCGCAAGTCCTCGCCCTCTTCCCCCTGATGGCGCCCGGCGCCGAGATCGTCGCTGCCTCGCGCCTCTACGGCGGCTCTCTGCAGCAGATGAAGAACACCTATCCCAAGTTCGGCTGGACCGCGAACATCGTCGATGCGGACACGCCGGACAATTTCAAGCGCGCCGTCACCGACAAGACCAAGGCGTTCTTCATCGAGAGCCTCGCCAACCCGGGCGGCGTGATCAGCGACATCGAGGCGATCGCGCGCATCGCGGAGGATGCGGGCGTACCGCTGCTGGTCGACAACACGCTGGCCACGCCCTGGCTCTGCAAGCCGATCGACTACGGTGCGACACTGGTCGTGCATTCCACGACGAAATTCCTGAGCGGCACCGGCACGTCGATGGGCGGCGCGGTCGTCGATTCCGGCAAGTTCGACTGGTCCCGCGGCGGAAGATTCCCGAGCCTGGCCGGCCCGGAGCCGGCCTATCACGGGCTGAACTTCTACGAGACGTTCGGTGACATGGCCTACACGTTCCATAGTCATGCCGTCGGCCTGCGCGATCTCGGCCCCACCCAGGCACCGTTCAATGCCTGGCTCACCATGCTCGGCATGGAGACGCTCGGCCTGCGCATGGAGCGTCATTGCGCCAATGCGCTGGCCGTGGCGCAGCATCTCGAGAAGCATCCGGCCGTGGCCTGGGTGAACTATGCCGGCCTGCCCTCCAACAAGTACAACGGCCTTGCGAAGAAGTACCTGCCCAAGGGTGCGGGCTCGGTCTTCACCTTCGGGGTCAAGGGCGGCTACGACGTCGGTGTCAAGGTCGTCGACAGCGTCGAGCTCTTCTCGCACCTCGCCAACATCGGCGACGCCAAGAGCCTGATCATCCACCCCGCCTCGACCACGCACCGCCAGCTCTCCGAGGAGCAGCGGGTAGCCGCCGGGGCCGGCCCCGACGTGCTGCGCCTGTCGATCGGCATCGAAACGGTTGCAGACATCATCGCCGATCTGGATCAGGCTCTGGAAAAGGCGACGCGCCCCTAGCCCGTCGCCGCCCTACGCCGGGAACACGGCGAGGCAGGAGGATGGAATGCTCAGCAAGGCGGACAACGAGTTCCTGACCCGTGCCGGCAAGGGCACGCCCATGGGCGAAATGCTGCGGCGGTTCTGGATGCCGGCGCTGCTATCGGAAGAGCTGCCCGAACGCGACGGACCGCCGAAGAAGATCAGGATCATGGGCGAGGACCTGCTGGCCTTCCGCCAGACCGACGGGCGGGTGGGAATCGTCGAGCCACACTGCCCGCATCGCGGCGCCAACCTCTACTATGGCCGCAACGAGAATTGCGGCCTGCGCTGTTCGTTTCACGGCTGGAAGTTCGACATCGACGGCAACTGTGTCGACCTACCGACCTCGCCGCCTGAGTCTGCCTACAAGGACACGATCAAGCTCCTCGCCTATCCGACGCGCGAATGGGCCGACCTGATCTGGGTCTACATGGGCCCGCGCGAGACGATGCCCGAGCTGCCCCAGCTCGAGCTGGGGCTGGTCCCCGCCGGCCATCGCTTCGTCACCAAGAAGTGGCAGGACTGCAACTGGGTCCAGAGTCTCGAAGGCGCGATAGACACCTCGCACTTCTCCTTCCTGCACAAGGTGCTGGCGACGGACGACGAGGCGGCGCGACGCGCCATGAGTCGCGCGGCGCTGAGCGACCAGGCAAAACCCGACGATCGCGTACGCTGGGTGCAGAATGACCCGCGGCCTCGTTTCAGCGTGCTGGGCCACGATACAGGACTGGTGATCGCCGGCGGCCGCAAGACCGATTCCACCGACCTCTACTGGCGCATCGCGCAGTTCCTGATGCCCAACCACGCCTACACGCCCGCCGCCTTCCCAGGCGAAATCTACTACGGGCAATCGTGGGTACCGGTCGATGACGTGAACTGCTGGATCTACAGCTACTGCTGGCAGCCGGACCGGCCGCTCAGTAACTCGGAGCGCGCCAAGTATCGGGGCGGCTTCAACGTCCATTCCGAGGTCGACGCCGACTATCGCCCCCTGCGCAACAGAGACAACGATTACCTGCGCGACCGCAGCGTCCAGCTCACCGAGAACTTCACCGGCATCACCGGCGTTTCCGAGCAGGACGCCGCCATCCAGGACAGTCAGGGGCCGATTCAGGATCGCACCAAGGAGCATCTCGGACCGACCGATATCGGCATCGTCGAATTCCGCAAGCTGGTGATGGGCACGGCGCGCCGCCTCGTCTCCGGCGAGCCGCCCGCCGCGGCCCAGAAAGCGCATCGCTATGCCGTCCGCTCCGGCGGCTGGATCGCGGC
>Ga0182739_1002181_pt1 | contig 18654 bp, 11 predicted proteins | sample eDN5th30CBELigBY_FD_128873 | JGI IMG/M metagenome (GOLD analysis project Ga0182739, IMG submission 128873) | Enriched backyard soil microbial communities from Emeryville, California, USA - eDNA 5th pass 30_C BE-Lig BY (version 2) (version 2) | ecosystem: Environmental > Terrestrial > Soil >...
ACAAATGAAACTATCTTATTTAATGCCAGCCGTTGCACTTGCGTTTACCGCCAGCACGCTACTCGCCCAAACCGATCAGTCAACCATAAAGGAAGACTTCCAACCGTCCGTGCTGAATCAGCCCGGTCAGGAGTATCCCCAGGTTAATTCGCAGGGGTACGCACGTTTCCGAATCAACGCACCCCAGGCAGACAGTGTGCGTGTGAGCCTGGGTTTGGGTGGCCGCGGCGGAACCGTACTGACGAAAGGAGACGACGGTGTTTTTACCGGCACGACCGAGGGCCCAATGGATGAAGGTTTTCATTATTACAGACTTACGGTTGACGGAGGGACCTTTAACGATCCAGGTACGTTAAGTTTCTACGGCTCGATACGATGGGAAAGTGGTATTGAGATACCGGCTCATGATCAGGATTTCTATGCACTCAAAGACGTTCCGCACGGGCATGTCCAGCAGGTTTTGTTTCCGTCAGCGAGCACTAACACGTCCCGCCGGGCGTTTGTATATACCCCTCCTGGTTATGAAAACGGATCTGAGCGGTATCCCGTATTGTATTTACAGCACGGTTGGGGCGAGGATGAAACCGCATGGTCAAACCAGGGGCGTGCCAATCTGATCATGGATAACCTGATAGCCGATGGCAAAATTAAGCCCTTCATTATCGTGATGACGTATGGAATGACCAACGTACCACGGACAGGTGGACTGCGGAATTTTAAAATCGAGCCTTTCCAAACGGTTTTGATCGATGAGTTGATCCCCTATGTAGACAGCCACTTCCGTACGCTCACCGATCGGGATAACCGTGGGATGGCCGGGCTTTCCATGGGTGCCATGGAAACGCGCATGATTACGCTTAATAAATCCGACCTCTTTGGCTACTTCGGCCTGTTGAGTGGAGGGGTGTATACTCCCGAAGATCTTGCCGGAAAGACCAAGCCTAACCTGGTCTTTATCAGTACAGGCAGTAAGGAGCGCCCCGAGGAGGTGAAGAAGGCCGTTGGCGAGTTGACGGAAGCTGGTTATAAAGCTGTTTCATACGTTTCTGAGGGCACGGCGCACGAATTCCAGACCTGGCGCCGAAGCCTGTACCAACTGGCGCCGTTACTCTTTCAGTAATTTAACCTGATCTGCTGCTGCGAAGCAGCTTATTTACTTTATAATTGTTTAGCGTGAAAGCCCCGATTCTCCCCGTTTCGGGGCTTTTGTTTGTATGCCGCTCCTTAAAATTAAGCGTTTCATCAGTTAATGGCTGCCATACCTTCATCACCTTCGGCTTTGTCTACATATTCCGCCAAATTCACCGGCTAGTTGACCGCGTTTTGTTCATTTGCATCCAGCCGGACGCCTTCTCATCGCTGGAGCGTTATCATTGCATTAAAAAAAGGATAATGATGAAAACAATGAACGCGTACCAGCTGATGAAATTCTTTTTGCATGTTTTTCTTCTTTCAACCAACCTTACGCTATTTGCGCAAACTAAATTGACCGGGGTTGTCGTTGATGAAAGTGGAAAGCCAATTCCTTATGTCGCTATCCAAATAAGTTCATCCGATAGGCAACTACAAGATTCAACATTCAGTGATCAGAATGGTCAGTTTGAGTTTCCCATTGATAACCATGTAACGCTTCTTTTGAGCGCAAAGGCGATGGGATATCGGGAGGAGATAATGGAAATTGCATGGGATACCGATGAAAATGCACCGTTTAAAATCACGTTATACGCGGATGTTATCAAGTTGGACGAGGTGTCGATAACGGCGTCTAAAGATGTTTTTGAGCAACAAGCTGACCGCCTGGTCGTTAACGTGGGTCAAATCCCTTCTGTGGCTGGACTTTCAACGTTTGAGCTGCTAAAAAGAATTCCCGGTCTTTTGGTTTCGGATGATAAAATAGAACTGGCAGGCACGGGTAGTGCAACTATCCTGATAAATGGCAGGGAGACTAGATACAATGATGTCTCACAAGCGCTGAAGGGACTGAATGCCGGCAACGTTGAAAAAGTGGAAGTAATCTCACACCCCGGGGCCAGTTACGAAGCGGCTGGAGGGAGTATAATCAATATTGTGACAAAGCGAAAGAAAGGCGATGGCTGGAGCGGAAACCTGAATATCCTTGGTGGAACGGGTATCTACCATAAAGGAAGGGATAAGGTGGATAGGAACTTCAATACGCTTAGTCCGTCTATCAACCTGAATTATAGCACCGATAGGGTAAGCTTGTACGGGTACTATAGTTATTTTTACAGTAATGTATTTGACCATAAAGCGTATGAGCGAACGATAGGCCCCATGGTGTTTTACCAACGTTCTTATACTCCCTGGCATGCCAAGAACCACAATGCCCAATTTGGTGGGGATATTTATCTGACAAAAAGGAATACGCTGAGTGTCGGTGTCAGTACACTAAACAGGGCGATAAGTAAAGAAAGCGATAATGTAACGGATGAACTGTTGGCTAACAGCGGTGCCAAAATCAGCTCCTTCAGTAGTTTAATCGATTTGAATGAAAAGCAGCAAAACACGACCTTGACCGTCGGCTGGCAATTGGATGTGGATACCGTGGGTGGGCAATTATCTGCTGATGTGGAGTACGCTACCTTCAAGATCAATAGTGCAGGCGAGTACGACAACGTGCTCGACATGGGCGAGCGGTATGTTAATCACCAATCCATCAACAACCCGGTTAAACTCTTTGTTGCCAAAACGGATTTCAAAACCAGGGTATTTGCAGCCTATGCGCTGGAGGTAGGCGCTAAGACAAGTTATGCAACCATCGATAACGGCCTGCGCTTTCTGAGGAATGGTATGGTGGACAACGAGACAAGTACAGACTTTGCTTATCGGGAAAATATCAATGCCGCCTACCTGTCGCTCGAAAAACGGTTTAAATTCGCGGAAGTGAAGCTGGGCGTGCGTGCGGAACAGACCAGGGCGATGGGCGATGAGAAAGGGGTGGAGGTGTTAAATAGGGATTACGTGCAGTTATTTCCGTCGTTATTTGTTAAAAAGGATATTTCGAAGAATTTTGGAACGGTATTCCAATACAGCAAACGGGTGAATCGGCCGAGTTACTTGCAGCAAAATCCGTTTAAACGATACATCGATTCGCTGACCTATACGCGGGGTAATCCGCTGTTGCAACCGGAGACGGCGAATCAATACCGGCTTGCGCTGACATTCAGAAATCGTCCATTCGTTATCCTCTCCTACAATAACAGAAATAACGTTATTTTTCAAAATGCTCCCCAGCAAATCGGAAATATTACCTATACGATGCCGGAGAACCTTGGACGATATGAGAATTTTGGTGTCCAAGTAAATCTACCGATTACATTTATTCCGAATACCGAAGGATACGTCAGCAATCAACTCATGTCAAACCGGTATCGGGCGCATTATTTAGACGGCGTTTTTGACCAACAACAGTGGAACGTGCTTTCTTTCCTGCAGCTCGATTATCGGTTCGATAGCGAGTGGGTGTTTGGCGTATCGGGATACTATATCAGTAAATCTTTGAATGAATTTGCGTTGATTGATAGCAAGGGTAGTTTGAATTTGAGTTTACAACGTACCGTATTGGGAGGAAAAGGAAAAATCAATTTAAGTGCAAATGATATCCTTTATACTGACCAAACCAGGGCCATGATTCATTATCAGGATATCGATATTAAGTTGAGACAACGAATTGAAAGTAGAAATTTCAGGCTTTCGTTTACGTATAATTTTGGTGGAACGGATGGAAAAGCGCGTCGTAGAGAAGTGGAGAAATCGGAAGAATATAATCGGGTTAATTGACGATGCGCGGGCCGGAGTCGGAAATCACCTTTGATGCGCAATCGACATTTGTACTGCCGGTCGTGGGGAAAAAAGATGCGTTTGTTTTTATGGCCGACCGTTGGAAGCCGGGCGATCTTAAAGATAGTCGCTATATTTGGTTGCCCGTCCGCCTCGACGAAGAGACACCTTATGTACAATGGGAAAACTCGTGGGGGTTGGACGATTTATGATGAATGTTAACTGCTTATGAAGAGGATAATCCTAATTGGCGCCTGGATGTTATGCGGCCTGTTGCCAGGCTTCTCACAGCCGCGTGAGCTGGGACTCCGGACGGATGTACCGCTCGACTCCATCCGGTTAAGCGACCCCTTTATCCTCGCGGATAGTCTAACGTCCACGTATTACATGACCGGTACGGGCGGACTGCTATGGAAAAGTACCGATTTGGAAAAATGGACAGGGCCTTTCCGGGTTATCCAGCATGATCCTCAATCGTGGATGGGACCGCGGCCGATGGTGTGGGTGGCGGAATTACATGCCTACAACGGTAAATACTACAACTTTGCCACCTTTACCAATCGCGATGTGAAAATAGATACGGTAAAGGGAAATGTGATTGAACGTCGCGCATCGCACGTGCTGGTCAGCGACCGTCCCGACGGTCCATACGTGCCAATGGCGGATGCTATATACCTGCCAGCTGATATGCCTACACTGGATGGCACGTTTTGGGTGGATGGGGACGGCAAACCGTATATGGTGTACTGCCACGAATGGCTGCAGAACTGGAACGGTACGATGGAAAAGATTGAACTGAAGTCCGATTTGAGCGGCTCGGTGGGCGAAGGGAAAATCCTGTTCCGGGCAAGCGATTCGCCGTGGAGCAAGGAACGTGATGAACAGGGCAACGTCGTGCCCAACAAGGTGACCGATGGTCCTTTCCTGTTCCGCACACAGACGGGCAAATTGGGTATGCTGTGGACCAGTTGGGTATTTGACGTATACACCCAGGGCGTGGCTTATTCGGAAAGCGGTACACTGGATGGCCCCTGGATACAGGAAGTGGCGCCGATTACCCCGCCCAACCACGGGCACGGCATGCTGTTCCGTACGTTTGATGGCAAGCTCCTTATGGCCGTACACAGCCACCGCGCCGACGAAAACGGTCGATATATCCGTATCCCCAAGTTGTTCGAAGTGGATGATTCGGGCGATAAGCTGGTGGTATTGGGACTATAAAAGGGAATTTAACTAAGTTTGCCCGGCAGTTAAGCGAATTTTACACGAATGGAGAGATTTATCAATACATTACCCACTTATTTGACCAGGCCGTTTCAATGGAGTGTTTATATGCTCGCAAGTGCCGTAGCCTTTTGGAGTTGTACCAGCAATACGCGCAACTGTAATCCGGCATCTACTTACCAATACACGGCCATGACCGACTCGCTGGCCGCGGGCCTGAAGTGGCCGGAAGATTTGGACATCAGTGTATTTGCGGATGCGGCGCTGGTGCCAAGCCCGGCGTGCATGGCCGTGTCGGCACTGGGCGACGTGTACGTGGGGGTAGACAAAATGGGATCCCTCGGCAAGGACATGGGCTACGGTGCAATCGTAAAGTTGATTGATTGCAACGGCGATGGCATCCTTGACGCGCATACCGAATTTGCCAAGGTGGATAACCCCCGTGGCATCCTGGCCATGGGGAATAAGGTATTCGTCTTGCATACGCGCTTTTCGTCAGAAACGGGAAAGGCGGAGAACATGGACTTGGTGTTGTTTGTCGACAGCGACAACGACGGGGTGGCCGACAGCGCCGCACAGCCGTTGATTACCGGCCTGAGCAATCCCACTTACCTGGCCGAGCGGGGCACCGACCACGCCACCAATGGCATCCAACTGGGCATAGACGGCTGGATCTATATCGCCGTGGGCGATTTCGGCTTCCACAAAGCGACCGACCGCGAAGGTACTCAACTGACCATGCTCGGCGGCGGCGTATTGCGTGTGCGGCCCGATGGCACGGAAATGGAAGTGTATACCCATGGTACACGCAATATCTACGATGTGGCTATCGATCCGTTGATGAACATGTTTACGCGCGATAATACCAATGACGGCGGGGGGTGGAACATCCGCTTCTCCCACCAATTGCAATCGGGCGAATACGGGTACCCGCTGTTGTTCAAACACTATACGGAGGAAATTATTCCCGCGTTGGTAGATGTGGGTGGCGGCTCGGGGACAGGCGCACTTTACCTGAACGACCACCGTTGGCCGGACAGCTACAATAATACACCCCTGATGGCCGACTGGGGCCGGAGTTACCTCTATAAGCATCCGGTTACCGCCGATGGGCCGACCTTCACACAGGCCGAAGAACCGTTTATCCAGTTGCCGCAGATTACTGATGTGGACATCGATGGGTCGGGGATCATGTACCTGTCGGCGTGGGACGGCGCAGGGTACTCGGGTAGCCCGGACATCGGCTACCTGGTCCGTGTGGTGCCCAAAGCATGGGAATACGAGCCATTTGCCGATGTAACCCAGAAATCGGATCGCCAACTCGTTGCGCTGCTGGAATCGCCCGATGCCAAAGCCAGGCAGGCAGCCCAATTCGAGTTGCTCGGCAGGAATCCGGACGAGCGGGTGGCCTCCCGCGTATGGAAATTGGTTGAAACGGAATCGTTGGACAAGCCACAGCGGGTAGGCGCATTATACACCTACGCACAACTGACGGGTAAGGCCGGCATTGAGCGCCTCGTGGAGGCTACGCAGGATGCCACCCTACAGGAATTCGCCCTGCGTGCCCTGGCCGATCGCAAAAGGCTGGCCAATGCCGTGCCCGCGGAACCTTTCCTTGCTGCGCTGCAATCGAATAATCCCCGGCTACGAGCCGTAGCGACCATCGGTGTGGGTAGGCTGGGTATACGGAAGGCCATCGATCAACTGCTCGATATCAACGTGCCGGCCTCGTTCAAGGCACCGGCGCTGGGCACCGAAGGCCCGCACGCCACACCCAATGCGGAAATCATTATTCCCCACCTTTCGGTAAGGGCATTGGTCGCACTGGATGCGGTGGAGGAATGCATCGATGCACTGGGCAGCGAACAGACCGATATGGCGCTCTGGGCCATGCGTTACTTCCACGACGACCGCGTAGTTGACGCGCTGATCGGCGCTTATGACCGTACCGACGACCCGGCCTATCGCGAGAAAATAATCAACACCCTGGCGCGGATTTATCACCGCGAGCCGGCTTACGACGCGTCGTGGTGGTGGGGAACGCGGCCCGACACCCATGGCCCGTACTACCGGACGGAAGAATGGTCTTCGACACCGGCCATACGCGGTTTCCTGACTGCGCAATGGGAAGCTGCCGGCACCGGGGGCAGGGACTTTTACCGCGCGCTTAACACCAAATACCGGCTGGGCATTGATCGTTTCGGTACCATTGACTTGGAAATCGCTCGGGCGGAAGCCGCGAAGGTGGACCTCGAAGCGATTAAGAATAAAAAAGGCCAGGTGGGCGAGTCGTCCATCGAAGACGTTTTGCTGGCGTTGCAGCAGATCAAGGGGGATCCGGAGGCAGGAGCGGCCCTTTTTGTGCAGCAGGGTTGTGTGGCCTGCCATACCGTAGACGCGAGCGGCCCGATGAAGGGGCCGTTTATGGGGCAGATTGGGTCAATCATGAACCGTGAACAAATTGCCGAGTCTATCCTCAAACCGAATGCCTCCATCTCGCAGGGATTTGCAACGGTGCAGATTGAGCTCAATAATGGCCAGATGTACGTAGGCTTTGTCACGGCTGAGTCGGCTGAAAAAGTCACCCTCAATAACATTGCCGGTGTGGCCACGGAAATCAAGACGGCAGACATCAAGGACCGCCGGGAGCTGGAGATGTCCATGATGCCTGAAGGCTTGGCCAATTCATTGAGTTACGAAGAGCTGGCTTCGCTGGTAACGTACCTGGAAAGGCAGAAATAGCGTGACTCAGATGGTTGCCTGCTCCGTTCGGGCCAGGTATGCTTCGTCGACCGAAGCACCGATGCCGGGTGCTTCCTGAAGTGTCATCCGGTATTTCGTATAGGTCGTTCCGCCGACAATCGGATCTTCCAATAAACCAAGCAGCGCACTGTCCAGGTCGAAGAACTGGATGCCGGGGCATGCGTAAGCCAAGTGCAGATTAGCGGTAACGGCCAATCGGCTTTCCAGCATGCCACCGATCATACAGGGGATGCCCGCATCCTGGCATACCGAATGGATGGCCACTGCTTCGCGGATTCCGCCCGATTTAGCCAGCTTGATGTTGATGTAGTCGCAGCTTTGGTGTCGGGCCAGCCGCATGGCGTCGCGGGCATAGTAGCAACTTTCGTCGGCCATGATGGGGACAGACACTGCCTGCCGCAAAGCATAAAGCAGTTCATCGTCCGAAGCGTGCATGGGTTGTTCGCAGAACTCGATGTCCGATGGCTCCATGGCCCGGAGGGCAGAAACCGCTTCCGCGAAGGTCCAGCCTTGATTGGCATCAATACGTATGGTTACCGTGGGGCCAACAGCCTGGCGGATGGCAGCAATTTTTTCAATATCCATCCGGACATCGCTGCCAACCTTTACCTTAATCGCCGTAGCACCCTGTCGGGCCAGTTCGCTGGCAGTGGCAGCCATCGTGGCGAGCGGGCCGATACCTATCGTAATATCGGTCGTTATGGACCGGGATTGACCGCCCAGGTAACGGTAAAGTGGAAGCCCGGCTTGTTTGGCGGCAAGATCGTATAGCGCCATGTCAAAGGCACTTTTCACCGTAGGGTTTTTTGCTGTAAACGTATCCAGCTCCGCCAGCCGTGAATCGATATCAAGCGCATCTTTCCCTTTCCATATCCGGGCAAAAGCCTGGGCCATGACGTAGCAGGTGTCCTGTGTTTCGCCCACAATGGATGGGAAAGCCGAACACTCCCCGAAGCCCTCCAGTCCGGATGAGGTGACGATACGTACCAGTAGGTTCTGGGCATAATCCATAGTGCCCGTGGAGATGGTGAAAGGCTCCATGCGAATGCTGAAGCGATAGATGGTAATGGACGTGATATTCATAGTCTATTTTTGGTAATAAATGTCAATGAGCGGTTTTTGTCGATAGTCGATACGCTTCGTCGATCAGGTAGCCGAAGAACGCCGATACATCCAATCCTGCCGCACGCAGCTGCTTGGGAACAAAACTGGTATCGGTCTGCCCGGGTATGGTATTCACTTCTAAGAAGAAGAACTTACCGGAAGTATGTTCCTGAATAAAATCGATTCGCACTACACCTCGGCAGTCGAGCGTATGGAACAAGGTGGTTACGAGTTGTTGAAGCTGTTTGAGCGCTGGCCCTTTGATGCGGCCCGGCGTAATATCGATGGGTTTTTCCGACAGGTATTTGGTTTCGAAATCGAAATATCCATCGCCCGAGATTACTTCGCTGGGTGGCAGTACAACTACTTCGCCATCTTTCATAAATGCACCCACGGAGTACTCCGTACCTACCACATATTCTTCGGCGATGATTTGTGCCGAATGATCAACAGCCAGCGCGTGAGTAAGTGCTGCGCGTGCGGCTATTTCGTCGGTTACTTTGGCCATGCCGATGCTGCTTCCGCCGGTGTTGGGTTTTATAAAGACCGGATACGCAAGTCTGGCGCTGAGAAATTGCTCAAACGCATCCGCGGTGGCGCTGATAACCACCGACCGGGCCACATGGAGGCCGGGGATCTGCGACGCAACTGCTTTGGTAAATGCCTTGTTCATGGTGAGTGCGGCTGTCTGCTGCCGGCAGGAAGTATAGGGAATTTTCAATAGCTCCAGATAGCCCTGTAGACAGCCATCTTCCCCAGGTACGCCATGTATGCAGATAAAAGCGACGTCGAAACGGATTTTCCCCTGAGGTAGATTTAAGGAAAAATCGTTCTTATCGATTTCGTAACGGCTGCCATCGGGGGCGGTATAATGCCAGGCGTCGGGAACGATGTGAATGATATACACCTCGAAACGATGGCGGTCCAGTTTATCAGCTACATTTCTCGCACTTTTTATGGAGATCTCAGACTCGGCGGTAAATCCGCCTGTTAGTAATGCTACTCGTTCTTTCTGTAATTGCATGGCTGACTTAATTCATAACTTTTGTACAAAGTTACCGCATGACGCACCTTACGGATATGCAACGGTTACCCACCTGTAAACGTTTTTTATGCAGTGTGGCGCAGGATTTAACACCTTAAAACGCTGGAAGTGAATTTGGGTTTATCACATCGTAATTTTCGTTTATTACTGTGCTGTGAGTTGTTTATTATTGCAGGATGAATAGCCCCATTTTTGAACACGACGCCGTCGTACTTGCCATCCTCCTGATTATTCTTGCTGTAGTATTCTACACGGCGAACAGCCCGGCACCATTTTTCCAGAAATTCTATCGCGTGGTGCCGCCCTTACTGCTATGTTATTTCCTGCCAGGTATATTGAATACCGCAGGTGTCATCTCGGGTGATGATTCGGGTGTGTATATTGTGGCATCGCAGTATCTGCTACCTGCCAGTCTGGTCTTGTTAATTATGGGAGTAGATTTAAAAGAGATCTGGAAGCTGCGTAAAAAAGCCGGGGTGATGTTTCTGGCCTCTGCGTTAGCCATTATTGTCGGGGGACCGCTGGCTGTGCTCGTTGGAAAGTTGCTTCTTCCAGGCGTGATCGATGGGGGCGACGGTGAGAACGCTTCGTGGCGCGGGTTGGGTACCATCGCAGCCAGCTGGACCGGCGGAAGCGCAAACATGGCAGCGATGTACGAAGTGTTTAAACCCAGTGCACGCCTGTACTCGGGAATGATCGCCCTCGATGTACTGATTGCAAATATCTGGTTGGCGACATTGCTAGCGGGTATCCCAAAAAAATCGAAGATCAACAAATGGTTGAGAGCAAATGATCAGGATACGCTCGAACTGGAACGGCAATTTAAAAGCAATGGTGCAGCGCAAAGACGGATGCCGACCATGCCCGATATGCTGCAAATCCTGGCAGTGGGGCTCGGCGTTACCGGTTTGGCTCACCTGCTGATAGGTATCATAGTGCCTTGGATTAAAACCAATGCACCGCAGCTGGAAGCATTTAACCTTACCAACGAGTTCCTGTGGTTGATCATCTTTACCACCACCTTCGGGATATTGCTTTCGTTCACGAAAGCCCGCAAGCTGGAGCAGGTAGGCTCTTCCATGGTAGGAAATGTTTTTCTGTACATGCTTATTGCTTCAATAGGTATGAAAATGAATATCCTCAACGTTTTTGACACACCGGGGCTGATTGTGATAGGGTTGATCTGGATCGTCATTCACGGCATCATCATTTTCGCGGTGGCACGGATATTCAAAATAAGCTATTTCTTCCTCGCTGTAGCCAGCGAAGCCAATGTAGGTGGAGCCCCCACCGCTACGGCGGTAGCCGCGGGGTTCAGTCCGGCGCTGGTGCCCGTCGCGGTGTTGCTGTCGGTATTGGGATATGCCGTAGGAAATTACGCTGGCTACGTCTGCGGATTACTGATGCAGTGGGTCAGTTGAGGGGCGTGTGACGAAAAAAGTGTAGTTTTGGAGGTCTGAGCCTGTTAGGATGAGTTAAGATAGAGATATGCGCGTACTACACCAAATGACACCCTACGAGCCCGATGAACAGTCTATTGTCTTCCAGGACACATACCCTGTTCCGTATCTTCACAATCACCGCGAAACGCAGATTATCTGGGTAAAGCGGGGTACGGGCAATGCCGTAATCGGCAATCATGTGCAACCATTCAGGCCAGGCGAGATATACGTGGTGGGATCTAACCAGCCCCACCTGTTTGAAGCGTCGAATGGCGATCAGGAATCCATCAACATGCTTTGCCTCTATGTTGACCACCGGCGTATCTTTTCAGGCGTATCGGGCTATATACCGGAGCTGTCGGTGGTAGCGGATTTTATGAAAGAAGCCGACGCAGGGCTACAGGTGCCGTCAGACTATGTAGATTCAATCGCCAGGGCGATGGTTGATGTATGCCATAAGCTAGGATTAGCGCGGTTCATGAGTTTCTTGCAATTGATCAGTCTCTTAATAGAAATCAAGGCAAAGGAAGACTGGAAGCCGCTATCGGCAGTACTCGACTCGGATTCGCCTTCCGTATCTGATCGATTGAATGTCATTTACCGGTATACACTGGAGCATTATATGGATCAAATCACACTGGAAGAGGTTGCCAAACTGGCTTGTATGACGCCCAACGCCTTTTGCTCCTATTTCAAAAAGTATACCCGAAAAACCTATTTTTCATTTCTCAACGACCTGCGTATACGCCAGGCTTGTGAAAAATTGCTTCGAGGCAATTACCCTACGATTGCTTCAGTTGCATACGACTGCGGTTTCATCAATACCATTACGTTCAATCGTGTGTTTCGCCGGCTGCTGGGGATGACACCAACCGAGTATGTGCAGAAATATGCCGTAAAAGGTAAAGTCATCGAAGTGTTTTCAGAATCGCCCTTTTATTGATTTCCGCTTTTGTAGTTAATTTCGGTTTATTGGTGAATAATGGCGGTAACATCTGCCTATTCGATATGGCTAACTTTGTCATGATAATTCCCAATTCCGATTGTTATGAATAGAAAACTGCTTGTTTTTGCGTGTAATTTTGTATTGATTCACGGTCTTTTTGCTCAGCAGACGATTACCAAAAACCTCTCCCGTAAGTTTGACGGCCTGCTGGAACAACGTGATGCTCAGGCGCCCGGGGCAATTGTTATGGCCTCATTAAACGGGAAACCTTTCTACCAAAAGGCGGTGGGCCTCGCCAACGTCGAACTGCAGGCACCCCTTACGGTAGATGCGGTATTTGAAGCCGCTTCGGTGTCCAAGCAATTTACGGCCACCGCCGTGCTCCGGCTGGTGGAGGAGGGCAAACTGAATCTGGCCGATGATATCCGTACATACTTCCCTGAGTTGCCCGATTACGGGCAGGTGATTACGATCAAGCACCTGCTTACGATGACGAGCGGTCTGCGCGATTGGCGCAACATCACCTACTTGATGGGCAAGCCCACCTATGAGCATGTATATACGCAGGATGAGGCATTTGAGATCATCTGTAAGCAACAGGGCCTCAATTTTATGCCCGGCGAGCAGTATTCGTATTGCAACAGTAATTACGATTTGCTGAGCATGCTGGTATCGCGCATTACCGGCGAACCTTTCATCGATTACGCGACCCGGGAAGTGCTCGCACGTGCAGGACTTGAGGGGACACGATGGCGTGATGATCCTTATGCCATTGTCGATAATAAAGTGCAGGCGTACAATAAAATTAAGGACAACTATGTGCAAAGCCCTGTGCTGGAAAAGACACATGGCGCGGCCGGTTTGCTGGTTAATGCGGGTGACCTTATCAAGTGGGCGGACTACTGGGGCGCCAGCGGCTTCGGTGAATCGGTCGGTTCGCTGCGTACGCAACTTGGCGTGTTGAACAACGGCGATACCATCACCTATGCGTGCGGCGGGGTTTGGGTGAAGCAACTGGCTGGGTTTACGGAGGTTGCGCACTCTGGCTTGCTTGGTGGGTTCCGCGCGTGGGTAGCGCATTACCCAGAGGTAGGTCTATCGGTGTCTTATCTCACCAACGACAAGTCTTTTTCGCTTACGGAAGTGCGTGAGCAGGTTTCCAGCGTGTTGGAGATCTTATCGGGGCCTCCGGTTGCATCGGAAAAGAAGCCATTGACCCCTGCCTTGCTTTCACAATTACCCGGGCACTACCGAAACGTGAACGGCTACCAGGTTACGGAAATCAAAAAGCAAGACAGTGTGCTTACGCTGGCGGGCGATACACTTTATCGATTGTCTGCCGACACCCTGGTGCTCGGAAGTCAGCATTACGTGGTGCGTGATAGTTTGACATTGGAGTTGGTCGATTCTGACGATGGCATTGTATATCGAAAAGCTCCGCTTCCATCAGTCAGCCAACAACAGCTCAACGGATTTGCGGGCACATACACGTGTCCTGATATCGATCTGACACTCCGGCTGGAAGTGGTCGATGGCGGACTGAAAGCCTACCGCAAACCCTATGACGGCGTCAAGCTGTTCCCGGCTTATGAAGCGAACGGTGAAGTGGGCTACTACGGGTTTCTGACAGGTCTGAAAACCGTATTCCGGTTTTCTCGCGATGCTTATGGGCAGCCTGTATTGCATGTGAGCATACCGCGGGCCGAAAATTTCCGGTTTAACCGGCACATCAATTTATAAAATATCAATAACCATTACCAACTCAAAAAATGAAGATAACCATGAAAAGAAGATGTAGCCAGCAATGGTATATTGGTCTGATGTGTTGCGTATTGGCTCTTTTACTGAGCCATCCGCATCGCGCTGTCGGCCAACAGCGGGTTTCCGGTACAGTGGTAAGCGCTATGGATGGCGCACCGCTTGCCGGCGTGTCTATCCGGGTGAATGGGAGTGCCGGCAGTAGCATGACTGACGACCGGGGACAGTTCCAGGTTACGGTCACGGCGACAGACGTGACGCTGGTTTTTACCTCTATCGGCTATCAGGACCAGGAGGTTCCCCTCCAAGGGCGGACGTCGTTGCAGGTCGCGCTCCAAGAGGCTGAACGATCGTTGGACGAAGTGCAGATCACGGTGCCATATGGCAATCAATCGCGTGGCTCGTTTACCGGATCAGCAGCCGTGGTGCGCGGTGAAGACCTGGCCGATAGGCCCCGCTCATCCTTCCAGACATCGCTTCAGGGCAACGTAGCAGGTCTGCAGGTGATGGAATCAACGGGCCAACCCGGTGCCGCACCTACTGTACGGCTACGGGGAATCACATCATTCGGTGCCAGTAACACCCCGCTGTATGTGGTAGATGGCGTGCCCATGCTCACGCAAAACGTATCAGGGTTGGCCTTCTCGTCAAACTCCGGAGCCGGTATCAATCCCAACGACATCGAATCGGTAACCGTGCTCAAAGATGCGTCGGCGACATCAGTCTACGGGTCGCAAGCGGCCAACGGTGTGATCATGATCACAACGAAAAGCGGTAAGGCAGGGCGTACGGCAATTAACTTCTCGGCAAACTACGGCATTAATCACATATCAACCGGTGCCCGTAACAAGCCTTTAAATACTGCGGAAATGACCGAACTGTTGATTGAAGGTGTCATAAATAGCGATATCAATGCTACGATAGGCGAGATTACCACGCCCGAAGCGGCCTATGAATATTTAATTGACCAGGGATTGAACCCGAACATCAATACGGATTGGTACGACGTCATTGTACAGACGGGCCAATACCAGCAATACAACCTTTCGGCATCGGGAGGGACAGACAAGACCCGGTTTTTCCTTTCGGGCAATTACTACACCCAAGATGCGGTAACCAAGGGGCAAGGCTTTGAGCGGAAGACGGGTCGGCTGAATATCGAGCACCAGGCAAGCGATCGGTTGTCATTCAGCGCCCGTCTATCCGGGGCGGCCCAGCGGCTGAATACCATTCCGGGGGCCGGTACCGGTCAGAACCCGATGCGTTCGCTGAACCGGTTGGTGCCTTGGCTGGCTCCTTATAACGAAGATGGGAGCTACAACATGGCCATCACCCACAACCCCGAGTTGGTGCGCCTCGAAAATCGCTATGAAACCAACATCTACCAGGCGGTAGGCAATGTAGGGGGCGAATATAAACTCCTGAAATCACTTGCCGTCGAATCACGGGCCGGTATCGATTTCAGCTTCTCGGACGATTTCCGGTATTGGAGCCCACTTTCGCGCGACGGAATGGGACCGAATGGACGTGGCATGCAGTATGACCGCACCTGGAATAACTGGACGTTGACCAATTTGCTGAAATTCAACGACCGCTTTAACGACTGGGGCATAAGTGCAACCCTGGGGCAGGAAGCCGGAAAACGTAACCTGAAAAGCGTAAGTACACAAGCCAACAACTACGTAGCCGAAGACCTGTATACACTGGCCAACACTTCTGAGCCTTATATCGCCTGGAGTTCGCAGTCGCACGCCAGCATTGCCAGCTATTTCCTGATCGGTAATTTTGACTTTAGCGAAAAGTACTACCTCAATGCATCCATACGCAGGGACGGATCCTCGCGCTTCGGTCGGGACGTCCGCTACGGGAACTTCTGGTCGTTGGGCTTTGCATGGAACGTGCACAAGGAAGGGTTTATGGAAACTGTCGGGTTTGTTGACCAACTGAAGCTCCGCGCGAGCATTGGCACCAGCGGCAACCAGTTGGGCGATTACTACGGTGCACTGGGGTATTATTCGACCAACCAGAATTACCTCAACCTGCCCGGTTTTGCCATCGGCCAGATCGAAAGTGGGTCACTGCGCTGGGAGCGCAACCGGCCGTTGGATATCGGTGTGGAATTCGCCCTCTTCAACAACCGGCTCGATGGCACAATCGATTGGTATAGCCGGCAAACTTCAGATCTTATCCAGGACATGCCCGTCTCGCATACCAATGGGGTAACCAGCCTCAATTACAACGTAGGCGGTATGAGAAACTATGGCGTCGAAATAGCCCTTAATTCGCGCAATGTGGTAAGTAAAGACGGCCGCGGGTTTGCGTGGTCAACAAACTTCAATATCACCACACAGCACAATAAAATTACCGCCTATCAAGACGATCGAAAGGTAGAAGGACGATACCTCCGGGAAGTAGGTGGGGATTTTTATCAATTTTACCTCCGGGAGTACGCAGGTGTTGACCGTCAAACCGGCGAAGCGCTGTGGTATACCAACAGCGGCCGCGACGCGACCACCAAGGACTTCAACGAGGCGGCACCCTTCAAGCTAGATGGGAAAAGTGCGATAGCCAACTTCTTCGGAGGCATTACCAACACCTTCTCTTATCGTGGTGTGTCGCTCTCTGCCATGGTGTATTTCAATTGGGGTGGTTACGTATACGATGTATGGGGGCAGTATACGCAGTCCGATGGGTCGGCGCGGCTAAGCGAAACCGGCGCCATTGCACGGGTGGCCTACGAAAACCGCTGGCGGGAACCGGGGCAGGATGCCGCCTACCCGAAGATGGTGTTCGGCGGCCGTCAATCGGGGCTTACCGGACAGGAATCTACCCGCTTCCTGTACGACGGCAGTTATATCCGGCTGCGCGATGTCACAGTGAGCTACCAACTGCCAACCGAACAGCTGCGGCTGCCTTTCAGTAACGCGACCGTATTTGTGCGCGGCAATAACCTGTATACGTTTATCAAAGATGATTTGCTGCCCTTTGATCCGGAGACCGATGTGTCGGGGTTATTGGACCAAAACCTCCCCATTGCGCGTCAATACGTATTCGGGGTCAATGTGAGATTCTAACCATCAGCGCCAATAAAAACAGAACGATCATGTACAACCATATGAATATGACCATCAAGAAAATAGCCTGGAAACCCCTATTGGTGAGCTGCTGTGTGCTACTTGCCTATGGGTGCAGCGATAGTTTCCTGGATGAACGGAACCCACAATCGGTCGGGTTCGACCACATCAAAGACACGGAATCGCTAACGGCGGCCACCATTGGTGTATATAGCAATTTCAATGCGACCAATTATTATGGCCGCACGTTTATCGTCACGCCCGAAGTTATCGGAGATAATACTTTCATCAGCTTCAGGAATGGCGGCCGTTACCTCAATCACGACCGATTTGCCATCACCAATGGAGACGGTTACGTTACCGGCGCCTGGACAGCTATGTACCGCGTGGTGGCGAATGCCAACCTGGCACTGGCCGCGGCGCGCGCCATCGATTGGCCGGCAAACCAGCAGCAGGAGGCCAATCAATTGATGGGCGAGCTGTTGGCCTGCCGTGCGTTGGCCTACTTTGACTTGCAGCGCTTCTTTGCCCAGCCTTATAACTATACCGCAGATGCCTCCCACCCGGGTGTGCCCTTGATTACCCAACCCAGTAACGACATCATTGCTCCAGCACGCAGTGCTACGGCCGAAGTGTATCAGCAAATCGTTGCCGACCTGCTGGAAGCCGAGCAGCTCATGCAGCCACAGGTGAAGGATGGCTTCTTCAGCAAGCACGCCGCACAGGCTTTGCTGGCGAAGGTGTACCTCTATATGGAAAATTGGCAGCAGGCTGAAGCATATGCCACAACGGTTATCGAACAAGCCCCTTACACCCTCCTCTCACGGGATGCTTATGTGGGTAGCTGGGCCGAAAAGTACAGCAGCGAGTCGATTCTCGAAGTCGGGTTTACCGAAACCAGTAACAACGGCGTTAACAGTCTCGGTTACCTGATCGAACAGGAGGCGTACGGCGAGCTCCTTGCCACGAAAGACCTGTATGATAGCTACGCCGATGGCGATATCCGGAAAATGCTATTTGAACCGGGTGATCGTGTAGGCGGCGAGGCCGATACGTACTTCATACATAAATACCCACGCGGGGCCGATACGCGCGACGACAACATCAAGGTGCTGCGCTTGTCGGAAGTATACCTCATCCGTGCGGAAGCGCGGGCAGAAGCCGGGAAGGCCGATGCTGCGAAAAATACCGGAGCCCAAGCGGATTTGACTACCATCATCCGCCGTGCCGACCCCGAAGCCGAGGAAGTGACCGCCGTGGGGGATGAATTGGTGCGCCGGATCATCGACGAAAGGCGTAAAGAATTGGCGGTGGAAGGCAATCGGTTGTTTGATTTGAACCGGAAAAAGCTGAACGTCGTACACCGCGGGCATGAAGAGGTGACGGAATATGAATACCCCAACGACCGGTTTATCATGCCGATTCCTTACAATGAAATCAATGCCAACCCGAATGTAGAACAGAATCCGGGATGGAAATAACCAACAACGACATGAACGG